>Ga0206682_10003127_pt1 | contig 14391 bp, 21 predicted proteins | sample M240m12015metaG_FD_155444 | JGI IMG/M metagenome (GOLD analysis project Ga0206682, IMG submission 155444) | Ammonia-oxidizing marine archaeal communities from Monterey Bay, California, United States - M2 40m 12015 | ecosystem: Environmental > Aquatic > Marine > Intertidal zone | place: USA... | reverse complement strand
AAGCTCAAACGTTTTCTGCCATAGTAGTATGGAAAGTTAAGTTTGCGATCTAAGCCAAGTATGATACGTTTGTTTTTACGTGCAAAGTTTTCTGGTAACACAAAATCCCAATATTCAAATTTGAGATCTTTCACAATTTTAAAACCAGTTGAAGTTAACCGCATACCGCCATTATCTCGTATGTTGTACCACCAAGAATGTAGGGCTGTTTTGTAATCGATTGCACGTTCTGTTGAACCGTCATAGTGCAATGCTATAAAGGTTCGAGTAAGTTGTTCTTTTTTACTTCGCATTAGGGTACACTTGTTCACCCTTGTGTAGCAACACTACACTAAACTTTTCAGTTTTAAATTGTGTGTTTAATTTTTTTGCTAAACTAATGGCATGCCCTGGGTTAGAAAAGCTGACCTTCTTGTACTTTGGTCCAGGATATTGCACCAGCATGTTTGATGTCTTTAGATTAATAGGCGAGCCTTCAAAATACACTGCCCAAATGCCTGTACTGGCAATAACCTGTTCTGTTTTGTAGGTTGCTTTGTCTGTAACTTCTACTAATATAGTTGGTTTTGGTCTACTCATGTTATTATCTCCACAGTTATTTACCATAAACTGCGTAGATAATGTGGTTAACTGCTTAGTTAACTACCAATTTCCACCATCAACTTCGATTGTTTGAGGAGTGTCTTCTACAGGATTAGATTGTAAAAGCCTTAGGTCTAACATTAATTTTGTAATATCACCATGCAAGTTTTTTGCGTCTTGCATGTTCCATACAAAATCCTGTGCACCAGTTGCTTCGCATTGTGCAACACGATCAATAAACTTTCTAATGTATAGTCCACTCATTTGTAGTAAAAACCATCTGCTTCTTTAACTGGCCCAACATAGCCATACCGTTCAAGTAGTATTAGTTTTGGACAAAACACTATTTTTGTCTTACGTCCAATGGTTAACATGTAGTAACCAGCCGCATACCAACTCTTGGATTTTTTTTCTTTTGTATATATAGGAAGACGTGTATGAATGTTATAAACGCTATTGAAAGGCTTACAATCAGTTGGAAAGTTGTTTACTTGATTTTCAGGATATTTTATACGTTCTTTACCATCTTCAAAGTCTATTTTAGTTACATCACGTAAACTTTTGATTGTTTTGAATCTAGCATTTCCTTGTTGAGTTGTAACAAAGTAACCCTTGTTGTCTTTTTCAACAGATCCAATCTTCTTCTCGTCTTGTTTAATAACCCAAAACTTTCCGTTTACAATTGGTCTTGCTATGGTTTCACTCATTGCTTTAATGCTCCTGTATATGTTTGATTTAACCAGCGGCCATACTGTTCTGCATGTTCACTTAATCGATTCAAGTCGTATTTACCGCAGAATTTAAGGAACTTTGAACCTACTTGTCCTACGTCTTTATTGCTTAGTTGTTCATGTATGAACTTGTCAACCCTGTCTTTTATCTCTTCAGGTTGTTGTGTAAGATCAATCAACTGTTTGTTTCTGTTGTAGTCATCTAACACTCTATGTTCTTTGTCCTCATGATCAGTCCAACGTTGTAGCATCATGTTGTTCCAAGCATAGCCTTTAGCATGTCTATCTGCATATGCTTCTAGTAATCCTACTTTGTTCTTAGTGCCTTTCTTACGTACACCAGGAAATGCACTGAACACATTATCGCTACTGTCACCTCGCATGCACTTCTCAAACAACAAGTATTCAGGATCACCTAACAGTTTAGGTTCTTTTGTTTTCTTATCTATAACCTGCTTGCCCTTAGCATCAAATATACCTTCTAGTGTAATCAAGTTATCAGTAATACCATTAAACTGTGTTACGTTTTCTGTAATCAACTGATAAAAGTCACTGTCGCTACTGATGATAACATGCTCATCTTCTGGATGTAGTGCAATAAAACGTGCAATTAGATCATCTGCTTCTGCATCACCATCTCGTAACACACTGCAATTAGTTTTTTCACGTAGGTATTGATTAAAGTCATCAAACGTTTCCCAAAACAGTTTTTCTTCTTCTTGTTCACGTTCAGATAGTGCGGCTCTTGCTTCGCTTCTATTAGCCTTGTATGGCTTGTAGTAATCCTTACGCCAACTACGACCTTCTAAACAAAACACAACATGATCAGCATCAAACTTCTTTACTACTTTGTTGATAGCAGCCATGCTTATGTGCAGTGCATAACCAACTTTCTCCCATGGGTCACTTGCACGAAAGGCAACGTGTCTTGCACGAAAAAACATATTAGCAGTGTCAATCAATAGATACTTCATAGCAATCCTTTTGTTAATAATACATGTATTATAACATTATATGCTATGATTGTCAACCTTACAATAGGTCTACGTCTATTGTACCACCTTGTTCTAGTTTTTTCAATGTGTTGTCACTTGGCGTGCCAGTTAGTCTCAATGTATATCTTTTGAATCGGCTAGCATTTCCGCTTGCATGAGGAATATTATCGTCAAAAATTAAAGCATCTCCTGCTTTCCATTGTGCAACTGCTTGTGTACCCCATTGTAGCATCTGTCCAAACTCCCAATCTTGTAAGTGTACAAGCAGTCTTATAACATTGCCTTGTCTAAAGCCTTGACTGTGTCCACAATGGCAATCTACATGCCACAATTGATAGTCGCCGATGTTTTTTTCTAAGATTATAGGTTGCACATCATCAGTAAACTCAAACCATTCTACTATTTTACACAACGTTGGGTGTTTATCAGTTTTCACAGTTTCTTTATAACCACCGTGTGTCATTGAACCTATTTCATTGTTGAGGTACCAACTTGCAAGTGATGCCGCCTTTGCACTGTTTTTAGGAAGTGCTTTTGATTTTTCTCTTATAAAGGGCAAAACTTCTTGCATTACGTTGTCAATTGCTTTCCCTCTAAACTTTAATTTTAGATTTACAACGTCGTCTAATGTTTCTTTTGCAAATTTATCGAAAGCATAATTTGAAAATTGATCTGTGTAATCATAGTAACTATCGTATTCAAGCACAGGATGTTCGATGGCATCAGGATGGTCTGCAGGTAAATTATCTTTTAATTCACCTTGGTATTCTTTTCCCATAGGTTGTTCTCCTCATATGGAATGTAGTTGTGCCCCTACAATTACTTATCTATATTAATTTGTTGTCAACTATATATTTTGTTAAAAATTGTGCCCATGTTCTATGCCCATCAACTCCGTAATGATAACTAGTAGGACTTACAGTTTCGCACTTTGTACCAACAACATCATTAAATGATGTTTCGCCATAAGGATCAATATAACTAGTGCCCCATTGCATTTTGGTTTTTATTTTACTGAAGTTATTATTCCCATTGAAAAATATATGTTTAATTTTCTTTTTGTTAAGTATCTGATGAAAATTCCATAACTTTGTATGTGCGTCTTTGGTTTTCTTTTGCCAGTCTATACCTGCAACGTATTCCTTGTATTTTTCTTCATGGCTTTTAGGCACATGGTCTGTGCCACTGGCATTAATCTGATAGTATGTGCCATTGATTAGCCATTCTTCTCGCTCCCAAGTACTCCATTGGATAATCATAAATGTACGGTATAATTCATGTTCAAATTTTTCCATCCATTGTTTGGTTGTTCTAATGATACGGTCATTTGAACTAGCACTTTCAGCATCACATATCAAACCACAACTGAGCCTATTGCTGAGTAGTTTGGAAAAACTTACTGCAAGATTATCCGGATGTGGAGACCGGCCCATCATCCAATACTTACTGTCATCTTCTGCAAATGCATGATTGTTTACACATTCTGCTGCCGCAGTATGAGAATCGCCGTTAGTATATAATATCATAATATATGATTGTCCTTGATATAGTTCAATATCCTACTTGCCCATAATTTGTGTCCGTCTGCTTTATAATGATACCATTCGTCTGCTTCACAACCTTGTGCTTTTAACCAGTGATAATAACTTTGATCATTATCATAAGGTCCTATAAAACACTTACCCCATGGATATTCGTATTTTGTGTTGAAAAAATTATACATGCAATTGAAGAACACATGCGGTATTGAACCTAGTTCCTGATGAAATTCAAATATTTTGGTATGCCAGTGTTTGCATTTTGTATTAAGTGTTTTTTGTGTTTGATTTGGAACCCATTGTTTGTATTGATCTTGCAACTGTGTTGGTAAAGCATCGTGACCACTGCTGTTTACATTATAAAATTTATTATTGTACTGCCACTCTTCGCGTTCCCAAGTGCTCCAACCAATAATAATTAAATCTGGTGTTGTATGTTTTAAATAATCACGTGTGCGTCTAATAATACTAGTGTTACTGCAACCTCCAATAGCCTGATTAACAAACTCAGTGCCAAAGTTTTCACCTATTACATCAATATAACTCCATGACGCAGTATGACTATCCCCATTGGCATATAGTAGCATTACTTTACCTCAGTGTATCCATCACCAAGGTCACGGTTTTTAACATATCGTATCTCTGGATCAGCTTGTTGTTGTTCGTATGTTTCCATCACTACGTTACGGCAAACATTCTGAAACCATCTATCAACAATGTCATGCTCTGGTTCGCCAGGTTTCATTTGATATCCTGCCCTAACAAGATTACTAATAAATTTTTCATTCCAGTCCAGTTCAAATGCACCGTTGTTTATATCCTCTGGATCAACATCCATTGATAGTATGCTTACATATGGTTCGCCGGCCGCAGTTGCAATTTCTTTGTCTGTTTTCTTAGTTTTAGACTTTGGCTTTTCTTTCACAACAGGCTTTTCTTTAATACCCATTGCACGTTTAATTTTATCTAACATGTTGTTCCTTATTGTGGAAAGTATTTGTCCAGCATCTCTAGCCTATCGTCAGCTTCTGCTAGTTTGTTTAGTTCAGCAATAACTGCTTCAGTAACATCTGAATGCTCACCGATTCCTGCTGGCATACTTTTATATACCTCAATGTTTGCTTGGTGCACTGCAATTTCGCCTTCTGCTTGTTTGCGAGCTGCCTCTAAAATTAAATCTCCTACTTTCATTTAAACCTCCTTAGATTTTGTGAACACCGGGATTGGGTTCATCTTGTGTAAATTACGACTTCGTATTGTTTTATATAATTCAATGTTTTCACGATCTTCTTCAGTCATCATATCCTCTGGTGCATCTAGATATTCCATACACCATTCAAGTTGTTCGTAAGATAGTCCGTTTAATTGATCAGAATCAACCCTACCATCTTCCCACAAGCCATCAGTGGGTTCAGCATCGATAATACGAGGATCAATGCCTAGTTCCTTGCCTAGTTCCCATACTTCTGTTTTGTACAAGTCTGCTATTGGGCTTATATCTACTCCACCATCACCATATTTTGTATAAAAGCCAACACCAAAGTCTTCTACTTTGTTTCCTGTGCCAACAACTATGCCACCAAACGTTTGTGCTTTTTGGTACAGTGTCATCATACGCAGTCTTGCACGTGAGTTTGCTAGTGCTAGTTCATTCTTAGGTGCTAGAAACAATTCTTCGAATGTTTCGAATACTTTTGTTAGATCAATCATTTCCCAACTAGCATTCATGTAATGTTCACCTAACCAGAGGCAATGGTCAATACCTAAGTCTGTTTGTTGTTGTTTTTGTCTAATAGGCATAACCAAACAATAGGTAGGAATACCAGTTAATGCACATATTGTACTGGTAACTGCACTGTCAATTCCCCCACTTACACCAACAACTAACTGTTCAATTTTATTTTTGTTAGCATAATCTTTTATCCAGTCTTTTATCTGATAGTGCAATTTCATTTACATTCCTCTTTTTCTTAGTTTATCTAAATCAATTGGTGCCTTCATTGCTTTCTCTAATGGTGTACTAGGTTCCCCAGGCGTTTCCAAAGAGACTGATATGTAGTCGGGGTGTAAACCTCCATCCTTTTTCCATGCAGATGTTTGCAACTTCTTGGACGTTGAGATTGTATTCTTCACTCCTACCGCCCAACGGCATAAGATAGACAGGGCATTCAATACCTGCTTTGCGATATTCAGCAACGGCTCTACCAGCTTCGTCAATATCAGTACGATCAGCGACCACAAACTTAAGATACATGTCACTACCGTCCACGTGGCTATAATTAACAGCCACATCAGGCTTAATAGCAGTGTCCCAAGGTTCTCCTGAAACAGAGAGTTTTGGGGAACAACTCCAAGTGACCTCAAACCTGTCCTGATTGGCAAGATAGTCTTTAAAGTCAGTATGAAGCATTTGCGTCGTATTTGTCTCAAATGTAACATTTTTTAGGTCCTTCATTTTAGGATGCTCAAACAATTCTACATACAGTCTTTGCCATGCCAACAGTGGCTCGCCACCTGTCATAATCAAATGTACGTCTTGTCCGTTATCCATTGTCCACTTGCCCTCAGGCAGTAAACCAATCAAATGTTCAACCACTTCATCAACTGTGCGAAGCATGTTGAATTCTTTAAACTCAGGATAGATACTTGCATACGTATCGCAACCTGTGTGTATAATAGGCAAGTCATTAAACACTTTTGTAGTTTTATGTATCTCAGAATCAAGTAATCCTTGTACTTCTTGATTATGTATAATACCTGCACGTTGCTTTTCATCTCGCATAGGTTCTGATCTATCCAAACCAAAGTTCATGCATCTAAAGTTACAACCAAAGGTGCGTAAGAACACACTAGGTACTCCTACAAATTTGCCTTCGCCTTGTACTGAATAAAATGCTTCACTGTATCTAAGTTTACCAACTTTCATGTTTTATGCCTTTTCTTATTAGTATAACATATTTAGGTGGATAGTGCAACAACTATTTTATTACTTCTTCATTTGGATCCCAACGGCTCCACCATTCTTCCCAAGGAAAAACAATCCAACTTGGATCATCTATTTTGTTTATTTCTTCTGCGGCATAGTTTACTTTTAGATCTGCTTCACTGCCGACATTATCATATAGTACTGCAAATCGAGTGGTGTCATTCCAAATGGTATCCCATACGTACAAAACATTGTCATCTATCTTTTTGTTTATAGTGTTTTCCCAGTCTTGTTTAATCCAGTTGATAGTTGCACCCGAATCGTTAATATCATCAACAATTAACACTTTCTTACGTTGTCCAACGTCCCAACGTGCACCACTGTGTCTACCATCGTTCATACCAAATGCTATCTCTGCTAACTTGTGATTGCTTTCACATGGAACATGTTTACCATCACGCAGTCTAACATCTAGTGTATACATTGTAACATCTAAATATTGACTGAGTAGGTTACTGAGTGTGAGTCCGCCACGTGTGATACCCACAATGTAGTCAGGCTTCCAAGTATCCTTTTGCATTTGGCGTAGTATTTCTTGTGTTTGTCTTTGAACGTCGTGCCATGTAACAAATATTTTTTTCATTGTTTATAACCTTCTGCTGTTTTTACCCATGTGTATGTACTTAGATTGTTGTTTGGATCATTGGCATGCATTAAAGAATATGGTTCAACTTCTTTACGTATTACTCGATCCCAATGGCCGGTATCCTGACCAATACGTTTTAGATACCATGCAACTTTACGTGCAAACACTTCTTTTAATTTCTGCATCTCAGGGTGGAATGCATCTCCGACTCTGTTTGGATTACCTTCTAAAAACTCACGTTCTTGATATGTAGTATCGTTGTTATTACCAGTTAAGTCGTGTCTATCATGTAAAACAGTAGATTCAAGACGTTGAAAACAGTCAGTCAAATAACAAACTTGCGATACCCATGCATCTATCGCCTGTTGTGGACTAATAACGCCAAATAAAACCATCCACTCTCTCGGTAATATAGGAAAAATACTGTATGGATGTTCATTATGGTTATCTTTAAATGCTAGGAGTCTGAATTGCCCTGTGTAACTTGCAATTTCTTTATCCCAATCTTGACTTTCCATACGTGCATCATCATTCCATGTAATAATCCATGCACCACTACAATTTGAGGCAAGGTGACTTATGTACTCGTTTAGTTTTGCATAGCCAAGTCTATCAAAGCTCATAACAGTTAGATCATATTCTTTCTTTTCAAACCAAGGCACAACTGTGTCATTAAAATAGTCTACCGAGTTTGTATCATCGTTATCAATACCAACACAAAATTCTATTTCATCAACATTGTGTGCAAGGTCGATCATGCTTCTCATACTATCAAATGCTAGTTCAGGACGACCTCTAGTTGCCATGCATACTGAAATATTTTTTGTTGCTTCTAGTTGAAATGTCATTATCTATTCTCTACAACCTTGTCTGCTAATCCCCATTCAACTGCTTCAGTAGCAGTTAAGAATGTGTCAAACTTCATTGTTTCTGCCATTTCCTCATAGGTTTTTCCAGCAGTGTTATGACGCACATAAAGTTCTGTTAGCCTGCGATTAACCTTCTTTGACTCTTCCATACTACGCAGTGCATCTTCAAACTGTAGTTCTTGAACATGTACTGTGCCCGACGTACCACGTGTGCCTGAACTGACTCTGTGTATCATTGTACGTGATTCAGGCAATACAATACGTTTACCAGCGGCACCTGCTTGTGCTAGGAAACTGCCCATTGAGCATGCTTGTCCTATTACAACTGTGCTTACATCACATTTGATAAACTGCATTGTATCATATATACCTAAGCCAGCACTTACTTGTCCGCCTGGAGAATTAATATAAAGGAGTATATCTTTGTCAGGGTCTTCTGATTCCAAAAACAATAACTGTGCAATTACACTGTTTGCCATATGATCTTCTACTACACCATTAAGCATTACAATTCTATCTTTCAATAGCCTACTGTAGATATCATATGCACGTTCGCCTTTTGAGGTAGTTTCAACTACCATTGGTATAAGAGCCATTAAGTTGTTATCCTTTTAAAAATTGCACTGTTAGCACCATGTTCCATACACTCTACTTCGTGTACCCAACATCTGTTATTGGTTTGTTCTCTTATTAACTTGTCTGCAAAGTCATAAGCATGTTTAGCAAACATCTCTGCACCCACACCATCTAGTATTGTAAGTTCTGCTAATCCTGCATCTTCTAGTGTGTGAAAGTAGTGTAGTTTATCATCATTCTCATCTAGTACAACCTTGTGATCAAAGTTATCTTCTAACCACTTCTTCAATGGCTTAAGTCCACCAAAGTCTACTGCCCAGTTTTTATTGTCAAGTTCGCTACAAGCAAACGTAAATTTAAATCCTAAACTGTATCCATGTAAGAATCTACAATGCGAATGATCCGCATGTGGTTGTCTAAACACTGCACTAAGTCCAATGTTATGCCCATATGTTTTTGTACTATAGTACGCCATATTTTCTCCTACCAATCCCAGACAGCCGCATAATAGCCTTTGCCTGTGGTGTCTCCACCATTGTTATCAATTGTTTCGCCATTGTATTCAACTTCTGTAATAACTGTATCACCATTTGGTTGTGCTTCTACACTTATTTTAAGTTTCTTTGGATCAAACTTTGAACCATCATTCACATGTACAACACCGTCAAAGAATGAACCTTTCTCTGCACTCATTCCATAAAACACATAGCATTCTGGAATAGTCCCATCATCTAGTGGCTTTGGATCACCTTCACAATGTTCGTCATCATCTTCTTCATAGTGTCCATTTGGATACAGTAGTGCATCAAGATCAAGTTCACCTTCTACTTTTTCTATATCGTTGTCTTTAATATACACTGGAGTATCTATTCCGTCAACTATATCGGCTAAGTGTTTACTATCCCACTCTTCACTGTCACGTTCTTCGATGGTTATGCGACTGCTATCTAAGTCAACGCCATATCCGTGTTCTAATTCATTTGGCGAGTCATACCACTCACTGTAGAATTCTTCTTCGGCATTGTATAAAAAGTTTGCTTCTTCAGGCAAGTCAGGATTTTCGTCTTCAACATAACTCTCTGGACCAACCATGTAACTTTCTAGTTCGCTAGTTTCCTGATCGTTCCAATAATTAAATGCCGCACTTGATAGACGTGCATATGTGGTTTCACCACCATATCCGCCAATGCTTATGTGATAGTATCTGTCTGGACGTTTAATTGCTTCAATTAGTTCTTCATCAGTTGCCATAGTTGCCACTCCCTGGTATTACGTTGCGAACTCCACCTGTTGGATCTTTGGTGTCGTTGTCTCTTCTAAAAATCAAATGCACATGAGGATACATCACAGTTTGACCTGCACTAGTACCTACGTTGATACCAACGTTGAATCCAGTGATCTCGTTACCGTCACCTTCAACGTTTGCATTGCCCATTTGCATTGCGTAATTGAAACAACGAAGCAAGTTTTGCATGTTTGATTCTCGAGGCACAACAAGTGTGTGCCCTGGCGTAACCGGAAAGCCATCATTGTATACAACAAATTCTTTTGTTTCTAACTGCACATCGGTCCAAGGGGCTCTGCCCTCTTGCTTTGCCACTTCTAACGTATCTAAACTATGCATCGCTTGCCTCGTTGTTAATACAGTTATTATAGCACTTTACGTACAATTGTCAACCATAACTTTGGCTTAATCGCCACATTAAATACTCTTTTGATTCTATGGGATCGTAATGGTTTGGTTCTTTAAGTAGATTTTCAACTATAGTACCTGGTGTAGGATCTACAAAGTGTGGCATACTAAAACGTGGCACATGACAGTAGTTGTTGTTTACTCTGTGCTTTGTACTTTTAAAGTAATCGTTAGTCCAACGTTGTAACAAGTCTCCAATATTTACAACCACACCATTCCACACATAAGGAACTGAATGCCACTTGCCATCTACGTCTTGCACTTCGAGTCCTGGAACGCCATTTATATCCCAAAGCAGTGTAATTGTGCCGTAGTCTGAATGTTCGCCGATACGCAATTGATTATCAACTGTGGGCTTCATTGCAGGATAGTGTATTACTCTTGTTGTGTTGTAAGGTCTTAGATGTGCATCAACTAATGTTGTGCCTGAATCTAATATTAAGTCAAATTTTTCTAATATTTTTATTGTAAGTCTGTCTGCAATATCAATTGACTGTAATGCAGTGGCTCTAAATCCATTAATGTTAGGAGGCCAAAGTCCTTCCGGCATTCTACTATTATTATAGTTGAAACTTTCTTTCATGTCTTTTGGACCGTTTGGGTCTACATTTTCTGCACCAACAATGCTATAGCCTAAGTTGTTGTCAGTTTGATATGCATATTTGTTTTTTTCTTCTTGTTCGAGATCAAAAAAATCTTGCATAAGTTGCCACCAAGATTTCATATTATCTTGATCTTTTGTGTTGAGTGCATCAGTAAAGACTGCGAAGCCCACAGTTGTATAGGCTTCGCGTATCTCTTCCAGTACTGTTTTGCTTTGAAAATCAATTACTGGTATCATGTTTTAGTTTCCTGGTACTTTAGCGTCAATACCTTCAACATAGTACATCATACTGTTTAGATGTCCATCACTAGCAATCTCACCGTCTTTCAACTGTAGTTTGCCTGTGTTGTCTTTGATAGGACCAGTAAAAGCAAAGTACTTGCCGTTAGTAATTCCGTCTTTGATTTTTTGTGCAAAGGCTTCAACTTCTGCTGGCATGTTTGTAAATGGTGCCATCTGTACAACATCATCTTTCATGTGTCCAAAGTAATCACCACTCTTCCAAGTACCGTCCATTACGTCTTGTACTTTTTGAATATAGTATGGTGACCAGTTGTCAATAGTTGCAGTTAACTGAGCTTTAGGAGCAAATTTGTATTGGTTACTTGCTTGACCAAAACCTAATACGCCTGCTTTTTCTGCAGTCTGTAACGGTGCTGGCGAATCAGTATGCTGAGCAACCATGTCACAACCTTCTGCAATCATAACCTTGGCGGCTTGTGCTTCTTTACCTGGATCGTACCAAGTGTTTACCCATACAATGTCAATATCAACATCTGGATTTACACTCTTAGCACCCAAGTAGTAGGTGTTGATTTCACGGATAACTTCTGGAATTGGAAATGCACCAACATAACAAATCTTGTTGGTCTTAGTCATCATACCTGCAATAACACCTTGTACGTGTCTTGCTTGATATAATCTTAATCCGTAACTTGACATGTTTTTGCTTTGCTTATAACCTGTAGCATGTTCAAACTTTACGTTTGGAAATTCTTTTGCTACTTTAAGCATAGGCTCCATATAACCAAAACTTGTTGCAAATATAATATCTGCTCCACCTTTTGCCATAGCTCTGATTGCACGTTCTGCATCAGGTCCATACTTTACACTTTCAATAAAAGTTGTTTCAACTTTATCACCAAAGTGCTTCTCAACGTCTTGTCTTCCGATATCGTGTCTGTAAGTCCATCCATGGTCACCAGTTGGGCCAACATAGATAAAACCTACTTTAGTCTTGTCTCCAGCAGTTGCGGCAACACTGAAAAACATAACTGATAGTGCGACTATCAATAGTTGTAGTAGTTTCATTAATTTAACTTTCTATTAGAGGGTGTTCTTTAACTAAAATGCTTCACCCGGGGGTTACAGAGCTGATCCTGCTCTAGATTGATATTTAGCAATATCAATTTCCACATGCAAATTGTTGTTGCATTTTTATATTATCCATAAACTCTTTTGTAGTTGCTGGATTGTCTTTAAACGCACCACGTAATACTGTAGTCTGTGTTAAACTACTCTTTGCTCTAATGCCTCTATTCTCACAACAACCATGTGTTGCTTGAACATATACACCTACGTGTTCACTGCCTGTTTCTTTCTGTATTGCGTTTGCAATCATACCGTTTAGGTCTTCTTGTAATGTACCTCTCATAGCACACCACTGTGCAATTCTAGTATACTTGCTTAGTCCTAGTAGTTTAGGACCTGCAATGATTCCAATATATGCTACACCTTTTACTGTTTGGTGATGATGCGAACATAGACTAGTAAGTTCACTTCTAACTACTAGCATACCTTCATAGCCGCCTTCAATGTAGTTTGGAAATGAGCTTGGATTAGGCATCTGATCATAACGCCCACTCATAATCTCATTGATATACATCTTGGCCATACGCCTTGCAGTATCTATACTATTAGGATCTGTTTCTGTGTCGATCAACAGATGTTGTAACATATTTTCAAAAGCAGGAACTGCTTCATCAATAAGTTGTTGCTTTTCGCCTTCTTCGATATAGTCAGCGATATTATCGTTTGCCCAGTATCTAACATTGTTATCTACTAGTCTTTGTTTAATTTTGTCTTTGATTGTCATTTAGGATTCTCCGAGTTTGGGTCGAGGATGACCACAATAGTTAAAGTTATTGTACGGGTATTTATGTAATTGGTCAAGTTAATCGACTATTTCTATCTCTGTTAAGTCAGGATATTTTACCAGTTGGGACTCTTTGGTTTTCAGTTTATTATTAGCGAGCATATAGATTCCCTTCTCGCAATCTTCGATGCTGGGTTTGTAATGATATCCAACACGGAATACTTTTTGATCTTGCCATGGGCTTATAGATAAATCTCTGCCATCGTAGGCCATACGTCGTAATTGTTCTGCATCATCTTTGTTGCTAGTCAGTATAGCACCACCGTGCCCAATTTCTAAACGTTTTGAATGACCAAAACTTAAACATTGCATTTGATTTGCACGATACATATTTTTACCAAAGTTTCTAGCACTATCCCAAGTATTTGTAAGTCCAATTCTGTATTCATATTCCCATTCAACCTCAGTATCATATTGATATTGAATGTTAAGTTTATGCATGGTCATAGGAATACTGATATAACTTCTATATGGTAAGGTAACCATACCAATGCCTTTTAGTCGTAAACAAAGTTCAACAGCATGTGTGCAACAATCGGTTAAAACAACATGCGGAGCACCAGTATATTCGCTAAGTGCAGTTTCAAATTCAGTGAACTTTTTAAACCCCACGATTGTACCAAGCCCATGCATGTTCGATTATATCATCTACATGATACTCGTTTTTCCATTGACATACATCATAAAACTTTGTGTTATTTGCAACTAGTGTATCTGGATCTCCTGCTCTACCTGGACCTTCTACAACAACACTAGGTTTGTTGTTGCTAACGGTACAACACTTACGCAGTATCTCTAAGTTACTTGCACCTGTGCCTGTGCTTAGATTATAAAATCCCGGCACTACATGATCTTGTTGTGCAAGAAAATGTGCTTTGGCAATGTCAGCAACATGCACATAATCTCTTACACAGGTTCCATCTTCAGTTGCTAAGCCTACGCCATTTAATGTAAACTGCTTTTGTTCTTTGATTGCTTCCATCACACGTGCAATAATATGTGTAGCAGATTTTTCTTGTCCATGCCTACCTTCGGGATCAGCACCTGCGGCATTGAAATAACGTAGGCCAACATAG
>Ga0206682_10003125_pt1 | contig 14395 bp, 10 predicted proteins | sample M240m12015metaG_FD_155444 | JGI IMG/M metagenome (GOLD analysis project Ga0206682, IMG submission 155444) | Ammonia-oxidizing marine archaeal communities from Monterey Bay, California, United States - M2 40m 12015 | ecosystem: Environmental > Aquatic > Marine > Intertidal zone | place: USA... | reverse complement strand
CCCGTAATGAACGCGCTATCGTCACACGCAAGAAACAAGACAAGGTTTGCCGCGTCATCAACATGACCTTGACGTTTTAGCGGAGCGTTGGCTTCAAATCCACGACGACCTGCGTCTGGGGTGTGAATGTTATGGAAATCTGTGTCGATCATGCCGGGGCACAGCGCGTTAACACGAATATTGGGTCCAAGTTCTTTTGCGAGACCGCGGGTCATGGTCATAACCGCACCCTTTGATGTAGCGTAAGCAACCGCACCAGGGCCACCACCATCGCGTCCAGCCTGACTGGCCAAGTTCACAATTGAACCAGATTTCATATGGGCAAGACATGCCTTGGTCATCATGAAGGTGCTAGTTAGGTTCAGTGTCATGACAGCTTCCCAATGGGAAAGCTCCATCTCAGCAATTTTTTTACGGGCAATCAGGCCACCGGCGTTGTTGACCAAAATGTCCAGACTGCCAAAATCAGCAACGGCTTTTTTGACCAACGCGTCGACATCTTTTTGCTTATTCAAGTCACCCTGCAGGGCAAAAGCATTTCCACCCGCAGCTTTGATCGCTGCAACGGTACCATCAGCGCCCGCAGAACTGGCAAAATAGTTTATTGCAACGTTTGCGCCTTCGGACGCCAGCTTCATGGCAACTGCTGCACCTATATCGCGACCGCCACCCGTAACAATAGCTGTTTTCCCTGCAAGTTTCATGTCGTCCCTTCCTGTGTTGAACCTTGGGCGAACTGCCCAATAAATTCTATGTGTTGGCAAGCTTTTTCATAACAACCTTGAATGTGTTTTCGTCCGCATCTGTAAAATATAGATCGGCGTCGTAACCTTGATCATCCATGAAGTGAAAGACCCTTTTGGGGGCATCCAACTTATAGGGAACCAACAAGGTCGCAATCCGATGTCGCGTTGATGCTGGATAGCGTGCGGTCAAAAATGTGCTGGCCGGCAAACCCTCATATTCCGCTGGGTCCACTCCAGGAAATCCGGTTTCCTGCATCATTTCTGGCTTCCCGGTTTCCGACCAGACGACCTGCCCGTAAAAACCAGCACGTTCACCTACGTTTCGAAACGATGACTTTCCCAGTTCAAACCGGTTGTTCGCGTGGAGAAGCCAATCGATTGTGACCGGCGTTTCAGCATCGATTTTATCGACAATAACAAAGTATGAATTGCGAACAAAGTAGATCTCGCGTGCTGCGTTGGTGACTTCTGGCGACAGGCTTTGGTAGGCCGAGGTCGCATCCCCATGAATGAAAATATGATCTTCGTGTTGATGCGCTGAAATGATCCGTCCGGTCGCTGCCATGGCTTTGGATTTATCTTTTTCGGCGTATTGACCTTTGCCGTTAATCAGAATGGCGTTTTTTGACCGTGTTTGACGACGCCAGTTGCGGTGCATGCTGGAATTAAATGCCACATAGTGTCCAGATTGGATCGCAAGATCTTCGCCAAAAGCGGATAAGCAAAACGAATTTTGGTCCCCATGGCTGTGGCTTATGGACCCGAAAGACGACGATTTGAACACAAAATGGATGTGGTTATCAGGATCGTCCATCGCGTGTTGAACGCCAACCCATCCTATCCCTTTGAAATGCCGCAAACCGCTTTCGGGTGGTGTTGCCGCAACCACTGGAAAGTCAGTTTGGAAAACAAGTTCATCAAAATTTGTGTCCCACCAACCCCAATTGTAGAAAGCCATTTCAGTCCCAGCATTGGTGCGAAGGTTTTCTTCGCAGTACCATTGGTACGCGCCATTTCCGGTTGCGCCCGCAAATTGACGTAGGTTCAATCCAGTTTTGATACACGGCAAGTCGCCCATCGTGCTGTCGTCGCCCATTGTTGCGCGGCGAGTATTTGGTGCCTTGCAATAAAGGGGAAAATCACCCGTATTCTTGAAAAATGGGCGTCTATAGAGGTCGATCCCAGTGTAAGATTTAAGTCGGTTCGCTGCATCAATCAGATAGGCTATACCCATCATCCAATAATGCGTACCCTCCGCCCAACCGCCATCTGTATCACCCCAGGGCGTGTAAACCGTGGACAGGAATTCGATAGAATAATTGAGCCACTCGCTGGCTTCGTCATCTTCGTCGTCACCTAGAAGCGCGATGCAGGCCGGAATGAGTGTAAGTGATATCGAGCGCACAGCGTGGCTGTCGTATGGGAACAAATGAATTTTTGCGTTCAAGATTGCGTGATCCGCAATGTCACGCGTGCGCTCCAAAAGAGATGCCCTAACAATCGCACGCTCATCCTCAGTCATATCATCATAAAGCCAGTCGTATCCCCATGCCAACGCATTGCAGACACGATAGGCCCATTCATCCGTGTAGGCGCGTGACGTAACCCCCATAGGGTCCCAAGAGGCGACTTCCAAAAGCCAATCTTTGGCGCGGGCGGTCATGTTTGAGTTGCTGGTGACTTTACCACCGATCGCAAGATGGCGGATCGCGTACCAAACCTCCTGCAGATCAATGTAAGTTTGGCGCCAAATCGGGGCGGTTCGCGTATGATTGGGGTATCCAGCCGGTTCACGGGTAATTTCCTTATCCATCCACGGTAAGACAGATTTTTCATAAAACGTTGACCAAGTGCAATGGGTCGGATCAGCCTCGACTGACTTGATAAAATCACCCAAGCGCTCTTGGGTCATCCACAGACGTGGGTGGCTCGTTAAAACATGATCAAGGCGGCCATCGCGCAAAGGCAGGGGAGTTTCGGCCGCGTCTTCGGCAATGCAAAAACTGCGCGTGCGGCTCCAGGAACTTGAAGGCTTTCCGTTTTCATCACATGTTGTGTAAGACCAATGGTATTCACCTGGGGTCAAAACTTGATCAGGTGTGAAAAAATTCAGGGGTAGGTTCGTAAAAAGATGCGTTGTTTTTGCGGGAAAATCTGGATCGCTTGAGATGCGTAGCACATAGGTGGCCTCCTCATCGATAACAGGAATCCACATAAAGCGTGGGGGGGTTTCTACAACTTTTTCATCGCTGGCCGGACAGTATTGAATCGTCAAGCGACCCGCGTTGGGTTCATCTAGCGAAGGAAGTGCAGTTGCTAGCATCGTTTCGTTTCCACAAAATTTGAATTTAGAAGGGATGTAGGGGCGTCCGCGACAGACGCCCCAAACCTTTAATTTTTAGCCGCCGTACTGACGGTCATATGCAGATTGCATCGCCGCTAGAACGTCGTTAAAGCCCATTTTGTCCAGGGTCGCCATGTAGTCGTCCCACTCAGCTTCGATGCCGCCACCAAGGATCCAAGCCTGCTGCTTTTCGAGCATATAGGTACGGATCTGGCTCCAGTTTTTGTCATAGACGCCCTGCTCTTCTTCGTTGAATGCAACTCCGAGGAACTGATCGATCAGGTAGTCGCCAGCATCGTAAAGTTCGATGCCCTTAACAGCTGATGGGTTTGTCCACTGGATTTCGTAACCGAAGTCCTGGAAGTAACCACGCTGAACCTGCGAACCAACCTGGTAAAGCTGGCTATTAACCGGGCCAGCTTCCATGAACTCTTTCTTGAAGATTGGCTTACCGTCAACCATGTCGTAGTGCGTACCTTCGATACCGAAGTTAGCAGCGCGACGACCTTCTTCAGTAAAGTAGTAGTCGAAGTATTTGATGGTTGTTACTGGATCAGGGTTGGTGTGCGAAATAGCCCATCCGTCCGGCTTAACCGGAATACGGCGGTGTTCAGCGATACGCTTACCTGAGATGGATGCGGGTGGAACGATAACTTCTAAATTAAAGCCAGGGATCTTATCCTTCAGCTTTGGGTTGTAGCCGGAAGTTGATGCAAACCAGTCGTGGGTCATACCACCAAGGTTTTCGCTCAACAGGAATTCGCGTGCAGAAGAACCACGCGTGAAGACTTCGGCATCGATCAGGCCTTCTTCGTACCACTTGTGAATGTTCTTGATGCCTTCACGGTAACCTTCGCCAGCATATCCGTGCGCGATGCGACCATCGTCGATCAAAAAGTCGTGGTAAGTATCAGAACCGGACGAACGACCGCCCCACAAGGTAACCAGACGCAAGACTTCTGGCCATTGACGCGCGAAGAACGGAACTTCGTCCTTCAGACCGTTGCCGTTGGGGTCTTGGTTGCGGAATGCTGTCAGAACCTCATAAAGCTCATTGACATCGGATGGGACGTCCATGCCAACTGCATCTAACCAATCCCGACGCATCCAGTAAGCACGACCGTATTTTCCGTCTGGCAGATATGGAATATAGTAGAGGTTACCATCAAATGATGAAACCGCAGCCATCTTTTCTGGGTACTTGTCAAAGAACGCTTTGATGTTTGGAGCGTGCTCCGCAATGAGGTCATTCAGTGGAACGAACGCGCCCTGTGGCCCGTACTCGTTGACCATATCCTTGATTTTGTCGCCACCCACGATGTGTGGGATGTCGCCAGAAGCAAGCATCAGGTTGTGTGCTTCCTGCGAACTTGGAGTGTTTGTACCGAAAGTCGCACCGATCAGGTGAACATTCGTGTCCTGACGAGCTTTCTGCTCAACAGGCCAATTGCTGTCATAGTGGTAGCGCTTATTGTGCAGGTGAACAGTAAATTCCACAGGCTCATCTACAATTCTCAAGTGACCGTCTGCAAACGCAGGCGCTGTCATTGATGTCGACAGCAACGCTGCTGCCAATATGGTCGATTTGCGCATATAGTTTCCTCCCGTTATGCGATTTAATTTAAGTCCATTGAAACTCTTCATTTTTATTCTTTCACCCCACCAAGCATGATGCCTTTGTTGAAGTATTTCTGAATAAACGGATAAAAGATCAGAACCGGTATGATCGAACAAACCATAATTGCAGCAGTCACAGTTTCGACTGAATAGCCCTGATTTAGAAGGGATTGCCCGAATTCTTCATCGTCAGATAGAGTAGCAATCACCTGGCGCAGGTAGACCTGAACCGGAATTTTTTGTTCGTCTTTCAACAACACCATAGCCCAGAAGAAGCCATTCCAGCGAGCGACCATGCAAAATAGTATGATCGTCGCGAGCGCCGGCTTGGACAACGGTAAGTAAACCTTCCAAAGTACCTGGAATTCGTTGGCCCCGTCCATGCGTGCAGCCTCTTCAAAGGACTTTGGAATTGCCTCAAAAAAGTTGCGCAAAAGGATGATGTTGAATGCGTTACAGGCAAAGGCAATTATCAGGCCAAAATAACTATCCATCAGGCCGAGATCACGCATGTTTAAGAAGAACGGAATCAACCCAGCGTTAAACCACATGGTAAATGCAACAAAAAGGTTGAAGTAGCGGCGTCCCAAGAGCTGCGGCTTGGACAACGCGTACGCGCCAGGAACAATTATCAGCATGCTGACAAAAGTTCCGCCAAATGTGTAAATGAACGTATTTTTGTACGAAGACCAGAACAAAGGTTCAGAGATAACATAGTCATAGGCAGATATTGTTAGACCAATCGGGCGCCAAAAGACGGTGCCTGCTGCGGCCGCTGACCCGTTACTGAATGAAACGGCTGCGATGTAGATAAAAGGATAAAGCGTCAATAGAGCGAAAACTGTGATCAGCACCATGTTCAGGCGCACAAAGACTTTGTCGCCACGCGAATAGAGGTTCATATTTGCCATTGTTTCGCCCCCCCTACCACAGCGATGTATTTGAATATCGACGTGCGATTGTGTTCGCTGTCATAACCAGAATGAAGGCGATTACGGCGTTGAACAAACCAGCAGCGGCTGCCAAATCGTATTGCGCGCCCTGAATACCTTGGCGATAAATGAAGGTGTTGATCACATCAGCCGTTTCAAACGTGGCTGGCTGATAAAGTAGGATGATCAGTTCAAACCCAACTTCCAACAGGTTCCCAATCCGAATGATTAGCATAATGATAATCGTTGGAAGGATCGACGGCAGAGTGATTTTCCACATCATTTGCCACCGACTGGCGCCGTCAATTACAGCAGATTCGTAAAGGGACGGGTTCACCCCTGCGATTGCAGCTAAGAAAACAATGGAAGAAAAGCCTGCTTCTTGCCAGATGCCCGATCCAATAAAGATTGGTCTGAACCATTCCGGTTTTATCAAGAAATATATTGGTTCAACACCGAACCATCCAAGCACCATATTCACGATACCAGCACTGGGTGAGAATGCAGTAATGACGATACCGGCGATTATAACAGTCGAAATAAAATGTGGCAAATAAACAATGGTTTGCGCGGTTCTCTTGAACACATGGTGCGTGATTTCATTAAACATCAATGCGAGAAATATCGGTACAGGAAATCCAAAACAAAGACTTAACATACTGATCATAAATGTATTTCTTAAAGCCCTTCCGAATTGATCGCTGTATATCAATGTTTCAAAATGTTCGAAACCGATCCAAGGGCTTCCCGCGACACCGCGGAAAATGGAGTAATCCTTGAATGCAACTTGCAGGCCATACATCGGTTTGTAAAGGAATACGATAAACCAGATTATGACGGGTAGCAGCATCACATATATCTGCCATTCCCTTTTTAAATGATCGACAAGCCAAGTTAAACGTTGGCTAAGCGTTCTGTTTTGCGTGGCTGGGAGAATGTTTTCAGACAGGTCGCTCATAGATTGATCGCCTGGCCGCTTTCAGCATCGAAAATTTTGACCCGCTCTGCTGGTACATGAACTTCTTTGACGCCAGATAGGTGATCAATTGATCCGTTCGTGTCAGCCTTGAAAACAAGATTTGTGCCATCGCGCTGTGCGTGCAAAAGGGCCTCAGAACCAAGCGGCTCCACCAGATCAAGCTCGATAGGCAAAACTGAGGTGTCTGCGCCAGCTTGCAAAGTCACATCTTCGGGGCGAATTCCTACGACAACATTGCGACCAACGTTATCCGCAATCGCCACATTCAGCTTAATCTGAACACCGTTTATCTCGGCGCCGTTTTCGTTAAGAACTCCGCTAAGCTGGTTCATAGGCGGGGACCCAAGGAAACCAGCAACAAATGTATTGGCCGGGTTCATGAACAGTTCCATCGGTGTGCCTACTTGTTCGATTTTACCATCATTCATAACGACAATGCGATCGGCCAAAGTCATTGCCTCGACTTGATCGTGGGTCACGTAGATCGAGGTCACGCCAAGACGGTTGTGTAAGCGTCGGATTTCAGCACGCATCTGGGTGCGCAACTTGGCATCAAGGTTCGAAAGCGGTTCATCAAACAGGAAGACCTTAGGATGTCGCACAATCGCGCGACCCATTGCAACACGCTGTCGTTGCCCACCAGAAAGTTCTGCGGGTTTACGATGCAAGTACTCTGTTAGTTCCAAGATTTCTGCAACTTCAGAAATTTGTTTTTCAATTTCTGCTTTTGGCATTTTACGGATGCGCAAGCCGAACGCCATATTGTCAGCTACGTTTAGGTGAGGATAAAGCGCATAGTTTTGGAAAACCATTGCCACATCGCGATCTTTTGGTGCGATCCGATTGACCACTTTTCCATGAATGGATGCTTCGCCTCTAGAAATCTCTTCTAGGCCGGCAATCATACGAAGTGTCGTTGATTTTCCACAACCTGAAGGACCAACAAGAACGACAAATTCTTTTTCCGCTACATTTAAATTGATGCCATGAACGACCTGAACGGCGCCATAGGCTTTCACGATACCACTTAAATTTACGCCGGACATGGTCCCTCCCAAGGAACGGCTTTTTTTGGCCATCCGTCAGCATTCGAATCACTTCTTTATACTAGGATACTAGTAATTCTTGCTGAATTCTAGTCTGGTATACTAGTTTGAAATTTGTTAATGTATTTTAAAATTAAAGGCTCAAAGGGGCTAATGAATGGCGCAAGCATCGGTACTAAGCGAAAGACGAACAAACGTAGATGATGTTTTTGACCATCTGCACACTCAAATCTCTTCACTGGAGCTAAAGCCTGGTGATCGAATTTCAGAGGCCGAGATCGCAGCACAATTTGGCATATCGCGGCAACCGGTGCGAGACGCGTTCAGCCGACTAGCCAACCTTGATCTTTTGCTAATTCGTCCGCAACGCGCAACGGAAGTTCAACGTTTTTCAATGCGTCGGATTGAAAAGTCTCGTTTTATTAGGACGGCGATTGAAAAAGAAGTACTGCTACGCGCATCTACTTTTTGTGATAGAGCAGGTGCTGCGCAATTAGATGAAGCGCTGAAAGAACAAACCGCCGCTGTTCGGACCTCTGACGCTGAAAGCTTCGGGCGGCTAGATTATGAATTCCATGAGGTTCTATGCACTGTTGCACGCGCTGACTATGCTTATGAAGCCATCCTTGAAGAAAAAGCAAAGGTCGACCGGCTGTGTAAACTTGGGTTGGAAAAAGAACAGCGCATGCCAAAGCTATTGGAAGACCACACCGCAATCGCGAACGCGGTAAAGGCGCATGACAGCGCAACCGCAATTGAAGTCGGAATGCTGCATCTTTCGCGGCTTGACGATACAATTCAAAGAATTACGGAAACGAATGCTAATTATTTCGTTTCGGAAAGTGCCTAATTTGGGCCTCGTCTTTAATGGAGCAAGGGCGATCTAGTGTTCCTTAGCCGCCAACACCCATGACACAGACTTTAACGAATACTGAATATCCACCCGTTCCCAGTGCAGGTAACGTACTGTCTTTGTCTTGGCCGATGACGACAAAAGCAATTTTTCTTCACGGCACCGTCGTGATTGATGGATGGTTGATTTCATCATTGGGCGAGGCATCGTTAGCGGCAATGGGCCTGGCTGCTGCGGTCGGAGGATTGGTTTCCGGCGTCATTTTTGCCTTTTCAAATGCGATGCAAATTCGTACTGCGCAAGCGTTCGGGACCAAGGATCCGATGTTTCAAAAGTCAGTGCTTGCGGCAGGATTATTGATTGGTGTCACATTTGGTCTTCTGGGTCTGTTTGTGATTTTGAACTTCGGGAAATCGATCGTGGACCTTATGGCGCCAACACCGGACGTCGCCGTAAAAGCATGGGCGTACCTATCAGTATTTTCTGCCGTAATTATGGCTGAATCCGTCGGTCAAAATCTGGGGAGCCATTTTAACGGTTGTGGGCGCACGAGAATTCCACTTTATGGATACTGTTTTTCTGTGCCTGTTAATATTTTCGTGAGCATAATTTTAATCCATGGACTTTGGGGTTTTCCTGCTCTTGGCGTTGTTGGGGCAGCATTGGGAAGTGCTATCGCGATATTAATGCAGGCAATTTACCTGACATACCAAGTCTACAAATATGATGGACACCTTCTTCGTGTGCCAGGTTGGCGAAACGGCACCTTTTTCGGTACCTTATTGCGGCACATCAACTTTTCGTGGCCTATCGCTGCGACATTTGTAAGCGCCAATTACGCCGCCCGCGTATGCATGTTAATCTTTGCACAGATGAGCCTTGCCGCCTTTGCCGCAATGACACTGATCATGCCATGGATCATGGTTGCCGGCACCATCGGCATGCAATGGTCCCAAGCGACTGGCATTATCGTGGCCCAACTTTTGGGGGATAAACGCAGTGAGGCTGATCTTGATACCTTCTTAAGTTCAGCTTGGCGAGCAGCCTTTATAGCGGCAACGTTGGTTGCATTTATTTATTTAATCATCTGCCTTATGCCCGGTATTCTTTACCCAACGCTTGGCGCAGAAACTCGATCCCATCTACTGAGCTTTACAATCGTCCTTCTGATTTTGCCCTTCCCTAAACAATCGAATGCAATCTGTGGGAATACCTTAAGAGCGAGCGGGGACACAATCTATGTCATGCACATTTTCGTTTGGACCCAATGGCTATTTCGCGTTCCAGCCACAATGATAGCTGTCCTGTACCTCGACCTGTCGCCCGTCTTGGTCCTGTCCTTGCTGTTCTGGGAGGAAATTGTGAAATTTCCGCTGTTTCACCGCCGCCTTTGGCGGGGCGATTGGAAACAATCAAATGTTGCAGAGTGAAATTTACACTATCTCATCAATAAAAAGGCAATGATGCCAAAAACGGACCTTCGACACTCTATTGATCTGCACCATGCCAAATGCATGGATACAACTGCGTTGCCCACTGAAGGAGAGCATATATGAGAATCACAGGCGCACAGGTATTCGTGGGTGGCCCGAGAAAAAATTATACCACCCTAAAGATTATGACGGACCAAGGCATTTATGGTCTGGGCGACGCTACGTTAAATAATCGCGAAACTTTGCCAGCGGCATATTTGAAGGATTACCTAATTCCAAACCTTATCGGAATGGATCCTCGTAACAGCGAAGACATTTGGCAGTTCTTTTATCGGGGTGCCTATTTCAGGGGTGGCCCAATTGCGATGGCCGCATACGGCGCCATCGATATGGCCCTTTGGGATATAAAAGGAAAGCTGGCGGGTATGCCGCTCTACCAGCTTTTTGGCGGTAAAAGTCGCGATGGTGCGTTGGTTTATGCGCACGCAACGGGTGCAGACCTACCTGATCTGATGGAGTCGGTCACAAGCTACATAGAGCAAGGATATAAAGCTATTCGCGTTCAATGTGGCATTCCGGGAATGCCCACGGCGAGTTATGCGGTCCCTGAAGCAAAGAACAGCCAAAGTGACTTTATCACCGATTTTGGCGGCATTCGACCCAAAACTGAAATCTGGGACACCGATAAATATATGCGGTATATGCCAAACGCTTTGTCGGAAGTCCGAGAACGTTTTGGACCAGATCTGAAAATTCTACACGACGTTCATCACAGATTGCTGCCGCGTGAAGCAGCCGAATTCGCTAAGGCGGTCGAACCGGTTGGTCTTTATTGGTTAGAGGACCCGACCCCAGCCGAAGATCAAGATGCGCTCCGCCTCATCCGGCAACATTCAACGACGCCGATAGCAATTGGCGAAGTCTTCAATTCGATCTGGGATTGCAACAAGTTGATCGAGAATGAATTAATCGATTTCATCCGTATCGCAGTAACCTATGGTGGAGGGATTACCCCTGTTAAACGGATTGTCGACCTTGCGGGTATGCACCACGTCAAGACTGGCTTTCATGGCGCTCCAAGCCACTCCCCAATATCAATGGCAGCACAGGCGCATTTGAATGCTTGGGCACCGAATTTCGGGATCCAAGAATATCTTGTACTTGGAACACCAGAATGCGATGCCATGTTCCCTTCAGAGCACAAGATGTGGAATGGAATGTTCTTTGTCAGCGACGCACCAGGCATAGGTGTGGATTTTGATGAGCATGAGGCGACAAAATATGAATACTCCCAAGGCTCCCATCCAATCGTGCGCTTAAAAGATGGTACGCTTTGGAACTATTAGACCGGAAGGTGCTGTCGGACGAATGAGAACTCGCATCAGATTGTTGGTGCATCGTGAATCTAAGGGCTCATCAATTGACGCCACTCAGCTAGAGCAGCGGCACGCTTCAGCCTGAAGTTAGAGCGAGGGTAAAGGTAGCGGAATGCGGAGTGTTCGCCCGCATCCGGGGCGGAAACATAGATTAATTCGAGCATTCTATTTGCACATATTAATCGATTTAACGCTATCATTTGTTTCGTTTAACGACCCGAGAACTTTCCTTTGTTATTCGAAATTCATCGTTCAAATATGTTAAAGAGTACTCGAACCGAGCCTCTCCACTCGCATTCTTATTACGTTCTGGCGATGTGGCAGCCCAAACGATTAAGCCAGTTACTAAGCAATAATTGTTTTGAGTGCACACAGCTTTGCTCCTCGCCAAATCCATTTTATAATTCCGAATTGGCCACCTCTTAAAAAAAGATTTTTTATCTTCCAAAATTTGGCTTTGCGACCATGAGTTGCCATAGTATTCGACGTATTCAGCATAAAGATTTACGACGGAAGATAATTTGTTGGAACCAGTTCCACTTGCTAAATCCATCGCTATTTTTACAAAATCTAGCGCCGCCGTTTCAACACTGCTTTGCCCAAGGTTTACTTTTTTCTGTTCAATCCGTTTGGATGCAACAGTTCTTTGGCCTTGGAGGCCCAATTCCGACAACTCACTTTGTGACAAGATATACATTTCGCTTGGTTTTGCACTGAACATCATTGGATATAATTCAGGTGGTGTTCCAAACTTGTTCAATACATCAATCACATCACCTATGGTAATCTGGCCTCCAATAAGATCGTTATCTTCGCTACTTATTTGATGAACTCCTAGTTCACCCTCTGCGATGCGCTCTATTCCAGCTAAAAACACATAGGAACAGGCCGAATAACAACCAAAACCGTCAGGAATATAGGTGGTTAAACCTATTCTCTCCACCTCTAGCGCAAGGTCCAAACCAATATACACAAGTCCACCATTACTGTTGAGAACTAATAACTCTGGCGCTCCAACATCCAACACTGCACGCTTGAAATTCAATGAAGTCCGAATATCGATATCGCCCGCGAGAAAAAATACCGAAGGATCTTCTTTAGAATAAATAATTGGATAGTATTTTTCGACCAAATAATTCTCATTATCAGCGGCATAAAGCAAATTTCCAAAAGTGATCACAGCTAAAAATGAAATAATAAATACTTTCAAATATCGAAACATGATCAAACACTTTCCAAAAAAGTCAGCTGCGGACTTTATGCTTAACCACAATTATTTTTCGATCAAGATGACATCTCACATTTGGAGTAAGCAATGGCCAACTTTGACGACTTGATATGCTCACTCTAGCAAGAATTTAGGGAAAATCCTCGGATTGAAAATCTGAAAATAACAGCCTGAAATAACAAGTATTAATGCCAGTAATATGAAGCTGTTGGATGTGGGGGAGATCAGTGGCGGACCGAGGAGGATTCGAACCCCCGACCCCCTGATTCGTAGTCAGGTACTCTATCCAGCTGAGCTATCGGTCCTCAGCTTGGGAGATAGCGGCAGGCGGGCGGGGATGCAAGGGTAATATTTCGAAAACTTCAGTTGTTTGCTTTTGGCAACTCGGCGGTAAATGTAATGCCCTGTGCACCTGATTTTTCTAGGCTCAAACGATCGCCGTGACCTGAGCTTTTAAGGAATAAATCGCTGTACTAGGCTGACCAACCGCTTAATGAACTGGCTTTCAAACAGCTTCGGTGAAAAATAGGCGCCAGCAACCCTTTTGTTGATCTCCCCCATCGTAGGATAGGGCAGTACCATCGCGGCAATGGCGGACATTTTTAAATTGTTGGCCAGAGCCATAGCCCAGATCCCAATCAGCTCTCCTGCCCCGGCGCCGACGATAGACGCTCCAACGGGTCGTCCTTTGACCACCATGACTTTGATCATGCCGGTGGTCTTGCCGGTGGCAATGGCCCGGTCGCTGCCATCAAAATCAACCCGGACAACTTCCAAACGCGCGCCATATCGTGCCCGTGCCTGCGCTTCGGTCAGACCCACTTGGGCAAGTTCAGGAGCAGTATAGGTCGCCCAGGGAATGTGGTTCCTCTTCGCCTTGGCCGGCAGACCAAAGAGCATTGAGCGGATCACAACACCCGCATGATAACCTGCCACATGGGTAAATTGCAGACTGCCTGCCACATCGCCGATCGCGTAGACCCGTCGATTGCGCGTGCGCAGGCCCGCATCGACCTTTATCCCGCTTCGGTCGTAGTCAATTCCGGCAGCCTCCAGATTGAGCCGCTCTGTATTGACCTTGCGGCCCACGGCCAACAAAAGATGCGTCCCGTGAAATTCACCCTGTGTTGTGGACACGGTGATATCATCGCCCTTGCCTGACACGCTTTGCGCCAAAGCCTCCTCGACAATCTCAATGCCTTCATCGCGCAGCTTCTGCACGAGGATCGCGGACAATTCGGGATCATCCTTAGCAAAGACATTTTGCCCTTCGATCACAGTCACATCAGAGCCGAGACGGCGGTGCGCCTGGGCCATCTCCATGCCAATCGGTCCGCCGCCAATGATCAAGAGATGATCAGGCCGCTCGCGCAACTCGAATATTGTTTCATTTGTATAGTGAGGCAGATCGCTCAAACCTGGGATGGGCGGCACTAAGGGGCTCGAGCCGGTGGCGACTACAATTCGGCGCGCGGTGACCACCCGATCTCCAGCTTGGACCTCTGTGGGGGACGTAAAACGGCCGAAATCCTCGATCACAGTCACGCCCAAACCCTCAAACCGCACCTCGCTGTCATGCGGCGCGATTTGGCCAATGACCGAGGCCACGAAATCTTTCGCCGCGCCATAATTAATGGTCGCCTGACCAGGCCCAATACCCATAGCGGCATTGCCGCCCTGCGCATGAGCCACAGAGGCAGCAGCCAATAGCGCCTTTGACGGCACGCAGCCATAATTGAGGCAATCGCCCCCCATTTTATTACCCTCCAGCAATACAACGCGCGCGCCCATCTGCACCGCACCCGCCGCAACAGAGAGGCCGCCCGCGCCGCCACCAATCA
>Ga0206682_10003123_pt1 | contig 14414 bp, 15 predicted proteins | sample M240m12015metaG_FD_155444 | JGI IMG/M metagenome (GOLD analysis project Ga0206682, IMG submission 155444) | Ammonia-oxidizing marine archaeal communities from Monterey Bay, California, United States - M2 40m 12015 | ecosystem: Environmental > Aquatic > Marine > Intertidal zone | place: USA... | reverse complement strand
GTCCATTGAAGCTAGTAACCTCACCATTCTTCTTAACATAGGTTCCTCCGAAGATTCTACCACTTGATTGTAGTTCCGACTTGAACTCTACTGCATAACCTGTAGTTACTGATACTCTCTTTTTCATTTCTTTATTTTTTTAAGGGTTCAACTTCACACTTGTAATCAGTGATGATAGGATCGTCGTAATTTGTAAACATCTCAAACGCTTCTTCATAAGAACTTGCGTCAAAAGACAACTCTTTAGTGTACTTAAATGTATAAGTCATTTTCATAATATATATAGTTTTAATAGTTAATGTATGAGTCCTTATTCGGGTATACCACATTACGTTTATCATCGTACATACCGCACTCAAATCTTCTTACCTGCAATGTCTGAGCAATATCAATAAGCTCTTCATCATCAGCCCATTCGCTGAGGATTACTTCTAACATTTGTCCGGCAGTCCAGTGTTCTGCTTCTTGAGTAATAGCCTCTTCTGCTCTTTCCGAGTGTGAGTCATTGTGTAATCTTACTGCGCTTGCTTCCATAGTTGTAATTGTTTTGATTCCCTCCAAAAGTAATATAAAACTTCTAACTTGCAAACATTTCTGTTAAAAAGTCCGAAATAAAATAATTCCCCCAGATTCTTCGGGCATTCGCGTTATAAAAAATTCCCAAAAAGCCCCCAGTTTTTTCGGCTTTCGCGATTTATTCGTGATGTGTGCGCGTCCGTCACGCCTGTGGCGATCAAAACCCCCGAAATTCAAAAAATCCGAGAAAATCGGCCCCGATCCAGGGACCAACTACTAAGCCTGTAGACCAGTGCTAGCAAGGGATTGCGACTTTTTCACCGATCAAAACACCGCGAAAAATAAAAATATTTTCAAAAAAAACCCCGACAAAGGGACTTTATATGAATATAAGTATTACTATTACCACATCAAACAACCGGCAACGATGCCGGGCCTTAATTAATTAAAACCTTTTTAAAATGGAAAATCTAACAGCCTACCAAAAGAACACAAACAAAATAGATCGCTTACTAGCGAACGGGTTTTATAATTCGTCGGTTGACGCCTACCTACATATTGAGAATATTGAAGGCCTAAAGCAACCAATGAGAACTAAACTTTTGAACTACTTAATAGAGGAACAATGCGACGAGGAACTAGAAATATTTCTAGGCCGTAATCATTCTACTAAAAATTTATTTTAATATAAACCCGGGCCGGCCATAGCGCCGGCCCTTAATACCTTAAAACAATGTATAATTTATTTTCATCAAACCAGCAATTAAGAGAGCTAGACTTAAACCCTTATAATAACTCAAGTTATATAACGGACGAAACAAACGTGTATAGCGTCAACGATTTTGTAGAATTTCGTGAAATGTACGATAACGGCCAAAACTTTTATTATTCTATTCATTGGGAAGGTGAACCGCTACACACCGAAAACGGCGAAATAATAGAACCAGTATATTAAAATTCAAAACCTTAAGACAATGAAAGCAAACAAACTACAAACCAGCACAACCAAACAAAAGAAAAGAAGCGAAGGCGGAACACTTGAAGCCCTCGCAATAATTGGCGCCCTTTATTTGCTCGCGTCCTTCATTCTACGTTAAACCTTAAAAAGAAAAAGCAATGTTTAAAGACTTATCGAATATCGACACCGGCGCCGGGCTACTGATCCACGGCGAAGGAATATATCAAGAAGGCGAAACGGACTACAACGGAACCGGAACGCCGGAAGGTTGGACCGCTGAAATTTACGGCCTCATAATAGACGTAAACGGCAAAGAGTACACAATTCCAGCCAATGCAATAGGCCCCGATCTACTTAAGGCCCTACAAAGCAACGCGGAAACGGAACTCAATAATTACTACTAAAAACAAACGGCAAAAGTCACCAGAGCCGAAACGGCCCCCGGTCTTTTTTCCCTCTGGTAACTCTAGCCACTTTAAAACCTTAATACAATGATTGATTTAAAAACATTAGGCGAAGCCCTAAACCCCAACACAGGACGTGCAAAGATTAAAGACATAGCGCGCGAACTCGAAGCCATAAACAACCCAACGCAACCAGCATACACGATCCCGGCCAAGCTATTGAGTAAAGGAACCACCAACGCCAAAACATCAAAGAATAGCCTAGAGACGTTTATACTTTATATGAGTCCAGCCGACCAAAATAGTAAAGGCGCGGACCTTTGCCCGTTTAGGTCTAAGGGATGCACCAGCGCGTGTTTATACACCGCCGGCCGTGGTAAGTTTAACAACGTACAACGCGCCCGAATGAATAAAAGCGAATACTTTATAAGAGATAAAAAAACCTTTTTAAGCCAGTTAGCACTCGAACTCAAGGCGATCAACAAAAGACAACTAAAGAAAGGAACAAAAGCGGCCATTCGTTTAAACGGAACCACCGACGTAGACTTTTTGTATTTGCTAAAAAATCGCGTAGGACTGGACGCACTACAATTAGAAGGCCTTGTGTTTTATGATTACACAAAAGACCCTCACCGCGTTAAAAGGTACGCCGGGACTAACTATACACTAACATTTAGCCGGGCCGAGGATAACGAACCGCAAGCGCTCGAAGTGTTAAAGAATAGCGGTATAGTCAGCGCCGTATTCGCGGAACGTTTACCGCAGTTTTATAAAGGCTTCGAAGTATTCGACGGCGACAAAGCCGACGACATTATGATCAAGGCCAGTAAAGCCGTAAAGGTCCTAAAAAGGACGCGCAAAGGCCAAGGCTTAATACTAGGACTTAAGGCCAAAGGAGACGCTAAAAAGGATACCAGCGGTTTTGTTATTACGTCACACCTAAACACCGGCGCCAATGTATAACCCATTCGAGACTATAGAAGCGCGCCCCCTCAAAGTAAGAGAAGGAAAGCGCACCCACTGGATAAAAACAAACGGCCAGCGCATAAACTTAGCCAGCAGGAACCACCATAGCAACCTAACCAACGGCCGAACGTTTATATTTAGCGACAACGGGCAGAAGGTGAAGCAATTGAAAAACTACATCTAAACACCTGTAAAGGATCAACACCCAGTAAAAACCCGGCAATATAGCCGGGTTTTTTTATGGCCTAAAATGGGACCAACTGAGGAAGGAAAGACGGAATAAAAAGAGGGAAAGAGGCCCGAGAGTCACGCGCCCCGGCCCCACCCCGTACGGAAATACGGCGCCCCTTCACCGGATCAACACCCCCAGCGGACCAACAAAGGACGCCCAACAAGGGACCCCGGGCAATAGTGACCGGAGGAACGGACGAGGGAGATAACTTAGACCACCTTGAGTGCGGGGGAGTTAAACGAATGGAGACCCCCTTACTTTTTAATTTTATTCCCTTGTATATACATAGTATGTATTCCTATGTATATATATACTCTTAGGAACTCAGTATATACAAAGGAGAACTGTATACTCTCCCCTTTAGGGGGAGTATATACGGGTATACTAAGTCTGTACACTAAGTATATACAGGAAGTTTTTAGTTCGGATATAGTAATGAATAAATTAATTCACTATCTTGTAGATTCATTTAGAGGCATTCTAAGAGCCTTAATTAAACACTTCTATACAATCATACCAAAAGCAACAGTAATGACAACCAAGGACCTTCTAATAGCTTTAGCTAGCCCCTCAATGCCTAAAGGCAACACCAAGTTGGAGATGTTTAAGTTTTACAACTCTATGGTCGGCAAGAGTAAATACTTTCCGAGACAAGAGAATCCAAAGACATCTTGTGGTAGTTGTATCCAACGGGTGAAGACTTCTATTTGGAAATGGTATCATAGTGATGAGACCTCTCCGACATACGATTGTTTAACGTTTACAGGTAGGCTTGCCGCTCATAACATACCTGTGTATAAATACGAGGAGTAATGGCAGTAGTTAGGAATAACAATGGTAAGATAGTTAGGGGCCAAGGTGCGGAGCTAACGGAGTTGCAAACCCAGTTCATAGACAGGATTGCCGAGGAGGGTATGGAGTGTTCTAGTAAGATCGCTAGGGAGCTTAATTATACTTCCTATTATCGGGATAGGCGAACCGTAGGAACTGCGTTCCATCGGGAGCTTATGGCTATAGCTAATGCGGAGATGAAGAGTATCGAGGCAGCCAAGGGAACCAACCTAACGGCTTTGATTAAGATACGAGATGTAGCTTTGTCCAATGGGGATACAAAGGCAGCTATGGAGGCTATTAAGATAATTAACGATATGCAAGGTTATAAAGCTCCTACGAAGGTGCAGCAGACCAAGATAGATGTTAAAGCGACTATTGATCTTACTTCTAAGGAAGAAGACGAGGATATTGATTATATTGATATTTAATGGAGTTAAAACTATACAACCCTACTAAGCCTCAGAAGGACTTCTTGAAGATTATCTACGAGGATAAGCCTTTTATAACCTTAGCCGCTATGGGGCGGCAAACGGGGAAGACCTATGCGATGATGAACGATGCTGTAATGAGGGCATTGAATAACAAGAAGCACAGGATGTTCTGGGTAAGCCCTATACAGGAGCAGGCCAATAAGGTGATGAAGGACATAGAGGCTATGTTTAGCTCCCATCAAGAGGTGTTTAATCAGATTATAACTAGGTTTGATAGAAAGCACAATGAGGTTTATTTTTATAACGGTAGCTTTATTAAGTTCCGATCTGCCGAGGCGGGGGACAACCTGCGTGGGGCAACCCTAGATTTTATCTACATTGATGAGGCTGCCTTTATCAAGGAGGCGTTTATCAACGAGGTGTTGCTGCCTATGATTACCCGGACCAATGGTAGGGTGGTTATGTCGTCTACATTTAATGGTAAGAACTGGTACTGGGAATGGTATCAAAGGGGACTCAAGGAAGATAACTTTAAGCAGATAAAGTCTATTAAAAAGACCTATCTTGACTTAAACGACCATAAGGTGGAGGATACGGTGCTAGGTATACGCAAGAGTATGACTAAGGCGCAGTTCAATCAAGAGTTTTTGTGTAGACCCGTAAGTGCGGATGCATTGTTTTCTGATATTGAGGATTCCATTACTAAACAACTACCCCTAGAATACGAACGGATATACATCGGTATGGACATTGGTGTCGCACAGGATTATACCGTACTCACTGCAATGACCGAGGATTATGCGGTTATTGATATTGATAGGTTTAACTTCAAGGAACAGGGTATGGACTCTACGGAATTCAAGCAGCGCATTAAAGACTTTTACCTTAAACACTTTGATAAACTTGCGGCGGCATACTTTGAGGTCAACAACAACGATCTACTCTTTGACGAGATAACGGATGACGATAAGATGTATAAACTTATCCCCTTCCAGACAACCAGTAAGAGCAAACCCGAGATAATTAAAAACCTTATTAAGCTCTTTGAAGACCATAAGATTAAGATACCGGAATACGATGTATTGGTAAAGGAATTGTACGATTACAAGAGTAAGCGAAATCCAATAACAGGAAACCTACAGTTTAGCAATACCGAAGGAAAACACGATGACTGTGTAATGAGCCTAGCTATCGCGGCATACTGTGCCGTAGAGGAGCAGGACGGCGGTATAACAATGTTCTTATGATATCACTGCGCCAGCATATACAGGTAATGGAGCATATCCGATCGGGTAAGTCTCCAGAAACCTTGATTGAAGATATGAAACCTATGGATGCGCTAGAATTCTCAAGGTCCTCAGAGAAGACGTATCCAATAAAAAACAATATTAAACAACCAAGAACAAAGAAAAGGCTATATACAGATATACACAGTCTAGTCCTAGGGCAGTTCATAATGTTGGAGCAAATCATAACAGGCAAGACAAAGTTAGCCGATCACTTAGTAGACCTTGAGATAGCGAAGCTAGTTATTAGACCTCAAGAAAACGAAGTGTTTGATAACGAGGATGTTATAAAAGAGAGGCGTAATCAAGAAGACATTCTAGATATGGATGTTAGAGAGGTATACTGGGTTTTAGACACCTTCATAGAAAATAGAAACCAAATATTGTTCAAGGACTTCGCAGGTGTCTTCTATGATGCTCAAGATGATTCGGAAGAGGAAGAACAAGAGGAAGAAGAAAAGACTTCGGATATGTTGTTTAATCAGCAGTGGTATTGGTATTCGATTGTTAGAACACTAGCCAATGAAGATATAACTAGATATAGTGAGATATATATGCTTCCTATGAGTACGGTATTGCCAGAGATGTCTTATTTAGCACAGCGTAACAAGATAGAGTCAGCAAAGCAAAGGCAGAGCCAAGCTATGCGTAAATTGTAAATTAAGAAAAGACTGCTGTGAACGATTTAACAACTATATACGAGTTATTCAAGACATTCGGAGACTCCCACGGTATGATCAATGAGTTCAAGCTCATAGGTTCACTGGAGGACCTGCAACAGATTGAAGTATCCCACAGAGGTATGTATGTAAACCTAGATAGCGCAAATGTATCTAGAGACAATAATAATCCCGTTTATGATATTCTATTTAATGTAATAATCATAGACAAGGTAGCCTTGGATGACGAGATGGGTCTTATAAACTCAAATCAAGAAAACTTGTTTGTTATGGGTCAACTACAGGATTACTTTGGAAACAACTTATTGGGAGAAGACAGATTTGACGAAGTTAATCTGCAAGGATTCTCTGCTGACGATTACAATATAACTACTGCTACTGCGAATTGTAGCTTCTCTGTAGGAAGGAATCCAGACAACAGAAGTATAGACATCTAATATGAATTTAGATGGTCGCTTACGAATTATATTAAGTAGAAAAACTCCCGGAGAAGCAACAAAGCAACAACGAGGGGCCTTGATGTTCTATGTTCAAGATGAGATAAACAAGGGTAAGGTTATAACTATGTTGAAAAGAAACCTCAGCGGTCCTTACAATAAAGAAGGTAATCCATATGATCACAGGGCAACAGGTTTTCTAGAGAAATCTATAATGCCAGCAGCAGACGGACCTAGGGTATTTACTAAACGGTTTTTAACTGTAGCATTAACAGGTGACAGATACTTAGGGTTAGGTATAAGCTTAGATAAGTTCTCTGCTAAAATAGAGGCAGCCAGCTACGCTCAAGAGCTTAGTGATGGATTCTCATCATCTGGAGTAACCCAAAGTGAAATAGCCCGCTGGGTTTATGCGAAAGCAAGAAAAAACCCTAATAGTAAATGGACTGCAAGCTACAAGAGAAAAGACGGATACAGAAGCTTTGATTATTACGGGGATAAGGTTACAGCTTCAATAGCTATGTATATTGCCAAACCCATTACAAAGAAGCTACAGGTAAACGGATATGCAGGTAGTGGCTGGATGGAATTCCTTCAAGGACCCGCAGGGCTTAAGGGCGCGCTAACTCGCGCCTACGGAAAGTATCTCAATGACTACCCCGCGTACACTTGGGCTACTATGACAAACAAGATTAATAAAATGTTAGAAAAACTCGAGAAATGAGTGAGGATAAAAGACTATCAAGTTTAAAGACCACATTAAGCAATGTAGCCAGTGTAGTTGAAACACTAGCTAATAAACTTAAGGACCTTAACAGCCAAATATCACAGTTAGCAGGAAACTCTACTAAGCTTGGTAAAGCTCAGAAAAAGGTTGGTGAAGAAACTAAAAAAGCTGCTAAAGAAACAGAAAAACAAGCTGACGCTACCAAGAAGGCTAACAAGGAGAGTAAAGGCTTCTTCTCCAATATGGGGAAAAACATTAGAACCATTGTATCTTTCTATGGTGCTTATCAGATATTAAACCTTGCTGTTACAGCGTTTAGCGAGCTTACAGTAGGTTCAGCTAAAAGAGCTATAGCCTTTGAAAAAGCTTTGTCTGATCTAAGAGCTATCGCTAACCTAACGGCTAGTGACGTTAGTAGACTAGAGAAAGTTGTCTTCGAAGTTGCCGGGTCTACTTCTCTTACTACACTTGAGGTAGTTGAATTACAGAAGCAGCTTGCCAAACTAGGGTCTTCTGTATCTGACATAGAAAATCTTACTGGACCAATAGCTATACTTTCTCAATCATTAGGAGAGGAACCCGGAGGTGTTGCTGCATCGTTGAAGAAAACAATAAATCAGTTTCAGTCAACAACTGAAGAGGCTAACAGGTTTGCTAATGTTATGGTCGGCGCTGTTAACGAAACCGCATTATCATTAAATGACTTAGGAACCTCATTGTCGTATGTTGGTCCTTTAGCTTCTCAGCTAGGTGTTAGCTTTGAGGAAACGGCATCTCTACTAGGTATTCTTGCTGATAACGGATTCAAGGCCTCTAAAGCGGGTACAGGTCTTCGTCAGTTTTTCATAACGGCAGCCAAGGACGGTAGACCTTTTAACGAGTTTCTTCAAGATATTAGTGAGGGAAACTTAAATATATCAGAGGCAACATCCTTGTTTAATAAGACTGGGGCTTCTCAAGCATTGGTTATCTCTGAAAACTTAGAAAAGTTTGAAAGACTCAAGGAAGAGCTTTCTGACACAACTAGGTTGATGAAGGCCAACGCTGCTCAGATGGACAATACACAGGGTCAACTGGACCTTCTTTCATCTGCTTACGATAAATTCTCTACAAAACTAGGAGAGATATTTATACAAAACAAGACGATTATAGGCATTACTCAGTTGTTAGATGTGAAAACAGCGGCACTTGCTGAGACTTACGGCATCCTTTCAAATGCAACTGAAAAAACAGATAAGAGTATAAAGTCTCTTATCAATTCTTTTAGATCAGTATCTGAAGAGTCAGAAGATTTTGAATTCACAAGTATAGAGAAAGCATTAGAGATAATTGACTCCAGCGGTCAGTTCGGAGAATATTCGTTATTCCTTTTCAAACAATACCTAGACATCTACAAGACTCTGGGTAAAACAGAGCAAGAAGCTTTGAATTCTATCGAGGACAATCAAGGTAGAGCAGTGAGGAGAATTGCAGCTACAGCAAATGAGCTTATTGATCAATCAAGAACAAGAGCTGTAGAGTTAGACAATGAAGCTATAGCTATTAAAGCAAATGACGATGTTGTAAAGTCTTATTCCCAAAGTATTAACGACCTTCAATCTCTTGCTGCAAAAGACATAGATGTTTTTGGTAAAAAGACAGTATTATTTAAAGAACTTGAAGAGGAAATAAAAAACAACGAAGAAGCTCAAGAGGATTTAAGAAAAAAAGGTCTAGAAGCTACTAGCGAGGAGGTTATATCTGGTAGGGTAACAGAAAAGAGAATTGCTTTACTAAAAGAGTTGTTAAAAGACTTAAGAGGTGTAACAAACGGAGAAGGTGAATTAGCTAGAGTACGGAAGAAATCAAACAAAGATTATTTTGAAGAAATAGATTTACTTCTAGGCGTTGAAAAGGAATTGATTATAAATCAAAAGCAATCAAGACAGTTTAATCAACTACTAGGTAAACTCTTTAGCGAGAACGCGGTAAGAATAAATGATTTATCTAGAGAGCTTGGTGGTTTAGTAGAAGGTACTGAGGAATTCAACAGAAAAATGGCGGAAGTAGAAGACCTTGAGGGGCTTCAAGAGGCTATTAAGAAATACGAACTTTCAGAAAAGGATATAGAAGGCATCGTAAAGAAGTTGTACGATCACATACTTGTAGCTGCCGCTAGAGAAAACCTTGATGGTCTTACTGAAGTATTAAACGAAGCTTTTGATAAAGAATTAAGCAGACTTACATTTGGTGAAGACGGAACAGTTACGACTGAGCCAATAGAATTAGCTGTTCCTGTATTATATAAAAGAGAAGATACCGAAGACGAGTCAGACCCTTATGGATTCATAGACCAGCTTAAGGATCAGAGTTTAAAGTCATTCCAAGAATTAGCTCTTTACTTACAGGAGAACGGGGCTGAATTAGTCAATACAGCTTATCAAGATATAGCCGCTGAAAGGCTAGCTACATTGCAAAGAGAACTTGATGCAGAACTTGATCTAATTGACAATAGATACGAGGTAGAACAAGATATTTTAAAGTCTCAATTAGACAACCAGCTTATAACGGAGTCTCAGTTTAGACAGAAACAAAAAGAGATTCGTAAAGCTCAAGCTCTTGAAGAAAACGCTGTTGAAAGACAAAGGTTTAACGCAGAAAAGAAACAAGATTTAAACAACGCAAAATCAGAATACCTAACAGCAATAGCTCAATCATTTATAAATGAGGTTATCGCAGGTGTTCCTTTCCCTTTTAACGTGAGTAACGCCCTTATAACTTCCGCAGGAGCAGGAATTTCTTTCGGAGCGCAGGTTGCAGCGATATCTCAACGTAAGTATGTAGATAAAAAGTTTGAGGATGGTGGTGTTGTAAATGGTCCTTCACACGCACAAGGAGGTGTTCCTTTTACTGTTCAAGGTAGAGGTGGATACGAGATGGAGGGCGGTGAATACATTGTAAACAAGAGGGCTACCTCTATGCATCGAGACTTACTTGAGCGTATAAACAAGAGTGGTAGAACCAAAGCAACTACTGGAAGTATGAGGTTTGCTGAAGGAGGATTAGTATCTTCACCTATGAATGAAAGTGTAGATTACCTAAAGGCAATCGCAGAGGCTACGACCTCAACAGCTATAGGCGTAAGTAAGCCTGTAAGAGCTTATGTTGCAGACAAAGACTTGCGTGGTAACGCTACAGAACGTAGAATTAGAGATAGAAACGACAGAATATAATGGCTGATTTAGTATTCAAACAAGGCATTGCAGCACAATACAATGCTATAGCTTTAGATAAAACAAGCGATAACACTTTAGAGGAAATATCTCCTACAGGTAATTACCAAGCAAGAGACGTTGTTAAAATCGTGTATACCGATGTGTATGAGAAAGCTGTTTATGGGGTTTGCACAAATCCAGCTACGGGTGAGTTTACATTTGATGAGAACATCTACCCTGTAGGACCTTCGGGAATAACAGCTACTATATTTAAATACAACAACACAGATGTATATGAAACAAGTGTGTATAGAATAGGTGTAGATGTAGAGAATGGATTGTACTCAAAGGCTTATAATCAATACACATCAAACATATCTTACTCTCTTATAATACCTGTTAAAAGAGATTCATACTTTGGTGGAGCATCAACTGTAATAACATCTTCAGATGTTGCTTTTGCAGACCTATGTGATAGCAAGGCGTATGGTGTAGGATTATCAGATATATCGTTAAATACACTAAACAACAAGTTTAAGTCTTCATTAGAATTTAATATCGCAACTCGTTAATATGGAGTTTAAGTTAGAGATTAGCAGGACCAACTTGGCCAACAGCTATTATGAAGTTGACCTGTTTCCAGAGCAACAATTGGAATATGATTTAGATTTCTACGATAGCGTAGAGATTGATAAGGTTAAGCTACCTTTCTATACTAAACTTCGTATACCGCTAACAACTAACAACAAAGCATCTAACAGGTTTGACTTTGAGCCTGTAACATCTCCTGCATTAGATTTCCCAAAGGATGACTTCTACTTTAAGATTACAATATACGGAAGCAGCTCAACAGAGATAGCGGGTATACTTAATGTTGTTTCTTTTGAATACAATTCAGCACAATCTTATATTGAGGTAGAATTAAAAGACTACCTGTCAAAGTATCTTGCTCAAGTTAAAGACACTAAACTTGGTGAGCTATATACGGACAACTATTACACAACACGACACACTTTTCAAGATTTTAAAAAGCTTGTTGCTTTCGGTGGTGAAGCAGGAACAAGAGGAGTAAACCCAGACTATACTCGTCCTATCTCGTTCCCATACATTGACTTTTGTAATGATGTAGATGGTAAGTTCGGATATGGCGCAAGGCAGTTCCTTGAGTATGGAACAGGTATTGATAGAACAGGTATTATGCCTGTGTTCTCTGTAAAGGGCTTTTTACAATATTTAACAGCATACATAAGCTCTGCTGCCTTCCCACTTCGGGTAGACTCAAAGTTATTTGAGTTAGGGGACTATGCTTCCACCCCAGCATTCGCTGATTTTGAAGCGGAGAAGTTGCATATGGTTATACCATCACAGCTTCTTGCAAAAGAGGATGTGAACAGAAGAAACTTCTTTGTTAGACAAGCACCTGCTTGGTCTGGAACTAATCAGTCCTTGAACTCCTGTGAAGACCTTAATGGCAATACAAAGCTCATACACACCCAGTGGTTTGGTAATATGGAAACTGCGGGTAACTACGGGACTGATGCTGAAGGCAATCCATTATATGACACTCAAGACTGGGGAGCTGAAAAAAGAATGGGTTTCTACCCTGCTGATTTAGATGACCAAGGGGATTATTTCTTTGATGGTATACGAGGCTTCTTTTGTCCTAAAGTATCTTTTAATGCGGATATAAGACTGAACTCTGGTGCAACATCCTTGACTATAGAAAGACCAAAATTAGAGATACCTATAGCTGGTGAAGACGGTCTCGTTCAAGGCATTATAATAAATTCACCTTCTGATATGAGATTCAAAGTATACATAGGTGTATACGAGGATGGGTTTATGGCAAAGAAAATAGCTTTGCGAGACTCACAGGGTGATGAACTGATTTTAGATATGAGTAATGTTATGTCTGTTCAGCAAGGTAATTCAAACAAAAACAATAATCAAGGACCTTTTGACTATTTTGAATGTGACGATAGTACAACAGGTGGCACAGGCGCAATATTTTATCACGGTTCTGTTTTTAATGACACCTTGTTATTTGAGGACATCACGGCATATATGCCTCAAGACCAAGAGATGTTTATTAATGGTGGAAGTAGATATGGTGTAAACTATTTTATTGAGCCTCTTGACGGTAGTCTTCAAATTAATTATGCGACAAGTTATAGCGGTAACAATCCCGCTGAAGCAGATGCGTTCAACTTGGCTTTATTTAGCGTAGGTCAATTAAGAAAACTTGTAACAAGAATAGACAATTATGGTGAGCTTAATATAAAGTTCAATTCTAACGCTGATACTCTTTTGTACAAACTTACAGATGAGTTTATAATTAGCGATTCTATAAACCAAACCTGTCCATTAAATGTATCTGAGATACTCACTGCTCTTCTAAAAAGATTTGACTGTGGGCTGTTCTACGAGTTTGATGTAACTACTTCGGAACACGTTCTTCGTGTAGACCCTCTCTCAATTGTAAGAAGGGGTAGTCAAAACATAAATAGTTTAATAGACGATTTAAAGTCTGTAAGGATTAGTAATGGAGGAGATAAGGTCAAGTTGCTTGAGATAAACAATAAAGACTATAATCTATACTTTGACGATTTAAATAACGACGGTGTAACTATTGGTTCTACTCTACAGGAGATTAATCCAGAAGGCATCGTAGAGATTAAGTTTGATCTCAAGTCTTCTATATACTATCGTTCTGTTTGTGGTGATGACGCTTCAGATATGGATGGTAATCAAAACTTTCAGAATGGAGCCTTTAGCGAGAAAGAGCTTGGGTTCACAGCAAACATATTTACGAAGAACAAAGATGTAGGTTTAAGATTTGCGTATTTAGACAAACCTTTATTTGCAAGCAATCTAAAGAAGCCTTTCATTAAGTTAAAGGGCAACGACCAGAGCGGTCAAATGATTACAGAAACAGAGCGTATATACATAGACGTTTCTACACAACACACCTTTAACGGAAGATTATTTCCCTACAACACAGCGGGGTGGAGCCTTATGTTTGAAGATGAAGATGGTAATACAACGGATACCTATGATAATATCTTTGCTACTTCTGAAAAGATACTACAGAGTGAGAACCCTCGCATAGAGTTTGATATGGTTGTGCCTACCTCAAACCTCGCTTCATTAGACTTCTTCCTACAGACTTTATCAGCTACAAGGATAACTCCAGGTGGAATCCTCGTTAAGAGCGCAAGCGGTGAAGTGTACGATGATTTTGCTTACATTACTATAGAAGGGATATTACAATAATTGTAAATTAATTTGATGGCTACATACAACGACTACCCACAATCTGCTACTAACAACGCCAAGAAAGTTCTTGAGTGGAAGAAGAAGTACGGAAAAGAAGTTAAAGGAATGACTTCTGTGGGCTGGACTCGTGCCAACCAATTAGCATCAAAAAGAAAACTATCGTATGAAACTATTGCGAGAATGGCTGCTTTTAATCGCCATAGAAAGAATGCTGCGATTGACCCTAAGTATAAGGACACGCCTTGGAAAGATAGAGGCTATGTGGCTTGGCTCGGTTGGGGAGGAACAAGCGGTGTTAACTGGGCAATTAGAAAAGCTGAAAGCATACGAAACGGAACAGTTAAGGCAAGTGCAGATGTGGCTGACGTCCCGTGGGGTGACCGTAAAGTCAAGGATGATTATGCTACACAAGGAAAGGATGGAAGCATTAAGAAATCTCCCAAAGCACCTAAAAGCGATACTCCTAACAAGAA
>Ga0206682_10003120_pt1 | contig 14429 bp, 9 predicted proteins | sample M240m12015metaG_FD_155444 | JGI IMG/M metagenome (GOLD analysis project Ga0206682, IMG submission 155444) | Ammonia-oxidizing marine archaeal communities from Monterey Bay, California, United States - M2 40m 12015 | ecosystem: Environmental > Aquatic > Marine > Intertidal zone | place: USA... | reverse complement strand
TTTTTTTTGAAAACGGAACAGCTCTTCGGGAAAAATTTCAAGCTTCGTTTGCAAAATAAACAAGGTCTCGGGATTGCATGATTCGGGTTGCAGGATGATTGATGATGAAATGTCAGTGAGCTCTTATGAAAATTGGGGCAATAGCAACACTTGTAAATCATATTTCATTACGCGTTTCGGTTAAATATAAGTTGCTTGAATTTTGGATTTCCGTGGGACACCAAGTGCTCGAAGCGGTTGTTAGATCAGTTTCGGAGCCTGCAATAAGTTGCACGCGGTTGTTGCATTTCATACAATAAGAGGCTTTCGCTATTTGAAGCCTGCGTTGGAGAGCTGCTTGCACCAGTTCTTTGCACGTTCTTCACTCTTGTGACTTTCATTGTCTTCATCAAGAGGGAGACCAATAAACACACCATCAACAAGAGCCTTACTGTCGGCGAAATCGTAGTCATCTTTAGAGACGTTTCCACCGCACATTTCTGCGCCAGTATCTCGGAAAGCCGAGTGAAGTTCTTCGATGGCGTCGCAAAAGTATTCACCGTAAGCAGAACTGTCACCAACACCAAAAACAGCAACTTTTTTGCCGCTCAAATCTAGCGACCGGATATCACCGTACGCTTCATCCCATGCGGTTCCACTTCTTCCTTCGTCAGCACCAGTATGCCAGGTCGGGGCTCCAACAATGAGAGAATCGTAACTTGACAGATCACTCACAGCAACGTCCGCAATGTCCATTGGTTCTGTGATCTCTCCATAGGGTTCGAATGAACTTTGGATCCATTCCGCACAGTATTCGCAGTTTCCTAAGGCGTCAGTTGCACGTCAGTCGTTGAGCAAGTTGGAATTAGAACAATTCAACAAAGTTGAGTAACTTACCCGAAGTCGTACTGAAGAAGAGCCCCACTTTAGCCTGTGGTGCTTTGGTGTACACTGTTCGCCGGTCGTTTGTGCGCGCTTTTGGGCGCGCCCCGAAAAAGCTCGATCGCGTAAGAAAGCTATTCGTCTGGAACATATCCGCGGGAATTGCTGTGGCGCCGTTGTGTGTGCGCAAATGAATGTTCACTCGCCGATTAGTCGTAAATAACAGACGCGTGTCGGAGTGTGCTTGGCACGCGCCCATCGAGAGCAATCACCCAGCCCTAAACCCTATAATTACATATTTTCGCTCAGGTTCCACTAGAAGCGTGTAAAAAATGGACCTTTTCTGAAACACGTGTCCTTCTGAAACACGAAGGCGAGAAAACATTTAGCACAACTTACATGCCAGGAGTTGGTCCTTCGCTACTGGTATGGTTTGTCAAGCAAATAAGCAAGGAACACGACTAAACAGTAGTGTTCGCGGTTTTCTTGCGCAGCGAGTTCGGCAATGGACGCTTTCGCGATTATCGTTGCGTTGCGCTTCGTTTTGTTAGCCTTCATCTATGGCAGATACTCGGCGTTGAACGTTTCAGGGTCCTTCATCTTTTTGATTGTCAAATACTCGCTGAACTTGGGCGTATGCGTGCCCCGTGGAAGAAAAATGCACAGTAGTGGATGATGCCTGAAAAGTGCGTGTATGTTATGTTCATGGATAAGGAATAACAAATAGTAAAACTAGGAAAGGTATTGAGCAGCAGTATGCTAGGATCCATTCAGTATCGATGCTCACGTTGCAAGAATTTGTTGGGGCCACGTTGGTTGTCTCTTGAGGCGAAAGCTCTGAAACATTTTGCGAATCGTACTTTGTGCGAGCCGGGATTTTCTTCGGTACGCGAGAAGCCAATGCCACCGCGCGTTCGTCCTTAGTATCTCGGAAGATTTTCCAGCGTAGCAATGGCACACAGTCCTCGTTCATTTCAGCGGCAATTAATGCAAGTCGATACGCTCTCTGCAGACGATCTGCCTTGAGTTCTCGTAGTGCCAACAGTTGAATAAATAATCCCGATTTTTCGTGGTCGTGCACACTTACGGCTGCACCACGCTGCAATGCTCGTCGGCTTGCTTTTGTATCGCCTAAGTTTTCCTCGAGCATTCGAGAATAGGAGATCCATACCACAGGTTCATCTATGTGCACTGCACATGCCTCTTCAAAGCGACTTATCATCTTCTTTCCCTCATGTTCAAACGCACGTAAATTGCCTGCTTTCTTAAAGGCCCGCGTTCGATGCGCGCTTCTACGTGCCGTTTGATAATGCTCACAGTTGCTCAAACTGTAGCTACGTCTGTCGTCGAGGTGTACGGCTTGGTGCGATTTTGCATACCGCACGGTGGACACTTTGTGGGTCACCTCGATTGTGTCAATGTGTGCGCGCGGCTGCTTGTTCCAATTTTGACACAACTTCATTCGATTCGCCGTCCCCTGCGACATCGGGGCGCCGTCGCCTGACGTTACTAGCAAACGGATGTCGAGGTGAAACGACGCGCGCCTGTCGGCCACGCGCTCGTTGAATGCAAAGTAAAACGACCCTTAGCGAAACTATCGCGTATAGTAAATACGATGAGAGTATGAAATATTACTATTTTTCTCGATATGTAGCTTAAATGAAAAATTGGCGCGTGGCGCTGCCACGGGTTCGGAAGATGCCAGTCAAACGCAGATTGTGTAATCCGAACGTCGCGCGAACGTCATCTCAGGCAAGAAACCCGAGCTTACCACCGTTAGCTTTTGCTCGTCGAATCAGTGATTGCTTCATCTTCGTATCGATCCCGAACTCGGTACAGAAATCTCCGATGACTTGGGAGTGTAGTGCGATTGCTTTACCGCGGGATACAAACGCCGAGCTCCGCCGGCTCCGCCGGGGGCCAAGCCATCCACGCCCGAGGACGACCGCGCCACGGGTTGAGCGCGTTGAATTATTGAGTTTATGACTTCGCCACCGTTCGCGTGTACCTACTGATGTTTGTTTAATTTCTACCGTTTTCTAGTCCATCCCGAGAAGTCGCTTCGCCTCGTCGACGCTCGACTGAATTTCATCCACGCGCGACACGACGCGCGACAACCGCTCGCTCAGCGACTTCCCTCGCACCGCGTCCCGCGCGCTCACCGCGGGAATCGACGCCATCGCGAGCTCTACGTCCCCCCGCCGCGTCCCGAACGCGTCCGCGAGCGTCGGCGTCGCCCTCGACCGCTCGCGCCCTCGTCTCGGCGCCTCCACCTCATCCACGTACCGCGCGCGCCACATCTTCGGCGCGTCCCGCGCGCGCATCGCCGCGCCCGCGTCGCCGTCGTCTCCATCGCGCGCGCCGCCGTCGCGCGCGTCCATCGCGCGCGTCGTCGCGCTCGCGCCGCCGTCGCGCGCGTCCATCGCGCGCGTCATCGCATCCAGCTCCGCGTCCAGCGCCGCTTCTTCGTCGTCGAGCGCGCGCGCGTCCGTCGCGTCCGTCGCGAGACGTCTACCCGGCGTCGCGTCGTCGTCGTCGTCGTCGTCGTCGCGCGTCGACGCGGCGCCGCGCGCGAACGATTCGACGGTTCGCGCGGCGTTCGCGCTCGCGCGCGTCGTCGTCGCGCGCGCGCCGCGATTTTTCGTCAGCGCGCGAACGACGTCGCGCACGCTCTCGTCGTCGTCCATCTCGCGCGCGCGCGCCGCGGCGCCGTCTCGCGCGCGCGCGCGACCCGGCGACGCGCGCGCGCGCGCAAATCAATCTACACGCGCACTGTTTGTACATACACACTCAAATCTATATACACACATACTCAAACATACATACCCGCATGTCCGAAGTGTATACATATATCGAGCCTCATCCCGACGCGTCGCGCGCATACGAGCGACGCGAGAGCCCATGTGTGCGCGCGCGCGCGGCGCCGCCGGACGACCGCGGAACGCCGCGCGCGCGATTCCGCGTCACCCGCGCGCGCGCGTGACGCGAGCGCACACGCGGGCGACGCGACGAGGACGAACCGAATGTCGCGATGCGCGTCGGCGCGCGCGCCCGCGCGCGACGCGAGACCGCGCGACGCGCGCGCGTGGACGGGGAGAGCGCGGACCCTCGCGACGACGACGACGCGACGACGCGACGGCGCGCGCGCGACGCGACACCGCGCGACGACTCGAGCGCGCGCGACGACCGGGGATGATCCCGACGCGCCCACGGCCGGGTTCGCGTCCGTCGCGGACGCGCTCGAGGACGTGGCGAAGGGGAAATTCGTCGTCGTGCTGGACGACGAGGACAGGGAGAACGAGGGGGACTTGATTGGGGCGGCGGATAAGATGACGGCGGAGTCGCTGGCGTTCATGATTCGACACACGAGCGGGTTGGTGTGCGTGAGTCTTGAGGATTCGAGGGCGGACGCGCTGGATCTGCCGCTGATGGTGGATTCGCAGAGTAATAAGGATGCGATGAAGACGGCGTTTACGGTGAGCGTGGATTTGGCGACGAGCACGACGGGGATATCGGCGAGCGAAAGAGCGATGACGATCAACGCGCTGGGATCGGATGAGACGACGGCGGCGGCGTTCGTGAGACCGGGACACGTGTTTCCGTTGAGATATCGCGCGGGTGGGGTGCTGAAACGGGCGGGACACACCGAGGCGGCGGTGGACTTGGCGCGCATGGCGGGGTCGTCCCCCGTGGGCGTGTTGTGCGAAATCGTCAACGACGAGGATGGGTCCATGGCGCGGTTGCCTCAGCTCAAAGTTTTCGCGGAGAAGCATGGGTTGAAGATGGTTCTCATCTCTGATATGATTCGGTATCGTCGCGCGCGAGAAAAGATGGTTGAGCGCACCGCCGTCGCGCGGTTGCCCACCGAGTACGGCAACTTTACGTGCGTGTCTTACAAGAACACTCTCGATGGTCACGAGCACGTGGCTTTTCTGTACGGCGAGCACGAAGGCGACGTGTCCGGTGCTGTGGGTGAAGACATGCTCGTGCGCGTGCACAGCGAGTGTTTGACTGGGGATATTTTCAAAAGCGCGAGATGCGACTGCGGCAACCAGCTCGACATGGCGATGCGACGCATCGCCGGCGAGGGCAAAGGGTGCATCGTGTACTTGCGCGGACAAGAAGGTCGTGGTATCGGTCTCGGTCACAAATTGCGCGCGTACAACTTACAGGATGAAGGACGCGACACGGTTCAGGCGAACGAGGATCTCGGCTTTCCCGCAGACACGCGCGAGTACGGCGTCGGCGCGCAAATTTTACAAGATCTCGGCGTCACGTCTCTTCGCTTGATGACCAATAATCCGGCCAAATACAACGGTTTGAGCGGTTACGGTTTGAAAGTCACCGGTCGCGTGCCGCTTTTCGCTCCAGTCACGATGGAAAACAAGAGATACATCGACACGAAGAGAATGAAGATGGGTCACTTGTTCGAGATGCTCGAAGGCGTCGAACCGTCGCAAGCGGAGTCCGAACAAAAGCCGTCGCGATGAGGAGGGGAGAGAGTTTAAAGCACAAAATTATTTTTTAATAACGCTTCCTTGCTTGCTTCCTTGCTCGCTTGCTGGCTTGCGTAACGTACTTTAGTAGATGATTTGTGAAGGAAGTTACTATATTACAAAAACGTTTCGAATGTCGGCGTCGCGAAAAATTGAGGCGATAGCGTGGTCGTTTATTTTGACAAATACCGCGACCCTTCGTGCCAAGACGACGCTACCATATTGTTGCTGATACTCAGCGATCTACGTATGCTGCTGGCTTCGTGTTCGTGTCGATCTACGGACACGCGCGAAGCCGAGTTAGGGTGTACCTGAGACTTGTCGCCTCCGCTACTTGCGGGCGAAATGGACGCGTTGAGCGAACGCAGCTCTTTGGACAGCGAAGAAAATCCTAACATTCCGCCACCCGCTTTCACCACCTTCGATATTTCATCGGATTTCGGCGTGGGCGAGCGCGGTGGGGTAGGAATTCCGTTGGGGTCCTTTTCCGAGCCGAGCTCGGACAGGCTCCCCGTGCGCCGAACAGCTTTCTTCGTCGGCGAAAGCGCTGGATGCATGCCTTCGAGATTCACCTCGGACGACGTTCTCGCGCTTTTATCGAAACTTAAGATCGTGTCGCAAAGTTCTTCGAGACATCTGAACTCGATCTCCAACACCGGCGAGTCGCTCGAGTTCGATCTCTTGGACGGCGAGCACGGCTCGTGCATGGGATCGCCCGGGCGTTTGCCTTCGTTCAGACTTCGCAATAAATCTTCTCGCGTGCATCGTCCTTTGGTCGGTCTCGTCGGATGAGCGACAATCATGCAATTCGGTGGGCACAGCTGCCAGTTTGCCAGTCCCGTCATGCTCAGCGGTTCGCTCGAAACCAACAGCGACTGCGTCGCAAAAATCTTCTTTTGCAGAATGGTTTGGAAAGCCGGATTTCGGCGCTGACGCGGACCGCCCGTATTTCTGTGAATGTCCCTATCGACCAAACGATCGAACCCGGCTAAACCTTCGGCGTTATCTAAATCCCAAGCCTTCTCCCCCGGCATCGGACCGAGGTGAAAATACAAACTCGGCGGCTCCTCGTGCGACGAGTTGCGATAACGCGTGGCGATGATGGTTTCCCCATCCGTCAACGCGATATTTATCGAGTTCGCCTGCCCTTTGTTCGCCTTGATGATGATGCATATCGCCTTAAACACCGCTTTCTCCAACGTCTTCGGCTCACACTTTTCGTACACGCTTGGCAGCTCGTTCAAAATCAAAGAAAACACCAACTCGCTATCCGTCGTGCCGCTGATTTGATCAAACAAGTCGTCTCGCAGGTGCCCTAACAGTTTCCGCCGAATCGACTTAAACTCCGCCACATCGCCGTTGTGCATGAACATGTACCGTCCCCTGACGAAAGGATGACAATTATACTGATGCACGCTCGCCCCCGGCCCCGCCGCGCGCACGTGTCCGAACAACAACGACGCGTTGAGCGACTTGCTCAGCGACCTCAAATTTCTATCGTGCGACGGCGCGCACACCGTCGTGTACACCGCCGGCCTGCAGTACGCGTCCAATCCGTTCTTATCCACCATCCCACACCGCGTCGCCGCGTACCATCCGATCCCTGTTCACCGTCGTCGCGCGTCGCGTTCGTCAGTCCTTCGTCCCTCGCCTTCGTCCGTCCTTCGCTCGCGCGCGCGTCCCGCCCCCGTCCCGCGTCCCGCGTCCCATCCTCGTCCGTCGTCCCGCCGTCATCGCGCGCTCGCCGAGCGCTCGAGCCGCGCGACGCGGAGTCTCTCCTCGCGTTCGCCGCGTCGTTTTCGCGCGCGCGCGCCTCGTCGTCGCGTCACGCACCGCATCCGTGCACGTTCACCTCGTGATTCCGCTCGGCGTCGCGCGCGCATCCCGGCGTCCATCCCGCGCTGTCCGCCATCGTCGCCAGCCCGTGGGAGGCGCCGTAGATGAGCTTGGAGATGCACACCTCCTCGCCGTAGTAGAAGATCCATCGGCACATCGCGCGCGCGGCGGCGAGTGCGGGCGCGGCACCGTCGGCAGAGCGCGACGCGGCGCGGCGCGACGACGGACGGCGACGGCGACGACGACGACGACGACGACGACGACGACGACGACGACGGCGACGACGACGACGACGACGCGCGACGCGCGACGCGACGCGCGCGATGCGCGAGGCCGAGGACGACGCCGCCGTCGCGCGACTTCGGCGCGAGTTCCCGCGCGCGACGCTCGCGATGCGACGCGACGGCGACGACGACGACGCGCGGACGACGGTGACGTGCGAGGAGACGTCGCACGCGGTGTCGTGGACGGGCGAGACGCGCGAGGTCGGGGAGCGAGCGATGCGCGCGCACCTGGGCGGGAAAAAATTCGCGAAGGCGACGGCGAGGGCGGCGCGCGAGGCGGATTTGAAGCAGTACGAACCGCACATCGTGCCGAGCGCGTACAGGAGTGGATACGTGTTTTGTAGACTCACGGGGGCGCGCGTGCGGGCGAGCGAGGAGGCGGTGGTGAGACACGCGAGCGGACGGCGGTTCGAACGAGCGCACGCGGCGGCGGCGGCGGGACGGACGACGCCGTTGGAGGAGAAGGATCCGGTCGTCGAGGAAGCGGCGCGCGAGGCGGATCGAGAGGCGCAACTCGCGCGGGCGAGTGTGAATAAGGCGGCGAAGGAGGCGCGCGCGGAGAAGATGCAGATGGAGAAGGAGGCGAAGAAATCGGAGAAGGAGGCGGCTCGCAGACGCAAGCGCGAAGCCGGCGGCTTCGACGACGAGATGGGGTGCTGGGTGCCGCCGAGTCACGTTATCGACAGCGAAGACGACGACGAGAGCGAAGACGACGACGAGGACGACGAGGACGAGACGCACGGGCAGAATGATTTAGAGGATGACTTTTACGAAGACGCGAGCGATTCGAGCGACGAAGACGACGACGACTTAGCCGCCATCGTGGTCGCCCCTGGGTCGAGAAAGCGCGCTCGCGAGACGACTACAACAACGGCGAAAAAATAGTCGCGATCGATTGTCATGCGCGCAGCGCGCGCCGGTGTGGAGGTAGAACTTCATGAATAGTATCGCGACGCCTCGTAGAAATTTCTTCAACCGCTTCGCATTCGCGCGTCTCCTCATTCCGCTGCGCGCCGACCGCGCCGACGGCGGACGCGCGCGATGCGTCCAGACGAACTGCGCGTCCCGCCTCTCGGCCTCGTCCTCGCCTTGGGGCGTCCAGATTTGCACGAAGAGTGCGCGCGCGTTCTCAGAAATCTCAAGCCTCCGCTCGGATTAACGACGCGCGACGACATCGCGGACGCCCCCGATGCGTTGAAAGCGCGCGCGCGCAAGCGATCCGTCAAGGTGTCGCTGCGCGAGCGCGTCGGGCCGGGCGGCGGGGCCTCCGGTGATGCGCTGCAGTCGTCTGGTAGGGACGATCGCGGCGCGGCGACGGCGACGGCGACGACGACGGCGAGCGGCGGATTCCGTCGAACACCCGCGCTTCCGGGAATGATAAAGCGGTCGTGGTTGAAGAAACATAAAGATGAACGCCCGGTTGTGGTGATGGCGCTGATCGATAACGAGGCGTTGGAAAATTCGTCGACGACGAGACGAGCGCTGGAGAGCTCGCTGGAGAAGCTGTACGGATACGCGCACAACGCAGGGGCGTCGTGCTGCGTCGTCGTAGTAGCGTGTGGGCCTGGATTGCCGGAAACGTTACCGGAGGATAAAGCGGCGGTGATTCGACGGGTGCTACGCGTGGAAAATCGCGCCATCGTGACGCTGAATACGGCGCACGGTCGCGACGCGGCGTGGAGCAAAGCGGCGAGGGTGGCACAAGAATTGGCGGTGAAGAATTATGAGAGCGAGTGCGAACGTCTGACATTGCTTGCAAGTGAGTCGACGTGTCCTCGGGGGTTGAAAGTGCGGTACGCGTTCAAAGCAGGAGTGTACGCGGAGTTTAGACAGGATTGGACCACGGCTGTTCGGCGATATCGCTTGGCGTATGATTCCATACCAGACGTGACTCCAGACGTGACGCCGCAAGATGTGATTGAAACACTTGAAGTGAGCCAAGTGCTACACGTGAAACTGTGCGTTCTACTATTACACAGTGGTTCGTCGGTGGAGGCTGTGCATCAAATCGAGGAGCACATGCGCCGATGGTCGACGGCGCCTCTCAAGGCGTTACCGCGAGAAGCTTTGCCGACGTTTCACCGCTGGCGCTCTCACCAGTACGACGTGTTCGGTGATTTGCTTAATGGACGTTTACCCGCACCAGCTCCCGTTGGTACACCGCGCACGCATTTGCCGGCGTTTTACTTTCACGCCGCAGCGCACTGTTCCATTGAGCGTCGACAAGCTTTCGACGACGTAGTCGACTCGAACGAAGTGCCCGAGATGGAAGTGAAGGTTGAACATGCATCATTCGTCGGGCAATTAAAAGTCGCCGGCACGGACGATGAGCCTTTGACTGCAGAGCAATACATGACGTACCTTCGTGTCAAGGACACGCGCGACGACATCTCTCGCGAGACGATCGAACTTTTGACCAAAGCACATGATCATTACAAGACAAACTCGGCGGGTACCGCGGGTGGACGCACGTTCGCAACGCTCATTCGCGAACTCGCAAACGAGTATTTGCACGCGGGAGACTATGAAAGCGCACTCAAGCTGTTCAAAACCGTTGCCGTGGTGTATAGACGCGAAAAGTGGAACGAGTTGCTGTGCTCTGTGCTCATGAATCTCAAGACGTGCGCCAAAGCGCTTCGAGACAACGAAGAGTACTTGAACATTTGCCTCGAGATGGCTGCTTTGCACGAAGCCACCGACGAGCACGCGCCTTCTGCGTTTGCGGCTGCGCTCGCGGCTATGAACGAACCGCGCGGGGAAGATGAAGACGCGCCGACGATTACCTGCGAAGACAACCTCAGCCATACATTCATACTCAAGGCTGGCTTCTCGACGAGCGATTGCGTCCCGGGAGAGCCGGTCAAGTTCCACGTCGCCTTAAGATCAAACTTTGCGGGTGATCTGGACATCACTCACATCGATGTTGATTTCACCGAACTGGACGCGTACGAATTGAGCGATGCAACTCCTCGAACGTTGCGCTCGAATGAATGGTTGAAAATCGATTTCGAAGTCATCCCAAAGTGTGGGTACGTGTGCGAGGCGAATTCTTTGACGATCACGACGGTGTCAGGGTACGAACTAGTTCTTCCGTTCACAACGCAAACGAGCGATTGTTCAGTGATGAATGCAGATTACGAATCCCTGCCTGCGTCAGTGCTCAAGATGAAAATCAAGACGCACATCCTGGACGTGAGCGACGCACCTCCGCGTGCGTCGATTTCAATGAGAACGCCTGATGGTCCGGCGCTCGTGGGTGAGATGTCGCGTGTAATCATCACCGTTTTAAGCGTTGCGGATGAAATCGAGGAAGGTGAACTCGCGTTGGTCGTCACAGAAGGCGACAAACCGTCTAAGAATGTTCAGATTCTTACGGACTCAGGCGACGTGATTAAGGATGGTAAAATTATCGTCGGCGACATCGCACTTCGCGAGAAATGGACAGGGATGATTTGTTTGCGATGGACAGGTGAATGTCCGCCCGCCGCCCTACACGCGTCGCTCACGGCGAAACGAACAGGGGCGCGAATGACGGAGCTCTTCAAGGACAAGCCGCGCACGGCGCCCGTGGAGAATGTGGCGCAAATATCTTGCGATGCACCTTTCACTGTCAAGCGCGCGTATCTTCCGGCGTACCGACAATCGCCATTAGTCCTTCAGGAAGACAAGTGCTCCAAGTCGCCGCCGGTGGGTGTCATGCTCGCCACGCTTCACGTCGGCGGACCAGCTGAGATAACCCTCGACGGCGTACAGAGTCACGACACCAAGGATCCCACAAACACGATGGCGCTCGCAACGACGGAGACGAGGTCTGACGCCACGCTTTACGATGGCGATGCATTCTTGCACGTGATCCCGCTCCGTTCACACGAACACGGCGAAGACGCTATTCGCGTCATGTGGCATCGCACTCACGGAGATTCCAGATGTGTGAAAGGCGTTCCGACGGTAATTTTAAACGAGTACTGCTTGCCAAACGTCACTGGTTCGCAACCGCCCCTTGTGGTGGAGCTCAGGTGTCCGCCAAAACTTTTCGTTGGCGATCCATTCACGTACGAAGTACGCGTCTCGAACGCCACGACGGCGAACTATGACATTAAGATATCCGTTACGGATAGCACGGGGTTTGTGTTCGCGGGAATAAAGCGCGGTACAATGTACGTGCCTCCGTTGTCCACGGCGTCGTTTTACTTTTTACTTGTTCCGATTGTCACCGGAAGCGCCATCCTTCCCGAGTTGTCGCTCGGCGCCGAGCGCTTCTCCGCGACATTCGTGCCGCCCATCGAATCGCGTCGAGTGATCGTGCGGCCGAAGTACTAGAATAGCAGTTTAGACATAGTGTAGCGATAGTATCACACGCGTCCGTAGAGGTGTTCTACGCGAATTCGACGAAAGCCGTGACGCCAGTTTCAGTGGGACTCGCGATGACGACTTCGCCGTCGACGTTATTAGCTCTAGAAGCCGCCATCATGGCGTCGGCGACCATGGACGCCTTAAACGTGCCTGCGGTATCGTTTTCGACCGATCCACCGTGCCCGCCGACGACGGCTAACACCGTCGGACCCGCGCCGCTCATGAAGCAACCCTGCGCGCCCGCCTTGAGCGCCGCGTCGATCAAGCCGTCCAAACCGAATGGCTTCCCGCGAATGGGCTGGTGAATCACGTCTTGCGTGGCGTATCGCAACAACTCGAGGTTGCCCGTCGCGAACGCGTTCACGAGTAAACCCGCGCGCGCGATGTTGTGCACCGCGTCCGCGATGGGAAGCGTCGGCGACAGTTGCGCGCGCGTCTCCGCCGTGAGCGATTGAAACTTGGGAATAAAAAGCACCGTTTGCACATCCTTCGGGCACGACACGCGTTGCGTGATCCATTGATTATCGTCGTTGATGCTGATTTGGAATCCGCCGTAGATGGCCGGCGCGACGTTGTCCGGATGCCCCTCGATGTCGCTCGCCAAATTTAACAAAATTTGCTTCGTGCGCGGTGCATCCACATCCATCCCCCCCAGCGCGAGCCCGCACGCGAGCCCGCTCACGAGCGCCGCGCTGCTACTCCCGAGCCCTCTCGCCGGCGGGATTCGATTCACGCTCGTGAATCGCAAATCCTTCGGCAATTTCATCCCCGGTCGCGCCGCCTCGAACCCCGCCCGCACCGCGTCGTAAATCGCGTTCGTCTCATCCCTCGGCAATTCCTCCCTTCCCTCGCCCTCGATCTCGATCGCGAACGTCCCTCGCTCGACGATCAATTCGTTTCGCACGTCCACCGCGAATCCAAAGCAATCGAATCCCGGTCCCATGTTCGCGCTCGTCGCCGGCACGCTCAGGATCAGTCGCTCGCCCGCCTCCAGCGCGCAGTCCGACCCCTCGATCACCCACGCGTCGACGTCCGTGGACCATCGGTGCGCGGCGATCGTGCTCTTCGTCGTCCCGCCCGCGCGCGCGACGTGCAGCGCGCCGCGCGCGCGCGCGACGGAGACGGAGACGGCGCGCGGCGGCGTCGAGGTTGAGGTTTTCGTCGCGGACGCGCGACGGCCGAGCGCGGCGCGAGGCGCGCGAGGCGCGGCGCGAGGACGCGCGGCGAGCGATGGCATGGCGCGCGGCGCGCGGGCGCGGCGTCGCGGCGCGCCGAGGCGGCGGCGTGTGCGGCGCGACTCGGACGCGGCGACGGCGGCGAAGCGGCGCGGCGCCGCGGCGGCGAAGCGAACGCGCGGGGATGTGTGCTGATTTACAGACCGAGTCACGCGTCGCGAGCGCCGGTTTCGAGGGCGACGACGTGGCGCAGACGCGCGCGGAGCGCAGACGCCGCGCGCGGGTCGTCGAATGTGAACAAACGCCTCTGGACGGCGACGTCGGCGGACGCGTCGGCGGCGTCGGCGTACCAAGACGGGTCGATGCCCGCGCGCGCGCGGTCGTCGTGATTGAAAGGACCGCGCAGCGCGTCCGGCGCGAGACGTTGAATGTACGCGCGGAACGTCGCGGCGGCGACGTCGTCCGCGCGCGCGTCGTCGTCGTCGTCGCCGAGCGCGGCGCACACGGTGCGAAACCACGTCGCGCCGACGGCGACGTGTGCAATTTCCTCCTCGCTGATCCTCGCGACGATCGCCGCGCTGCGCGCGTCGCCGTGCCCGACCAACCGCTCCACGAGGCGCGGACCGGCGTCCAACCCGCGCGCCTCCTGCATGCACGGCACCACCGCGAGCCGCGCCAGCGGGTCGTCGCGCGTCGCCTCGCACCCCTCCCACAGCACGTCGTGCGCCGCCACGTCCCCGTACGCCACCCCGAGCTCCTCCAGCCGCTGCAGGCACCACAGCAAGTGCCTCGACTCGTCGTCCGCGACGTGCGCGAAGTCCACGAAGAACTGATCCGGCAGCGCGCCTCGCAAATCCGCGAACCGTCCCACCGTGTCCCACGCCAAATCGATCGCGTTCAGCTCGATGTGCGTCACCGTGTGCATCGCGTGCGCCGCCGCCCCCAGCGGCGAATTTTTCGGCGACGGCACCTCTTTCGGCGGCACCAGTCTCGGTTTCGCCGGTCGCGCCGGTCGCGTCGGCATGTCGCTCGCGCGCGTCGTCGCGTCCGCGATGTCAATCTTCCCTCTCACTAATAACCCATACGCCACATGGCTCAGTCGCGCCTTCTCTCTCGGGCACGCCGTCGCGACGATCTCGCGCGCGCGGCTCGCGAGCGCGCGCGCGTCGCCCCCGTCGTCGCGCGCGCGCGCGTCCGCCGTCGTCGTCGGTTCGTCGCCGTCGCCCCACGCGCGTCGCGCGTCGAGCGCTTTTTCGCGCCATCGCTCGAGCCCGTCCCACTGCGCGCGCGACCGCGCGCGTCGGCGCCGTCGCGCGCCGTCCGCGGCGCCGTGACGCGCGGTCGCGACGACGCCGCGCGACGCCGCGCGGCGCATGCCGGCTTTGCGCGCCGATCGCGCGCGAAGCGGCGTCGTCGAGTGGCGA
>Ga0206682_10003119_pt1 | contig 14433 bp, 8 predicted proteins | sample M240m12015metaG_FD_155444 | JGI IMG/M metagenome (GOLD analysis project Ga0206682, IMG submission 155444) | Ammonia-oxidizing marine archaeal communities from Monterey Bay, California, United States - M2 40m 12015 | ecosystem: Environmental > Aquatic > Marine > Intertidal zone | place: USA... | reverse complement strand
GCGCGTTTCCTCGTCGACGACGCCGACGCGTTCGACGCCGTCGCGTCGAGCGGTTCCGCGGCATCGACCGCGTCGTCCAGGGCGCGCGCACCGGTCGTCGCGCCGCGACGCGCGCCGAGACGCGCCGCGCCGCGACGCGTCAAGGGACGCCGATCAATGGCGTTTCGACGCTTAGTGTTCGTTTCGTGATGCGTATGGGCAAACAGTGCAAACAGGTTTTTACCGAACGGTCGCGAAAAAAGACGCTCGCGCGGGGGAGAGACGCGACGAGAGACGCGACGCGCGTCGCCGCGGAGGTCTCGCGTTCGATCGAACGGCGTCGACGCGGCGCGAGTGATCGCTAAAAGATGGACGCGAAGACGCGCGCGAAGCCGGTGGACTAGGAATCGGCGAAGCCGACGGCGCGAAGCCGAGACGCGAGGGTCTCGGCGGCGCGCTCGCCGTCGCGGCCGCCGCGGAGCAGGGCGTCGACGAGGTCGTCGTCGTCGCGTAAACTATCGGTGAGATCGGCCTCGCGCTCGTCTTCGACGTCGAGGGACGACGCGGGACGTCCGCGGCTCCGGTCGAACGGGTCGGTTTCGCGGGCGGGACGCGAAGACGCGCCGAAGGCGTCCGCGTCGACGTCGTCCTCGCTCGCACCGTCGCGCGCGCTTCGCAATATCGACGTCGCGTCGATATCGTTACTTTTCGTGCTTTTCTTCGACTCCCACACCGGCGCTTCGTGCTTGGCCGTTTTGAAGAAGAACGAACTCAAGTCGCCGACGAACGCGTCGGCGTCGACGCCGCGGCGTCCTCGCCCGCGCCGCCTCGCCTCTTCCTCGACCGCGTCTCGAACGCGATCGCTCACCTCTCCGGACCTCGCCGACGCCCGATCCGCGTTCTCGGCCCCCATCGGCCACGCGTTCGGCACCTCCCACGCCGTCGGCGGCGCGCGCGCGCTTCGCCGCGGCCGCCCGCCGACCCCGTGCCCTCCTCCGACGCGCCATTCACCCCCGTGCGCGTCCGCGCTCACCGTCGCTTCCGTTTGCGTCGCTTCCGTCGTCGCCGCAGCGCTCGCGCTCGTCACCGCCGCCGCCGCCGCGAGGCTCGCGCACTGCGCCGCCAACGCGCGCAGCTCTTGCCTGAATTCAATCTCGCGCGTCGCCGAACGCTCCCGCAGCGCTTCGATCTCGCGCCTGAGCGATGCGTTTTCTTCGCGCAACTCGCGCGCGAGCGCGTCGGCGTCCATCGCGTCCGCGGGCGCCATGCGACGAGATTTAAGCGCGCACCGTTGGATTCCGTTGGATTTCGCGTCGGCGCGATGCGACGCCGCGCGCGCGTCGCGACGCCCTCGCGACGATCGAGCGCTTCGATGCGATCGAGCGTTTTGACGTCGCGCGTCGCGTGCGGCGCGCGCGCGCGTCGCGACGCGCGAAAATGGCGCGGCTCGACGCGAACGTCGGTGACTCGACTCGCGGCGCGAAGCGCGAAGAGCGAAGAGCGGCGAAGAGCGTCGAGCGTCGAGCGAAGAGCGGCGGGCGTGCGCGGGCAGATGGGAAAATTACAAGATGATTAATTTACAATGACGTTTGGGATCACGGCGCGGTGGCCGTTCAATTGGACGTTTTCGTCGTCTTCGGTCCGACGGTCTTGAGCGCGGCGGCGGCGACGTTGGCCGCGGCGCGGCCGACGTTTACGATGTTGCCGACGACGCCGGATACAGTTGGTGCAGGCTCGACTCTGACCTGTTTGAAAGAGGCGCGACCGCGATCTTTCGCGGGCGTCGCTTGGCCGTAGTTTTCTTGAAGAAACTCGATGGAGTGATTTTCGGTGAAGGCTTTCACGCGAGCTCTCGAGCGAACGACGGCGAGCGCAATTTTTGAACCGAGCTGCGTGCCGCCGCAAAAGGCGACGAGGCTGGCCGTGAACGATGGTCTGTCCTCTCCGGTAAATTGATCCTTTAGCACTTGTTGAAGAACGGGGCGAGACGTGATCTCGTCCAAGTCAGGGCGCTCCATATGAAGCGCGCCGGCGGCGCCGAGCGAAGTGCCCTTGACGCGCTTCTTCAATTCTTCGTTTTCCGCCGAGTCTCTCGACGTGCAATAGACTTGAATGTCGAAAACACGCGAAGCTTGCTCGCCATAATTCTTTGTAATCGATTGATGAAGAGAGTCCAAGTCACGCCAGAGGATTTGGCAGAAGTCAACCTGCGGCGTCATGAAGATGAGCGTGAACTTTTCAGTCACGCTCGTCGCGTCGCCCGTTTTTTCGAGATACGCGTTGACGGCGCGCGAGCCAGGAGTGCCTGTTAAGAGAACGTCACTGGAGATTCGAGCGATTCGGTACACCGAGAGTGCGGCGAACGCCCAAATCATGTAGACATTCCATTCCTTACGATCTTCACGAATCAAGTTGTACCAGGCGGTGAACGCCACGGTTGACGTGGCGTTGAAGATGAGATCTATCCACCAAATAGGGGCGTTCATTCTGGTGAACACCCAGTGAACGAAGAAATAGCAGTGGCATACGAAGAAAGCCCACAGTGGGACTTCTCGCATGGCTTGCGTGGCGATTGCAAAGTTTTTCGAGAAAGAAAGGAGTAACGCGATGGAGGTTAAGTCGAGCAGCGGGAACCCGATTTGCGTGAGGTCCACGACTTCGTGCAAGACATTCTTCGTGAGAAGTCTCTCGTAATGACGTTTCGTGGCGTTATCACCTTCTTCTCGCAACTTCGCTTCGCGCCAAGCGCACTGCTTATGCAAAAATATGTCTTGAACGCTTCGACTCGCCCACATTTCGCTGGCCTTCGATTCCTTCTTCGCGAGGCCGAGCTGTTTATAGACGAAGTCCTTCAGCGTGTAAGACTCTTTGAAATAATTGTCCGCGAACTTGCGATTTTTGGCGTCTCTGGCGGCCAAGTCAGACAACCGCGCTTGAGCATTCATTCGTACGAACTCGTTCACCTTGGCTTTCGCCAAGGAAAGCATCGGAACGATGCCCGTCCCGGCGCCGATGGCCACGATTTCCGTCTTGTCGTCGATGTCGTTAAATCCGGTGCCATACGGTCCATTAATGCGCATTTTGGATACAAACCCATCCCGGGCGTCGCGCCAGAGCTTATTCGTCCAGCTATTTGCGCCATCGACTCTGCTCGTCGACATGACTTCGATGTAAAAGTCAATCGTATCCTCGTGCGGTGACGACGCAATCGAGTACGGATGCCACGTGTAATCGATGTTGCGATCGTTGATAAAGACATATTGACCTGGACGAAAAATGAACGTCTCCGGGCGCACAATGCGCAAGTGCACCACTTTACGTGACTCCGGCTCGTCGTCACCGAGCGCGACGCACTCCACGACGTCACAATCTCGTATGTTGAACGACGCTTGCAATCGGTCCGTCAAGTACCATACGAGCGATGCGGAGAACCACTTAAAGTTTTGCGAGCGCACCTGTCCGCGTCGGGCCTTATCATCCAGCGTGTGCGCGATTGCGAGCGCAAACATGATGAATACGAAGTGGTGAACGTAGTAAAAGATCTCGTACTTGATTCGATTTCTCGCGTACGACGTCACCGCGACGAGCAGCAAGCATCCCATAATCGCCAACCCGGTGGCCATGATTTCGCTCGTCATCTTGTGACAAAACGTGTGCTGCCCGCCCGGCGTCGGCTCTTTACCCGACTTTTGCTGCGCGCAACCTTGTCCGAAGAACACGAAGAACAAAATAGTCGACGCGAACACGAAAGAAACCATGACGTACCCGAGGTGAATGTGCATCGCCACGACTTTGTGCAGCGGGACAAACTTCCTTCCGAAAGACGTCGTCGACAGCGCCGCCACGCTCTGTCGCGCCATCGTCAGCGGCAGCAGCGCCATCTGAAACAAAATCGCGTGCATCGCCCCGAACTCAAACGGCGGCGTCAGTCGCTTCCACCAATACAAATTCGCCCCGCGCGGCACCTTCGCCGTCGCGCGATACTTGACCAAGAAAAAGTGCGACCACACCACCATCGTCGCCATCGCGTGCGCCACCGCCAAGAACAGCATCTTCCGCTGCTCATAAATCGTCAGCGTGTACTTCATCGCCAATGCCGACCGCCGCGCGTACGATTTATACACCGCGGTATCGCTCAGCGTCCGCGCCAATCGCAGCTTCGAGATCACCGTTTCGCGCAGATACACCGCGCGCGTCGCCCTCGCGCGCGCGTCCGTCGCCATCGCGCGCGCCGAGTCGCCGCGTCGCGTCGTCGCGTCGCGACGCATCATGCAATCGACGGCGCTGACGCGGATCGTTTTCCGGGTGTTTTCGCGCGCCCGCCTTTTCCACCATCGCGCGTCTCGCGATGTGCGTTTTTCACGTCTGTGAACACACGCGGCGACCGACCGTCATCGATAAAAACACGCGCGTCGCGACGCCGCGTCGCGCGCCATCGCGCGTCGCGTCGCGTCGCGAAGCGAAGCGCCATGTCGCTCGACGCGCGCCAGCGATGCGTGTTCGAGGCGAAACTCGCCGAGCAGGCGGAGCGACACGACGGTGCGTCGACGTCCGACGCGATCGACGGCGCGATCGACGGCGCGACGGACGAACGAAGGATCGATCGCGTCGAGGCGCGCGCGGGCGCGCGCGGCGCGTCGCGGATCGACGCGTCGCGCGCGCGACGCGATCGACGCGAACGAGAAGGCGCGGGCGCGATGACGCGTCGAGGCGAGGCGACTGACGGATCGACGCGACGCGGCGCGCGACGCGGACGCAGAACAAGTGAAGGCGATGCGGGCGCTGTGCGCGCTCGAGGGCGTCGACGCGCTCACGACGGATGAGCGAAACATGCTGAGCGTGGGGTACAAGAACGTGATCGGCGCGCGACGTGGGTCGTGGAGAATCTTGAACTCGATCGAGGAGAAGGAGCGAGGGAAGGGACACGAGGCGCAGGCGGAAAAGGTGAGGGGGTATCGAACGCGCGTGGAGAAGGAGTTGAAGGATATTTGCGCCGACGTGTTGGAGGTGCTCGACGGGCGATTGTTGAGCAAGGCGTCGGGGGATGGGGAGAGCGTGGTGTTTTACCTGAAGATGAAGGCGGATTACTATCGCTACCTCGCCGAGGTTTCGAGCGGTGATGAACGCGAAGAGGCGAGTAAAAACGCGGACGAGGCGTACGCGGAGGCGACGACGGTGGCGAACGGGAAGGGTTCGACCGATGGATTACCGCCGACGCACCCCGTGCGACTCGGTTTGGCGCTCAACCACTCGGTGTTCCATTACGAAATCGGCAACGATTCGACCAAGGCGTGCGAACTCGCCAAGACGGCGTTCGAGGAAGCCATCGCCGATTTGGACACGCTGACGGACGAATCTTACAAGGATTCCACCTTGATCATGCAGCTTTTGCGCGACAATCTCACGCTGTGGACGAGCGACGCGAACGACGACGACGACGACAGCGACGAATAAGACGCACCGCGAAGCATACGCACTAATCTATCATCATTCCTAAAAAATGCTACGGAGCGCCGCGCCCCGAACGCTAGTGTCCTTGTTTCGCCTCGCGCGCGCGAAAGAATTGTGCCACGCGACCGTGCGCTTCACCGTAATTACGCTGCGGCACCACAAGTCGTTGTTCTATCCATTCTGGAAGTGCTTTGGCCGCCTTGGTGCGCGAGCCGTTCGTCGCGCTCCCAAACGCGCCCCATCGCTTGTCGCAGAGCAAAATGCACGCGTAATCGCCGACGTGACGAATCGCGCGCCCGATGCTTTGATTGACGCCTCGCATGCACAACGCTTCGTAATACGCGCGACCGCGTCCTTGGTTCCCAGGACCGGTATCGAGATGGTCCATGCGCGCCTTGAGCTCGGCGTCGGCGACGTTGGCGTAGGGCAAGCCGACCATGACGACGAGTCGACCGAGTTCATCCTTGAAGTTGATGCCTTCGCTCAACTTACCTCCGACGACGCATAACAACACCGCGCCGCCGTTTCGCGTACTCGCGCCTCGGCTCACTGACGCCGCGTAATCTCTCAAGCATTGCTCCAGAGTGCTCGCGTCGCGCGGTTCGCGATACACGTCCTTGACGCCGCGAATGGACGCCATGGCGCCCGTGGACTCCCATCTCGCGTACACTTCGTCGGCGTATTTGAACGACGGAAAGAAGACACACGCTCCGCCAGGAGAGACTCTGCACGCGTTGAGAAGGATTCTCCCGAGTTCATCAATAACGGAAACGTCAGCGCGAGCGCCGTGCGTGAAATCCAACGCCACGCCAGTGGGACCCGCGGAGAGGGCGATGGGTAACAAGTTGTCGCGGGGTATGATGTGCCCACACGTGAACGTCTTGAGCTGTCGAGCACCCGGTGCTGGAGCCGTTTGCGACTGTAAATCTGGGAAGAGCTGGGCGACGAGCTCGGGAATCGGCGCGAGCGTTCCGCCGACGAGAATCACCGAACGCGCTTGTTCGACGACGCGCTTGAACCGGCTGGCGGCGTCAAGCAGGACAAAACGAAGCGTTGCGGGATCACCTTCAGGCGTGGCGCGTTCGTAAATCATTCGACCATCACTATCCGCGCTCGCTAACGCATCGATGAGTGACGTCAACGCGTGCACCGCGCCCACGCGCGGGGCAGCATTTGGATCCGGCGCGACGGCGACTTTCGTACGTCCGATGGTTTCCATCTTGACGCCGTCGACGCTCATGTTCTCCCCCGAGCGCACGCGCTCGCCATACGACGCGATCTTATGCGCTACCTTACTCTCCTTCAAGTATCTTCGCAAGCTAAACATATTCACAGTGTCTTGTCCGCACTCAAACAAGAAATCATTCAACGTCGTCAATCGTTTTTGAGGTTTGCTCTCGTCTTCCGTCTCTTTCGCGAGGACTTTCACGAACGCGCGCGTTATGTTGGTCAACGTACGCAGATAACGCAAGTTATTCGCGCTCAAACGAGTCTTGAATCGCTCGACGTACTCGGTGAGCATGTCGTTAACGTCGCTTAATTGGTTGAGCGTCACCGCGGCGCCGTATGAATTGTGCACGGCGTCCACCAAGTTGTGCGCCTCGTCGAAAACCACCACCGCATTCTCCAACTTGACGCCTAAAATCTCGCGCGTGTCCGCGTGTAACAAAGATGCGTAGGGCATCAACACCAAGTCCGCTTCCGGTAACGCCGAGCGAGCGGCGTAATACGGACACGCCCGACTCGACTCGCCGAGCTTGGCTAAATCTTCAATGTCCATCGGCTTGGCCAACGCCGCTTCTTTAAGCTCGAGCATCGCCTTTCGACGCTTAGACAAGTACGGACACGCCTTGATTTTCGTCTTCTCCCCTGGCTTCGCCTTGCCTTTGCTCATGTCCAAGCAACGCTCGTTGATTCGCGCCGCCGAGCCTAAGCTTTTCACCGCCGGGTTGACGCACAGTTGCGCTCGACCGGCGACGGCGGCGACGGCGACTTGTTCCTCCGCATTCGCCACGCTCCCACCGAATACCGTCCTCTTAAGCTCACCAATCACTTGTGTGAGCTGAGAGTGCGTCCGCGAGCACAAAATTACCTGCTGTGCCGGACGCAACGCATCGTCTTCCTCCTTCGCCGCGTGCGCGTCGTCGTCGTCGCTCTCGTCGTCGCCGTCTCGCAGCAACGTTCGCAAATCCTCCTTCGCATTTTCCGCCCCAGAGTCGTACTCATCCGCTAAAAACTCGCGCTCTTCCGCGGTATGCTTATCGATCTCATCGTTCTTCACCGCGGAGTCCCTCGCGTCGCCGCCGCGAATCTTTTCTCTCAACCGCGTCTCCGCGTCTCGCCGCAACCGCGCGCGCGTCTCCGCCGTCTTCGCCCTCGCTCGCATCTCCCGCCGTATCTCCCCTCGTCTTCGTTCGACCTCATCCGCGTCTGTTTTCCTTCGCTTCGCGTCGTACTCTCGCAACCAATCCGGTTCGTCGTCCTCCGCGCTCTTCGTCGTCTCCCCCGCGCCGTCCCGCCCGTCGTCCTCGTCGTCCAACTTCGTCCCCGCCAGCCGCGCCCGTCGTCGATCGTCGATCCACGACATCGCCGCGATCAACACGCTCAGCGTCTTCCCCGTGCCCGTCGGGCTCTCGAACGCGCCGAACGTCGCGCGTCGCTCGCACGCGTCGTAGATGTGTCGCATGAGATCTTTTTGTATTCCGTACGCCGTCGCGTACGGGAACGCCGGGAACGCGTCCCGGCGCATCGTCGGCGTGCGCGCGCGTTCGTTCGGGCTCGCGCCGCGCCTCACCGCATCGCGCGCGTCGCGCGGTGACGTTCGTTCGGTTTGATTCATTCGGCGCGTCGTCGGATTACTCGTCGCTCGTCGCTCTACTTTCCGCGCACGCGCAGCACCTCGATCTCGAACACGAGCGCGCCGTTCGGCGGGATCCCCCACGCCGGGAATCCTCCGGCGCCGTAGCCCTCGCTCGCGGGAATGTCGAGCTCGCGCGTCTCGCCGACGCGCGCGCCGAGGCAGCCGCGGTCCCAGCCTGCGGCGATTCGATTCGCGATCGTTCATCGTCAGTCGCGCGGCGTCGCGCGTCGCGGGCGCGCGAGCGCTCGGTTCTCGAGCGACGACGACGCGCGCGACGCACCGGTGATGACGCCGCCGACGCCGGCGGTGTACTCGAACGGTTTCTGTCCCGGGTCCTTGGTGGACCAGAACGTCTTTTGCGTCTCCTTGACGACGCCCTTGGCGTGGACGACGACGACGTCGCCGCGCTCGACGACGGGGGCGGACGGCGGCGCCTGGTTGAGGACGCGGAAGCGCGTGGCGCAGCCGGGAACGGGGACGAAGGCGGACATGGGACGCGGCGGGGAGTGCGGCGAGCGAAGACGACGACGCGGGACGGATGGTGGACGAACGCGAAGCGTGTGAGATGGCGTTGAAACGCTTGTTTTGATTTACACGTTCGCGGTGGCGCGATCGGCGCCGGTGGGGTCGCCGCGGGACTAGACGCCGGCGTCGCCGATGTGGAAACTGAGCGTGCACCGAATTTCGTTGAACAAATCGTCGATCCTGCTGTAGGATTTGTGCATGGCCTCTCGCAGGGCGTGACACTCGTCGACGAGCGCGCTGGATTGCATGATCGCGGTGGTGTGCACGTTGAGAAACACGTTGAGTTGGGCGTTGACCATCTCGTAGTACATGCCGCTCGCGATTGCGGCGGTGAAAAATTTGATGGCGCTCCGCAAAGTTTTCACGTCGTCCTCGGACATGAACTTGTGATCCCAAGGTCCGAGCGATCGCAGCTCGGCGTCGACGACGTGTATCGACGCATTCTTCAAGAATTCGAGCGCTTCGGTGTAGTCCTCCGATCGTTCTCCTCGAAGAATCAACGTCAAGAGCGGCGTCGCGGACGCGCCGGCGAGATCCGCGCCTTGACGCAAAATTCGACTCTTCGGTGCTTTGGAATCATCATCGCCGGTGTCGTCTTTGGCGTTGAGCTCGGATTCTCGCGCGGGATCGAAGACAGATCGACGCACGTCGTCGCTCGCGGCGGCTGTGGGCAGAAAGAACGGCGCCAATTCCGGTTCTTTGTCATCGGTCTTCACCTTACTCTTCGCTTGCACCGTCTCCAGATTCAGTAGCATTTCGATTTGCGTCTGAGGCATCATCGCCAGAGTAATCATGCCAGGGGCTATTTGTTTCGGGCCGGTGGCCATTTCTTTGAAATATTCTTCCAACTCTTGCAAATTGCGATGCTCTTCTTCTTCGTCTTCTTCGAACGGGTGAATGTACACGTCGGTATCGTTGGACTCCTTGTTCGTCTCCTCAGACGCATCGCGCACGCCGCCGTCTGCGTCGGATTCCGCGTGTTTTCTCGGAAGTGCGATGGAAACTTTGCGCCCGTACGCCAATTTGGTGTCGTAATCAAACATCGGCATGTTCACCCACAAATACAACCCGACCCTGTTCTCGTGCACGGTGGCTAAAAAGTCCATTCGCGGTGAAAAGCTCATGGCGGTGACTTTATCCGCACCGAGAATCATGTGTTGAATCAATCTCGCGGCGGGAATATCGTACACTCGTATCGTTCCGGTGGTGTCGAGGACGAAGATCCATTTACCGTTTTCACTGATTTGCACGCTCGTGATATCTCCAGCCTCATTTTCCTGACCGCGTGGCTTGAACGTGCGAACACGTTTACCCGTCATGGTATCGTATACGCGCACGTGCTTATCAGCGCATCCAACGACGAGCAATGAGTCCTCGTGCAAGTGACCGCACCGCACGCCGCACCCGACGTCGATTTCCAAGTCAATCTTCAACTCGCTAAATTTCCACACGCGAATCATCCCGTCGACACCCGCGGTGACGACGCTTCTATTCGCGCAGTGTGCTTGTATGCACGTCACTTCACCGTCGTGCGCGGCAACGCGCAATTTTCCCTCTGCGTTTCCACCGGTTTGATTCGCGAGAGCCCAAAACGAACGCTTGCCGCCGGGGAAATTGTACCCTTCGTTTCCGTTCTTCTTCTTCTTTGTGCGCATCACCTCATCAGCGTCGAGGACGCGCTCGAACGCGCCACGATGCGCGCCCGATTGCAAGTTGAATCGATGGATCGCCCCGTTTGCGGCACCGAGAAAGGCAAAGTTGCCGCACGCGCTAATCGCAACCGACTTGACTTCGCACTTGCCGTCGTCCTTCGGACATTGCAAAATGTGTTCACCGAGCGCACCTTTGGAAATACGCCACGTGTACGCCTTGTTTGAACCTTCGTGCGCGGTGACGACGTTTGCCCAATCGCGCTCGCGAAGCTCGCCCCACGCCATCTTCGTAACCGGAGAAAGTTTCAACTCTTCCTCCGCGACGCCGATTTTCTTCGCGCGCTTGCTGACATTCTTTTGGCTCAACTCGATGTTTTGCTGATCACGAAACGCGTGAAAAAATCGCAACGTTCGATCGCTCCCAGCCGCTAAAAGTTTCTTGCCTTCACCGTAGAACGACACGCTCGTCGGCGGCTTGGAGTGTCCGGCGCGAAAGCGCAAGAGTCGAGCGTCGCCGTCTTCTCTATCAAAAATCCACTCCTTCAACGTGTTATCGAACCCACTCGACACCATCACCGGTTGTCCATCGAGAAATTTCAACGAAACCACCGGACCTTCGTGACATTGCACGATGAGCGTGCGCAACGAGCGCTTTTCCAAATCCCAAACCGTCACGCGTCCCGTTTCGTCGCCGACGCACAGCACGTCGTCCTGATCATCCGTTCTAAACGCCAGCGCCGTCACCTTTACCCCACGCTCGGGCGTGAGCGTAAACAAAACTTTATCTTCTAATACGTTCACCAAAAGCACGCGCCCATCCGCCAAACCGACGGCGACGACATCCGTCGCCGGCGAGTTCTCCAGCGCCGTCACCGCCGACCCCCAGCCCGCAAATTCGTGCACCAATTTACCCGCTCGCACGTTCATCAGCGCCAATCGCCCATCGCTCGAACCAAACAGTAACTTATCCACGTATCCATCGGGATGACACACCGTCGTCGCCGCGAACGTCCGAGGCATCTCCATCGCTCGCGCGCCGAGCTCGAGCTCCGAGTCGCTCTCGCCCTCCGGCCCCGTCGGTTCTCCTCGTCCCACCGCCCACGCCCGCTCGCGCGCCCGCATGGCGTCATCATCGATGTCCCACATCTTCACCGCCCCATTTTCGTCCACGCTCGCCAAGTGTCGTCCGAACGCGTGCAGCGTCGTCACCCGCGCGTCGTGTCCCGAGCCGTCGTCCCGCCCCAGTCCTTCGCAGCACTCCGCCAATCGTTTCGCGCACCTTATCTCCCGTCCGATCGCGCAAAACGTGTAATCCTTCCTCACCGCCATCGCCCCGATCCCTCGCGCGTCGCTCGTCGCGAACCGCGCGCTTCGAAAGACCAATGTGAGTTTTCGCGCGTCGTACACCGCGAACGCGTCCTCCGCGCTCACCGTGACGAACGTCTCCGTCCCGCGCCGCTTGACGACGAGCGCGCATCCTCGCTGCGCGTTCACGAGGCCGAGCGCGCGATACGGCGCGAAGAGCGCCATCGCGCGCGTCGACGATGCGTCGCGAAATGGCGGCGGCGGCATTTCGTCGCGCTCGACGCCGCGCGCCGGCCGCGCGTCCGCGACGCGTCGCGACATGGCGCGCGGTCAGCGCGCGCGCGCGACCGGCGCGCGCGATCGGCGCGTCATCGCGCGCGCGTGCGTCGCGCTGGCGATTCTTTGTGGATTTCAGTTGGCGTTCGCGCGCGAGCGCGAGAAAACCGTCGAGACGTGGCGACGCGCGCTCGACGTCGCGCGCCGAGGCGCGGACGCCGCGGTGCGATACGCGCGCGACGCGCGGGACGCGCTCGATCGACGCGCGAGGGGCTGCGGACGCGATGGATGGTTTTGCGAAGAGGCGCTGTGCGCGCGGACGCGAGCGCTGACGACGCGAGAGTTGCTGGGGCAAGACGTCGGCGCGGCGCTCGTCGTCGACGCGGTGTGCGATCACGCGGAGAAATCGTCGCGTGATCGAGAGAAACCGCTGGTGATGTCGCTGCACGGGAGTCCGGGGGTGGGGAAGTCGTTGTTTCATAGGATATTGGCGCGCGCGGCGTACAACGCGACGCGAGAGAGCGATTTCGACTCGGGACGACGAGGACGACGAAACGAGGCGTGCCCGGGGGCGGGATGCCCGGGGTATAAGGTGATATTCGGTACGGACTACGTGGTGCGCGAACGCGAGACGCAGGCGAGGATGTTGCGAGACGCGGTGACGCGACACTTGGAAAAGTATCCCGAATCCGTCGTCGTCGTCGAGGAGTACGATAAGTTAGGGTGTCCGGCGCGCGGAATGTTGAAGCAGATGCTCGAACACGGCAGCGCGGGGACGGGGGCGAACCCGTTCGATCGAAACGTGACGTTTGGGCGATCGATATTCGTGTTGGAGGCGAATATGGGATTCATGGACGTGCACGACGCTTCGGCGGCGGGCGGCGGCGCGCCCACGGGCGACGAGCTCACGGCGTTGCAGCGCAAGCTGAAGGATGGGTTGTTCGAAAAGTGGACGAGCGATGGTTGCGAAGATCGCGAGGACACGCTCAAGGTGGTCGGCGCGATCGATATATTCGTGCCCTTCGTCCCGCTCGATCGCGCGGCGGTGAAAGCCATCGTGCACGCGCAGCTCGAGCGACGCGGTGAGACGAAAAAAGCGCGCCGCGAGCTCGCGCGATTGGAGTGGGACGACCGCGTGCTCGAAGCCCTCGTGAACGAGGTCGAGTTCGAGGGCGAGTACGCCATCGAAGGCGGCAAAGAGGTTGCCATCGTGCTGTCGCGATGCGTCACCCGCGCGTTGCGCGTCCTCGCCGAAACCGAAATCGCCCGCGCGGGCACCGACGGCGTCGGCGTCCGCGCGCGCGTCCTTCGCGATCGCGTCGTGCGTCTGAAACCATCCACCGCCCCGGCCACCGCCCCCGTCGTCGCGGTGCTCGCGTAGACGACGAATGACGAATCGCGCGCGCGCGAAACCAAAGCGTCCATGTCGTTACAAAATCGATCGAATCGAAGCGTCGAATCCACCTCTCTCACCCGCGCTCGCGCTCACTTCCCTCCCCTCGCGCGTTCGCGCTCCGCCCGCCGCTCGCGCTCTCGCTTGCTCTCGCCCTCGCCCTCGCTCGCGCTCGCGTCCCGCCCCATCGACCGCATCATCTCCTCCTGCATCGCCAACTGCTCCGCGCGTCCGTTCTTCAGCGAATCGCATATCGGTTCGCAATCTTTCCACCCGCCCGTGCCGTACGCCAGCGCGTCGTCGCGCGTCGTCGCCGCCGTCGCCAGCATCGTCGCCGTCATCATCACGATCGCGCGTCGCGTCGACCGTTCCTCGCGCGCGTCGTCGTCGTCGCGCGCGACGGCGCGCGTCGTCGTCGTCGTCGTCGCGCGTCGCGCGTTCGCCCGCGTCGCGCGTCGCGCGCTCGCCCGCGTCGTCGTCGGACGCGTCGTCGTCGTCGGACACGTCATCATCGGCATCGTCGCGATGTGCCGCGCGACGATTCGATTCGCGCGCGATCGCGAACGACGCGCGCGCGAACGACGACGCGCGCGCGGACGCGCGACGACGACGCGCGCGAAAAATAACCGCGACTCGCCGCGCTCGAGCGCGCGCGCGTCGTCGTTCGCGCGCGCGCGACCGCGACGTCATCGCGATTTTTACGCCGCACGCGATCGATCGCGGTCGCGTCGACGCGCTCCGCGCGCGCGACGCGTCGGCGGCGATCGTCGCGTCGCCGCCGTCGACGTCGCGCTTGAAAAAAAAAATATCGACGACGCGGGAGTTAAAGCGCGGTGCGGTGGATCGCGCGACGCCGGCGCGCGCGACGCGTCGAATCCACGTGCACGTGTCTTCGCGACGGGCGCGGACGGATGGATGGATGGATGGATGGGGGCGACCGGGACGGCAGGTCGCGGCGCGGCGCGATGTCGCGGTGCGCGGTGTGCCTGGAG
>Ga0206682_10003118_pt1 | contig 14436 bp, 30 predicted proteins | sample M240m12015metaG_FD_155444 | JGI IMG/M metagenome (GOLD analysis project Ga0206682, IMG submission 155444) | Ammonia-oxidizing marine archaeal communities from Monterey Bay, California, United States - M2 40m 12015 | ecosystem: Environmental > Aquatic > Marine > Intertidal zone | place: USA... | reverse complement strand
TCATGTGCTACCTGTTAGCAAAGGCGGCCCTACTAACTTTGATAATGTAGTTACTTCGTGTCAGCCATGCAATACATCAAAAGGTAATGACTTATTGCCGGTACCTAAGCATACTCCTGCAGAGCCTAATTACTTTCAATTGGTTAAGAATAGAGAAGTGTTAGAGCACCAACTTAAACATCATAGTTGGTCTAAGTTTATTTGACTTACAAACTCTTTGGCAATATACTGATTGCTTTTGAATCCAAAATGCATACCATCTCTGGCTAAGTCCCACGCATAATCGCCTTCGTTACCTTGTTCTAGTCCTGTGCCTAGCACTAAAGGTGAGGTTGGTATGTTTTGTGTGCATGTTTCTTTTATGTAATCCCTGGCTTCGAATGTGGAGAACATCTCTACAAGTTGTACATTATGAATTGTGCATAAGTCTATAACACTTTGTCTTGCTACCCAATACTCGTGTAGCATTTGCTCATCGCTTTTAAGTAAATGGCTTTTGGTTGCAGTTTTTATGGCTTGCACATCATACTTATTAGGATCAACATCATTGTTATCCTTATTAGGTAACCATTGCCACACAGGATGTATAAAATTAAAACCCATCGGTGTTTCAGTTTTAGTATTCTTAAGTCTTAACAGTGCCCTTTCGTGTGGAGGCCAAAGTACACATAATACTTTAGGTATGTACCCTTCCTCAAAGAATTGTCTAACTAACATTGCTACAACATCAGCACCGATGCCGCCACAGCCTATGTTCCAATTAACTAAGTCTAATTCTTGTGCAGTCTGATATCCCCATCTTTCTCTATCACGTTGTCCAATACCATATGTATGACTACACCCTGCAGACATCAATGCATTATCACTCCTATCGAAACTTACACTCCTAAAGGATTGTTCATTAACTTGATACAATACTTCAGTATCGTTATAATCTTTTAAGTTGCGTGGATATTCTGCTGAAGCCCAGTCTGGATGATCACTAGGTTGATATTGAAACTCGTAGCCTTTAGTTTTATTAATGTCTCCATTAACATATGGTATCGGCTTCATCAGTTGAGGTAGTCCGGATTTAGCCAGTCCCACTGGTCTCAAGAAGTGATAGTTAATTGTTCCCATGCTAGTATTTACGCCTTAGTCTAAGTTTTTTGCAAATTTTTCGATGTCGTCACCTACCATCTTTAGCCACATAGCATCGTCTTCGCTGTATAGATATAAGAACTTTTTGTCTAAAAAGTAAGGCCATAGCATTTTGTCATGCAGTCTTAACAATAGTTTATTATGTAATCCTTCTGCCATGGGAAACTTATATACATCATACTCTTTACTCAATAAGTTATTGCCTAACTTAGTTAAACGTAAGCCTGTACAAGTGTTATCTGATATTTGAAGGTTCTTAAACAGCATGTAACAAACATCGAGCGTAGAGTATTGTGTCAACGTATCATGCTTTGACATAAGTTTAGTGGCTATGTTGTACTGTAAAGACTTAATCATTACTAACATCGGCTTCATTAACGTATTCACCGGATGTTAGTTTAACTACTTGAAAGTCTGTAGTGCTAAAAGTCTTATTCAACTTTTCAGCAAGATTGAACGCATGTCCGCTGTTACTGAAACTTACCTTTTTGTATTTGGGTCCTGGATAACTTACTAACTTGTTAAGTGTACGCAAGTTTATAGGCTTCCCTTGATAGAAGACACTGAAAATTGCTTCAGCGGCTAGTATTTGATCCGCTTTGTATGTGTCTTTGTGTACTGCTTCTAGCAGTATTGTCGGTTTTGGTCTGCTCATGTGTATAGTCTCCTATACACTTATTTATCATAAAAACGTGTTTTAATGCTTCTTTAAAACACGCTTTAATATGATACTATCTACCCTAGCCTTGACAGCCTTGGCTGAATCTCCGCTTAAATGATTTCGAACTTTTGGAACTCAGTCCACCCACCAATGGCTTCACCATCGATTCTAATTTGTGGGAAAGTTCTTGCTGTAGGGAATTGTTCAAATAGTTCTTCTCTACTAAAGTCTCTTTCTAACTTCTTATACTCATATGTATGTGAAGTTTCTTGTATTGCTTGTTGAGCCTTGTTCACTGCAAGGTCACAGAATGGGCAGTTGTCCTTGCCAAATATTTCTATATGCATTATTATTCCTTATTATATTTTTTGTATTGAGTCTTTAGTTTGAACCAAAACGCATAGTTCTTACTAGAGAAACTGATGATTGCTTTCTTAACATCATCTTCTACTCTAAATGTCCAGCCAAACTTAAAGCCTTTCTTCTTAGAGTCTTTGTTAAGTTTATCTATTATGTGATGTGGGATACCAACACCTCTCCATTGCTCGTCAGACCCTGTGTAAGGGCCGTGTGCATACACTACTTCATATTTAAAGTGTTTGTCGTATCCGCATTCAGGATCTTCAATCCACGACGAACCATTTGCTTGTGGTATACTGCCTGTGGCTTCCATATATTGTGCATAATTAGTCATTAAACTTACCTCCAGTGTAAACCACAGTCTCTGGTTCCGGACTGCTGAGATTATCCATCTCTTTTATAACACGAACTAAAAAAGGAACATCAAAGGACGTTTCCCTTACCTCTCGTTCGTTGAGTTGCTTTACTCTAGCAACAAATTTCTCTAAGTCAGACATTAGGCTTCTTTGCTCGGATCCCACAGTGTTAAGTTCTTAGTCTTAAGTCTGTTAATAACTAACTTGTAACGGCTTTGCTCTTCCTTCCATTCCTTTAACCATTTGTGACCATCACGTTCTGCATCAACAAAGATTGCATTAGTCATAGCCAGTGGCACTAAGATTGCAAAGTGAACAATAATACTTGCTACAGTATTATAATTAAACCACCCTAGGTAGTTTGCCGCTAAGAATCCAAACCATACACTCCAAATAGTAAACAGCACTAACATAAAGTATGTCTGTAAACTTGGGTCTGGAATATACTTTAATGGATTATATTTAACACTCATTACACGCCTCCATCCTGCTACAGTGGACATTACAATCCTTCTAAACAGGCTTGGCTTTTTTAACATTGGTTCTATACTCATTTTTTTCTCCTATTCAACATGATGTCGTATGTATTCTTTGATTACATGCATACCATATGATACCCACGTAACGAAAAACAAACTCCAAAATAATATCTCTAACACTATTTGTTAAGCACCTTACGTTTAATTTTATTTAACACTTTAAGTCTTTGCTTTAGTTCCATTTTGGTTTTAAACGGACCTTCGTATCCGTATGTAACTAGTGTATTGAGCTTAGGGCAGTTGCCGTGTTTCCAGCCCTTTTCAAAGTTAATAGCATACCAGCCTGCCGCATAGTAAACAGTACTATTCTCTGTCTTAGCAAACAGTGGAATCTCTTCCATGTAGTCTGGATGTGCTTGGTCAATTGGTACAGGATTAGGATAGTCAACAGCAAATCCTTTGATATAGAATGTACCTGGCTGTGTGATATCTAGTTCAGTGCCTTCTTCAAAAACAAATTTGTTCTTAAATGCTTCTTGGACTTCTTCCTGATTCTCAAACAGAATAGTTTCAGTCTTATCTAAATAAGTGTACTTGTCCTGAATTGTTTTATGTAGGATACCTACATGCTTTTCGTTATCGTTTACAATCCATGCGTCTTCACTTATTTTTTGTAACTTAATTTGCTCTTTGAATTTAATCATTCTTTATCTCCTTTCGGTTTAACTGTTTCAGCGATTAGTTCACGTTCCATAGAACCAAACTCTCGTCTGTAAATATTCCCACCATTACGTTCGTATATGTATACAGGTTCCTTAGATGGATTTTTAATTTCCTCTAACATCTTGTCTATATCCTCACTTAGCGGGGCCATTTAACATCGCCGTATAGTTATTAGGGTTTTCACTCATACGCATCAAGTCCCATTTAGCACAGAACTTCATAAAGTGTATGCCAACATTACGCATCTGTTCTGTCTGCGTTTGCTCTGCAATACGTTCTCTAATGAGTGCTTTAATCTCATCAGGTTGTAACGTGAGGTCAATTAGTATCTTGTTTCTTTCAAAACAATCACGTACTCTTTGCTCATCACCATTATGATCAACCCAACGTTGTAGCATAAAATTGTTATAGTTGAAGCCTGAACTATTTCTATCTTCATACGCTTCTTTTATACCAGTCTTATTCTTACTACCTTTTAGTCTAGCACCAGGGTAGGCACTAAACACATTGTCTGCACTGTCACCTCTGACACACTTCTCAAACAATATAAACTCTGGATCAGGCAATGCCTTCTCCTCTTTAGTCTTCTTATCAATAACTCTCTTACCAGTCTTAGCATCAACAAAGCCTTCAAGGGATACTAGTTGATCCGTTGTGCCGTTGTACTGCTGTACGTTAGGTGCCATTAACTGATAGAAGTCACTGTCTGTGCTAACAATCATATGCTCATCATCTGGATGGTCTTGTATCCATAAAGCAATCATGTCATCTGCTTCTGCCTTCTCGCAACGGATAACACTACAGTTAGTCTTCTCTGCAAAGAACTTACACATGTCATCATAGGCTTCAAAGTATAACTCATCGTCCTCTACTTCACGTGGACTACGTTGATCCTGTGTAACTTTTCTGTTCTTCTTATAAGGTTCATAGAAGTCTTTACGCCATGAACGTCCTTCCAAGCATAATACAATATGATCTGCATCAAACTCTCTGTGACACTTCGCAAGACTATTGAACATAATATGCATAGCCATGCCTATCTTTGTGTCAATGTCTGCACCTCTGCCGCCTACATGTTTAGCTCTAAAGAACATGTTAAGACTGTCTACAAGTAAATATTTCATTTAGTTTCCTCTAAAACCTTCTTCTATAATTGCATCGAACGGACTATCTTCTGTCCATTTGTTACTGCGTATTTTACGCGAATCTGCTTCAGTTGTCAAGTCTTTCATGAGATCAATATTCATGGTCTTAAATGATTGTAACAGTTCTATTAGTTCGTCATCTGATAAGTCTTTGACAAACGATGCTATCTTAGGACCAATGTGCGAGTTAATAAGTACTGCTAACTTAGTTTTTGCTACGCTCTGCTCACTCATCATCTTCCTCCGCTGGAGCAGGTGCCATTCTCACAACATCACTACCATCCATCTGTTCCATACCAAAGTCAGTGTCTTCGATTTCTTGCATCAATACTGTTCTACAGATGTCATTGAACCATTTGTTAACAACATCTTCATCGCTCTTACCTACATAACCTTGTTCTTGTAGCATAGCAACGAACTCCTCGTTCCAATCAAGTTCCATATAGCCTTGTTTAACATCTTCTGGATGTACTTCCATCTTCTTAACTTCAACCCAAGGCGCCTTAGTTGCCGATGCTACCATCTTATCATGCTCACTGCTTGTAATCTGTTCAGCATCTAGTAATACTTTTGCTTCTGCAACTGCTTTATCTTCCTCAGTTTCTAGTCCTAGGTGTGAAAGAGCTATATCTTTTTCAAGACCTTGTAACTCATATTCTATTTTTGCTCTCTCGAATGTCTCGCCTTTAAGACCCCAACTACCTGGTAGCCAACTGAACGGTATTAACTTTTTATTTGCCATTCTCTTTCTCCTTTAGTTCTGTGTAATATGCCAAACTGCATTCAGCACCACAAAATTTGTGTGTATATCCTGGTGTATGATATACTACGTTAAACACTGCCTTACCACAAACATCGCATGTACACATGTTATTTGCCTATTGCATTGCCATATATATGAACATGCACTCTACTTGTATAATTATATCCACGTTGTATTGCCTCATCGGCTATAGTGGCTTCTGTTTGTACAAGTCCTTCAAACGTGCCACCCACACCCATAATCCATACAGGGAAATTACATCCTGCATCTCTGAATGCTTTTGTGTGTTCTTCTACTTCTTGCCAACTTTCTTCAGTACCATTTACTACGAACTTTAATTGACCTTTATTACTTACTTCAGCATACCTACCAATTACTTCTGGCTTAATTGCTTTGCTATTCTTCTCACCAGCAGTACTCCATAACTTAGGACTTAGGCTCCAATACCATTCTCTACCGTCTGCCCAATTGGAATACTCACGTTGTATGTATTCAGCAAACTCATCTGTAATAGGTCTTGTACCATTTGTTTCCACAGTAATGTTCTTAGGCTGATTCTTTCTGCGTTTGAACTCTTCGATGACACTTATCATACCTGGCTGTGTGTTCTTTAACATAGGTTCGCCACCAGTAAACACCATGTGTGTCGCTTGTTGTGTAGCAGGATGAATAAAGTTACCGTGCGGCAGAAGGGCTGTAAGTTCGTCTACTGCTTCTTCTACCGTCTTATCGGTAATAAGGTGCTTGTAGCGTTTGCTCCAAGTGTAACTACTGTCACAACCCTTATCAAAAACTGGTAAATCAAACACATTATCTATGTTTGTTATATCAATTGTTTCGTATGGCAACTCATATGTCTCAGGATTAGTAGGTTCCTTCTGACCAAAGCCGTTGCATTGTAAATTACATAAGAAGAAACGCATCCATAGACTAGGAATACCAACGTATTGTCCTTCGCCTTGTGCGGAGTAAAATGTTTCGCTATACTTGAGCGTCATTGCTACCTCTTCTTGCTACGAACTCATCATAATCTAAGTCAGCCTTAGTTAAGTCAAAGTCATTAATTATATCTGGCACTGCTATTTGCATTGCCTCATTTACCAATAAGTGTAAAGGTTCTGTTAGCATTTGATTGTCTTCAAACGATTCTATGTTTTCTAACGTACAAATCCTTAGCCCTTGATTCATTAACTTTGCAAAGTCTGTTACTTCAGAATACTCTTGATGTCCTGTAGACAATAACTTTAAGTATACTGTTTGGTGCAAGTTAATTACTTCAATAATAATCTCTTCTGGTGTTCCTGTGTTTAATACTTCTAGCAGTGACTTTGTCTCTGCATCAGGAATCACTGTGTTCTCTGCATAAAAATGTATGCTTTCAAATATATCTTCTTCTGTTAGTTTAGGGAAGATTTGTTGTAGCATGTCAATTGTTTTACCCTGTCCTATTTTGTTACAAATAACATCAACAGGCACAAGTCCATTGCTTGTTACAAACGAGTTCTTTCTTTTCTCAATCATGCCACTGCTCCTAGCGGTTTATTCAATACAAGTTGGCTGGGCCATACTGTTATACAATTCTCTATTACATGACAGAACAATTTAACATGTGCTTCTATCATACTGTCTCTGTCCATGTATGCATTGCATACATTAGGTCCTTCTGCTCTAGCATTAAACACTGTTGTCATAGCATTGAACATCACGTTGTCAAGCCTAACCTGTTTATCGCCTTTATAATCTTCTGCGTTAATCAATGCACTCATATCTATCATATTAATAATGTATTTTACACTATTTAGGTCCCACTTGTCAAGAAAAATATCAGAAATTCTGGCTTGTCCGTGCTTTTCTTGTGTATTAGACGGTGTATACATGTTATTTAGGCAAATATCTACATCATCTGCGTATTTTTCTGTATCTAATATGCTCTGTGAGTCGTTTAAGTCTGTGTTGGCTACTGTTACCGTCCATCCTTTCTGTATAAAAGCATCTTTAAGAGCCATATTAAGTGTAGTTGTATCGTCTATCATTAGTATTTTCATACCCATCCTTCCCTCTTTGCAAGTTCTAACGGACCAAATTCTACACGCCCAGGGTTATCAAACACTGCTTCTTTGGGCCATATGGTTTCTTTATTGTTTATAAACATAACCATTGTTTTTCCATAGTCCTCTACTTTACCTCTAATAAAGTAATCGGGCCATACATCAGCCATAGGTGTGTCAAACATTCCCATACTGAAGTCACATATATTAGGACCTAATCCTGCATCTATGTAAGTTTTAATTAATGCTGAACAATCCATTTTATCTATCCTATATGTTTTTACTTGCTTAATCTTCTGAATGTTTTTATACACAATCTTACTACCTGAGTGTAGGATATACTTATCAGTCCGTCCTTTCCAAGCATCACAAAACTGTTCTAATAGTTTAAGTTGTCCATTCTCACCTCGTTTCCAATGATCAGGCATATCGTCGAAGTCAACATGCATCCTACCATATGCATTGTTAAAAAATACGTCAGCATCTATGTTCTCTAACAATATAGCATCTCTAACATCTGCGTCGTTGATATCATATCCTGTACTACGCGAGTAACCATTTACTGTATGTCCTTGAGCAATCATGGCATCACTAACATACTCTCCTAGTCCTGTTTTATGCCCTGTTATCACTATCTTCATACTACACCGTAATCTTTAATGAATCGGTTTGTGTTGTTGTCTTGGTTAGGAAAGTCAACATATATTTCGTCTATCCATATACTCTCTCTGTCGTTGAGTAAATTAACAATATAATCGCCGAAGTCATGCACCTCTAGTCTGTCTAGTTGTTTAACATAATCACTTACTGCTTGACTTATCATTACTGTTTTAGGATCGTCCTTAGGTTTTACATAAAAACCAAAATTAAAATTACACAAGTTAGGACCATTTGGTTTAGTCTTTCTCCACTTGTGTATTAATTTTGTATGACGTTCTTTGTCAAGCGAATACTTTTTCATTCTCATATCTTTTTGGGGTCGCTTTAATCCAGCAATACTGCCAATAGAAATGATATACTTGTTAGTGTCCGCCCAAGCATCTAAGAATAATTGTAGTAGTTGATTTTGTGAACTTATTTTAGTTGTTAAGTCTAGATCGTATGCATTGTTCACAAATATATCATAGTGACCATACTGCTCTAACAACCATTCTCTGTCTTCGGGAGATGCTAGATCCCATTGTGTGTCGTCTAAAATATCAACACCTTTAACAGTGTGACCATTAGCAACACACTTATCATAAATGTACTTACCGATGCCGCTGAAGTGTCCGGTTACAAGTACTTTAGCCATTACACTATATGTTCTGTTCTGCTTTGTTTTGCAGTGTGCTTTGCACCTGACTTAGTAGTATACTCTGGTGTAATACCTTTGCTACCTTCTGAGCCTACGAGCAAACCCACAATGGCAATTAAACTTGCTATCATACCTGCCGCTAAAATTACACCATCCATTTACTTTTTCCTATAATAATTCCAAATGCCATATACACTTAGACTAAACCAAAATACTTCTATTACCATACTGGCTAAATTAAAACTGTAGAGTAAACTCACAGTTACAAGTATGGCAACAACCATATTATTAAAACTATACCAAAACCCTTTAGGGTCTATCTTATCAAACTGCAACATTGCATAGGTTACTATAAGTATTGTTACACCTATTAACCCAACAACGTCTGGAAAACTCATTTATAAAACTTGCTCCACCAGTCTCTGGTAACTTTGTCTGTATATTTGTGCGAGTATATAAATGCTATTGCACCAAACACCATTGGGCATAACATCACTGCAAGTACTCCTAACAGTCCTATGTCCATTACTATAAGCCTTTGCCATTTGCAAATTGCTGTTGTAGTTTAATGTTATCCATAAACTCTTTCTGTACTTTGCCTTCTTCTTTGAATGCACCTTTTAATACAGTTGTTTGTGTAAGACTGCTGTGTGCCTTAACACCTCTGTTCTCTACGCAACCGTGTGTGGCTTGTACATACACGCCTAAGTCCTTTGTGCCAGTTGCTTTTGCTATCTCTCTAGCAATGTCGTTAGCAAGTTCTTCTTGTAGAGTTCCACGCATAGCACACCACTGTGCAATTCTTGTGTACTTACTTAAACCAATTAGTTTGTCAGCGGCAATGATACCAATGTATGCTACACCTCTAACAATCTGGTGGTGATGTGAACACATACTTGTAAGTTCACTACGCACAACTAACATTCCTTCATATCTATCTTCGCTGTCGTTAGGAAAAGCAGTTGCGGCTGGCATGGCTTCGTATCTGCCTGACATTAGTTCGTTGATATACATCTTAGCAAGACGTCTACCTGTGTTATTACTGTTAGGATCGTTCTCAATATCAATAACTAATCCGTCTAACACTGCTTCAAACTTAGGTGTAAGTTCGTCAATGAGTGATTGTTTATCACCTTCTTCCATGTAGTCACTAATGTTATCGCCTGCCCAAAACCTTTTGCCTGCTTCTTTTAATTTTGCTTTAATTTTATTACTTGTTGACATCTTCGTTTAATACCTCTTGTTGTTTCTTTAATTGAATGATTTGTTCCAATGCATTTATCTCTTCTTTAAGTCTTAACTTCTGTTTCTTCTCTGCATTGTACTCATCACTATTTAGGCGGTTCTTGTAATCTTCTGTGCATTTCTTGTCCAAAAGTAAATGTTTTTCTTTTAGTACTTCTAAGTGATTAGTTAGGCTTAATAATGTGCTCATTGTTTTCTCCTAGGATTCCATTCTCCCAATTCTCTACTACATCATTTGCATAATGAATGCTCTTGTCTCTAACATCCATTGTGCCATAATGATTATTGTTGATGTATAATTCTACCATGTAGACTACATCTGGTCCCTTACTTCCGTCACTGTAGTTAGGGATTGCTTTAATTACTGCCTCTCTCATTACATTTTCCACCATTCTTCAAAAGGAAACACTACCCACGGATCATAGTCCGGAGTAAGTTCATGTGCATAATAGTTTACATCTTCAAAGGAAGATGTAGTTTTGTTAAATAAAGTAGCAACTTTTACATCAGCAAAGTAATCTTGCTTATCCATAGCACTAGTAATACCAAGCAATGTATTGCCGGTATCGTTGATGTCATCTACTAGTAGGATGTTATCATGCACATACTTCTGTGTAATTTTTTCTATTGCTTCTAAGTCTTTGCCGCCCGAGCCTGCTGGATCTACTGTGTATGTTTGCCACTGTAAAGGAACAAACGGCACTTCAAAGTAATGACTAAGCATCACTCCCATCTGTAATCCGCCTCTGCTCGGTCCTATAATAACTGATGGTGTCCACTTGTCTAATGCAATTTGTCTTGTGATCTCTGACAAGTAATGCTTAAACATTGTGTCTGTAACGTATAGTTTGTTCGTATCTTGCATTGTTTAATTATACCTTGTAATGCGTTAAAAGTCAAGTGATTATAAATATTTCTTTAACTTTGTTTTCTGCCATCTAATTTCATCAGCAACAATATCTGCTGTTGACATCTCTGGTTGCCAACCTAGTACTGTGTCTGCAACTGTAATGTCTGCATGAGTTTGTACCATGTCACCTGCTCTGCTTTGTGTTACTAATGTGTGTATTGGCTTCTCTAACTGTGCTTCAACTTCTGCAATAAGTTCTAATAAACTTGCAGGCTTGTTATTACCAATGTTAATTGTGCCACTAAGACTTGTGTCTATCATAAAGTAGGCTGTGTTATGGAATGCTCTGGCTACATCAACAACGTGAGTGTAATCTCTAACTGCTGTGCCGTCTGCTGTAGGGTAATCATTACCATTAATAGTAAATGTCTCACCTAGTAATCCTGCTTGTACAAGGATTGGTAGGACATGTTTTAATGGATCTTTTTGATAACCTAACTTACCATTGTTACTGCCTGCAACATTAAACAATCTTAGGTTAGTATAGTTGATACCATATGTTGTAGCATAGTCCTGTATAATTTTCTCACACATTACTTTTGTTCTACCATATGGATTGATTGGTGAAGTTGGATCTGTCTCTTTAAAGGATCCGTCTTCATGTATACTTGTTCCGTATACACTACTGCTTGATGCAAATATAAAGTTCTTAACTCCTGCATCAACACAGTTGTTTAGCAAACTAATTGTGGCATACACATTGTCTGTGTATGTTGTTCTAGTGTTTACTAAACTGTCAGGCACACTATTGTTAGCCGCTATATGAATAACTACGTCAGGCTTAATTAGTTTTAGAATGCCTTGTACTTGTTTGTTATCCACTTCAAACGGATATTGTGTAACACCTTCCATTTCTCTTTTACGTTTGTCAATGTTAATAACATTCCAACCGCTTTCAACAAACGTCTTACAAACATTGCTACCTATAAAGCCACTACCTCCAGTGACTACAACTGATTTCTCTTTACTCATAATTGCTTACCTCGAATTATCTCATATAAGGCTTGCCCACCAAAGAAATCTTGTTTCAATGTCTCAGCCTGTTTTACTATTTTCTCACTGTTATTCAGATCACCTAGCATTGTTCTGATATGTTCTACTAGTTTATCTTTGTGTACCAAGTATGAGTCCCAGTCCTCTGTCCACTCACTTGGATACTTAAATGCAGAGTCATACATTTCTGTGTAACTCAACCTATTAGGAACAAGTGGTGCCGCACCAACTAACGCTCCTTCGTAACAACTTATGCCTAGTGTCTCTTGTTGATTAGCACTAAACACAATCTTACTTCTACTCAATAACATGTGGTACTCATCTTTCGTTAGTTGCTTTTCTTGTGCAACCACAAACTGTGCCTCTGGTATTGATTTACCTAAGTCTTTAAATATGTCTACTTGTTTCTCAGGTGCAACCCTGTGTGGAAATAAAACCATAGGCATTTTATTGGCAGGAATATTATATTCAAACAAAGTGTCTTCCATATACTCCATGGGCCAACCAACCCTATGTATTTTATCTCTATCCACATGTGGGAACGAGTCTAAGAACAAATCTATGTGGAAGTCTGTGGCGAAGAAGTTGTTGTCAAATACATTGAACATACTCTCTTCTGCAAGTCTAACCCACTTAGCATTACCAATTAGTCTACCTAAGAAGTCTGCTGGATCATAACTACCTGCATGCCACATACCACCGATTTTAATATCGACTCCTAGCAGTTCTGCCATGTATTTTAGTTGAAGAACCGTTGGATTCCAAGCATCAGTATACAAGAAGTAATCGCCATCTTGCACTTTGCCATTAGCAAACATTTGACTTATAGTCTTTAACTGTTCGCTCTTCCAATAATTAGTCCCACTAAAGTTTAAGAATGCTCCAGGCGTTGTATCCTGTGGAGCATCTGCGGGACCTGTAATAACTTCTACATCAAGTCCTGCTTCACGCATCTGCGTAGGCAAATGTGTTTTCCACTGAGCTGTGTAGCGAGTTTCTACTGGTTCTAATTCAACTAAAAATACTTTCATTACATGCTATTCTTTTTGTCTTGGATTTCTGCACGTCTAGTCTTAGACAATTTGCCTAATTCACCTAGTGCCTTTCTTGCTCTAGCCGCCGATGCCTTTACACCTTTAACATCAAACTTTTCGTTCTCTGCTAGGTATTCTTCCATCATTGCTTTAATTTGTAAATGTACTTCTGAACTCATATTATTCTCCTTTATTTTAAACTATCAAATACGTCTGCTATTGCGTCTGTATCATCAAAACTTGGACCATCCAGATCTTCTACTGGATACTCCATTTCGCAACCGTTTTCATTGTCTTCGGCTACTGAAATCTTTACATAACGACCTGGATATTCATCATTGATCGTTTCATATAAGTCATCTGCAATCATCTCGCACGACTTATAATCAAGTTGTAGTTCTGCATTACCATACAGTCTCTCCAACCATCTTTTAAATTGTATAAACTCGATGTCTCTATCATCGTGGAACACTTCAATCCACACTTTAAAGTGGAATGTGTGTCTATGTGGGAAGCCAAGAAAGGACACATCGTCCCAACCGCCTGTAGCAAGTTTAGGATCAGTGTCCGCACCTGGATACTTGTGAATACCTTCTTTGGTAAATGTTACCCAAATACTTCTCACGACCAACCTCCGTCGATGCCTTCCATTACTTCATTCATATGACCTAACATTTGTGTGATAGGTTCATCGTAGTCGCCAATCTCATAGTCAACGTCATCTTGTTCTTTGAACATTGCCTTTACTTGGTCACCGTACTGGATAACCATTTCAAGTTGTTCTCTCATTTCATCTGATATTGCCATTTAATTACTCGCTAATTGTAAACCTAAACTCTCAATATACTTTGCAATCATATCAATGTCTGTGTCTGAAAGTGTTTTAGCAGTTCCCCACATCATTGCACTTTGTGGTCCAATTGTTCCACCTTTCTTGTATGTATTAAGTTTAGTTATAATTTGTTCTGCATTCTGCCCTGCCAACATTGGACCAATTCCGCCTTGTCCTTGTTGCCCGTGACATGCGGCACACATAGGCCATTGGCTTGGCTTAGGTTCTGCACCGTTGACGTTACTTGCAAATAACATTAGCACCATAACTGCCGCGGCAATTAATAATGGACTAAAGTTTTTTAATAAGTTTCTATCTAATCTGTTCATTGTTTCTCCAATGTAATTAAGTGTAGCAACTTCCGTCACTACACTTGACTTTGTTACACTATGTTTGATGCTTGTGGACCTTTTTCGCCTTCCACAATGTCAAACGTAACTGCTTGGTTCT
>Ga0206682_10003114_pt1 | contig 14448 bp, 3 predicted proteins | sample M240m12015metaG_FD_155444 | JGI IMG/M metagenome (GOLD analysis project Ga0206682, IMG submission 155444) | Ammonia-oxidizing marine archaeal communities from Monterey Bay, California, United States - M2 40m 12015 | ecosystem: Environmental > Aquatic > Marine > Intertidal zone | place: USA... | reverse complement strand
CTGAGCTTGGAAAGGGGAAGCTTAGTCATGTAAAGTATTTGGGTACTAAACCCAACGGAACTCATGGGAAGTATCAGTTCGTATCTATGACAAGATGTATAGAGATATATGATTCAAAAACACATGCAGATGGGTATGTAGAGTTTGTGACATGTTACTTGTCATTCTACCAAGGATTACTGAGAGATTACTTTTATAAATAAATCCATATAGAGTTGTTTTTAACCAATGGATCTCCAATCATATATCCAACTTAAAGAGGCGTATGTTAATGTGCGTGCTCCAAAAGAAGAAGTTACCACTGAAGTGACTGTTGAGGAAGTTGATTCTCTCATTGATGCTTTATTGGAAGAAGGATACGATCTAAGTGAGTTCACTTGGGAGGAAGTCCGTGATGCTTACCTTGAAGAGGGTATTGCTAATGACCCAAAATGGGGAGTCATTGGTCAAGCTGCAAGACTTGGACAGAAGATGTTCGGTAATGCATCTCAAAGAAATTCTGCGAACAGTTATGAGAAGTCTGTAAATGATATTAATAAGCGTAGAAAACAAAATCCTGGTACATCAACTGCAACTGCTAACGAGATTGCAGCAGAAACCAGAGGGCGTCGCCTAGCAGACCCCAAATACAAACCTGGTCAAGGCGTAGATAGTGGTCAAAAGCTTACCGCCACTAAGGCAACCGATACTAAAACAAAGAAAACTACCGGTAGCGGTGCTACTGGTTCCACTGGTTCCACTGGCGGTGGTGGTGGAGGCGGTAGTTCTTCCAGTTCTTCTAGCTCAGTACAAAAGGCTGCTCCAGCTAGGGATCGTATGGCTAATGCTTCCAAGTCAGATAGAATGGCTACTTGGGCAAAGGCTAACAAGGGTATGATTCAAAAGAGTGGTACAGCTGCACAGAAAGATATTCTCAGTAGATCTACCTCCAAACCAGCAACTACTCCCAAACCAGCAACTACTCCCAAACCATCTACACCTAGTGCTGGTGCCTCTAGTATTGGTAGTGCCGCTACTTCTACACCCAAACCAACACCATCAACCACACCCAAGCCAAAGGCAACACCTATCAAGTCAAGTCGCCTAAACAAAGCACTATCAAGTGTTGGTGAGGAAATGGAATTTGATTCCTTTGATTTCATTCTAGAGTACCTAGTTGATTCTGGTTTCCCACAACAGGAAGCTCTCGTCATCATGGCTGAAATGTCTGAAGAGAAGAGAGAAGAAATCCTAGAGAATCGTAGAGCCGCTAGAGCCGCTGGTGGTTATAAGGATGACTCCAAGAAGCAAACTGACCCATCTAAGGATGGTTTCACAGGTATCTCTGGTTCTATCAAAGATATTATGAGACAAAGCGCAGAGATGGACAAGAAGAAGAAGTCAGTAAAGGAGGATAGAGAATCTCTAGCTGCAGCTTATCGGGCAGTTTATTCCGAGGAAGCTTCCGATACTAAAAAGGATAAGCACCTAGAGCGTGGTGGTCACTCCGCTAAGACCGACTATAGTAAGCCCCCTTCTACTGGTAACACCTTCGGCAAGAAGGCACCCATGAGTGAGAAGGATCGTAGTGAGGCTCTTGCTAAGTTTGTATCCAAGATGAAAGATAAGAAATAATATGGTATAATAGCCCCATAAGTTCATCCTTATGGGGTTTTTCGTTATTACTACATAAATCTAGATGGACTTACTCCATGAATACATATGGTTCTCCCGAAGGTTATCTCTTTAACCTACACACCTGTTCAGCGGCAGAAGCAAAGCGAATGTGGAAAGAATCTATAAAGAATGATTGGAAACAAAAATGTGCTTATTGTGGATCAGAACATGAAATTACTTTAGATCATATAGTACCACGAGCTAAAGGTGGTAGTAGTCACACTTCAAATATCATTGCATGTTGTCGTTCTTGTAACGCCGATAAAGCACATGAAGATTGGATTATCTGGTATATTCAACAGCCATTCTTCACTGAAGAGAGGAGAGAGGCTATTGAAAAGTGGATGGAGAAAGGTCTCATCAACAACAACTTAGTTGCATATCCACCCAGAAGAAATGTCGTTTATTGAGTCTTTATGGATTCCTATCATCCGTCTAGGATAGAACAAGAACTAAAACAAGAACAGGAAGAACTAAAAACAATCATAGGAGGATCTGTATTATCGTTCCTCACTATGATTATACCCTTTATCATACTTCTCTAAAACCGATCCAGTTCAGGCAATATAAATAAACCTAAGAAGAGTATATGCGTTCTTCGTCGGATAGCCTGAATCGACAAAAGAGATGATCTCAACAGCGACTAAAATTAAATTTAAAAGGTCTGGTATAGCCGGACGTAGACCCACCCTAGCTGACCTTCAGTTGGGGGAAATGGGGATCAATTATAACGATGGTAAACTATTTTTCCGACAGGAAAATGAAATAGTTGGCTCTCGTATCATTGAGCCTGGTCAGGGTGATGTAATTGGTAAGACTATTTTCGTATCCGTAGAAGGAAACGATAACAATAGTGGTCTTAACGAAAGAGATGCCAAGAGAACTGTTAAGGCAGCTGCTGCTGTAGCAGAACCTGGTGACTCCATCAAACTATATCCCGGTCAGTACATCGAAAATAACCCTATTGTATTTAAGGATAGGGTATCAGTAGAGGGTATGGAGCTTCGTAACGTTCTCGTTACTCCAGCCAACCCTAGTAAAGACTTGTACCAAGTTGGTGAAGCGTTCCACGCTACCAACCATTCCTTTGTGTCTAACCAAGACTCAACTGATGGTGCTTCTATTATCACCTATCGTCCTCTAGAGGGAACTGCGTCTGACAGGTATTTTGACGCGGCTAGACTCATCAGAGACAATCTTAGTTTCATTGCTAATGAGACGGTTGGTTTCCTAACCAGTGGCTATTCAGGTTTTGCCGCTGGTCAGAGATCACAAGACGCTGCTCGTGCTCTAGAACTAAACAAGAACTTCCTAGTAGAAGAAGCATTTCAATATATCAATTCTCCAGATTATCCAGGAGCCGCATATTTCAATCCAGATCCAGCACAGTGTAAGTTAGACTTAGGAAATATTATCGATGGTTGGAGATACGATCTTATCTCCGATGGCAACACCAGATCTACTGGTATTGGTCTAACCTATTACGCACCTATTCCTTTCGTGAAGAGTGCTAATATTGCTGACCTTATCTACAACAGAAACAATGGTGACGTTCTAATTGAAACAGACGTAGATACACGGGTTCGCGTTGGTGAGAAGATTAAACTAGAGAATATCAGACTAGAGTGTGATTCCTATAATAACGACTTCTTCATCAGTGGGTTCAAGTATGACAACACCAGTGGTATTGGAACAGTTAATCTACCATTTATCCATAACGTCAAGGTCGGAGACCTCGTTAAGTTTGATGGTTTAGAGTTTGATTGTCCTCCCTATGGTGCCATAGAGTATGGTATCACTGACTTCAAGTATAATGAAACTACTGGTGGTAGTGTTGTAACACTTAATAAGGATCACAATCTAAACATTGGTGACACCATTGAACTAAGAGACCTTCAGTTTGATTGTCCCGCCTATGGTGGTGATTTCACTAACATCATCAACCTAGAATATAATAAGACCAGTGGTCAGGGTGTTATCACCTATGATAAGCCCGCTGATCTTAAGTCTGGTGACGTTGTTATCCTCTATGACCTCACACTAACTTGTGATGCTTATGGTAACGCTATCTCAGTTACTGATTTCTCCTACGATAACTTCACTGGTATTACTGAAGTAGAAGTAAATAGACCTCACAACCTACAACCAGGTGACCTAATCAAACTAGAGAATCTTAAGTTCTCTTGTGATTCCTACCTTAACGAGACGTACAACATCTCTAACTTTGTATATAATGAGAGTACAGGTAATAGTGTTATTACCCTCACTGAACCACATAGTTTAGTTGCTGGTAAGGATGTAAAACTTGCTGACCTAGTTTTCTCCTGTGATTCATATATCCCATCAGCTAAAGCTATCTCAGAGTTTAAGTATGATGAGGTATCTGGTATCTCTACTATCACTCTAGCTTCTAACCACAACCTATCAGTTGGTGATCAGTTTAGACTAGAGGACCTAGTATTCTCCTGTAACTCATATTCCTTCACTGATATTCCTATCATTGATGCACCATATGATAATGTAACTGGTTATGTAACCCTATCATTCTCTGGTGATCACGGACAACAGGTAGGTGAGAGAGTAAGACTCAGAGATATTGAGTACTCCTGCCCAGGTGGTTCAGGTATCACTACAACCTTGTTCCCAGATGGAACTTTCGGTTATGAGTTTGAGATCCTAAGTGTTCCAAACACTAAGAAGATGATTCTTAATGTTGGCACCTCTACTATTGAACACTCCTATGTGAGTGGTGGTACTGCTACTGTTGGTATTACAACTACAATCTTCCCTGATGGAACACAAGGTTTCGACTTTGTTGTTTCTAGTGTAGATAGTCCTACAGTTATTGAAGCAAGTGTTGGTATTTCTACCATCGCTCACAACTATGTTTCTGGTGGATCACTATTCGTTGGTTTCACTACCACAGTATTCCCCGATGGAACACAAGGTGATACCTTCAGAGTCAATTCTATTCCTTCTAGTACTCAGATCAGTATTAATGTTGGTGTATCCTCTATCGCCCATACTTTCGTATCTGGTGGTACCGCAACTGACCAAGACTCCTTCATCCCTGTATCTGGATTCACCTACAATGAAGGTGATGGTACTGGATTAGTATCACTAGGTAAGGCACACAACCTAGTGGTTGGTGACTCCTTTGTTCTTGAAGACCTTAAGTTTAACTGTAACTCCTACAGAACAGGTGCTGCTTCTACTATCGGTATCACTAACTTTGAATATGATAAGGTAACTGGACTATCTACAGTCACACTATCTTCCTCACACAACCTCCATGTCAATGACACTGTAGCACTATATGATATCAAGTTCTCTTGTCCTGGTGGTTCTGGTATCACAACCAATATCTTCCCTGATGGAACCAGAGACAACTTCTATGATGTAGTTGCTGACCTAAACCCTAACCAGATTATTGTTCAGGTTGGTAGGTCCGCTATCACCCACACATACGCTAGTGGTGGAGCTCTATCTGTTGGTATCACTACTAACATCTTCCCTGATGGAACTAGACCTTCTGGTGAGTTCTTCCAGGTTATCTCTGTTCCTTCTACCAAGTCCGTTGTAACGAATGTTGGTCTATCCTCTATCGCTCACTCATATGCGAGTGGTGGTAAGTTCTACACTGGTATCACTACTAATGTATTCCCACAGGTATTCACAGACCCTAATGTTAAGGTAACGAACGCTGTATATGATGAAGTATCTGGTGTTGTAACCATTACCACCAATAAGGCACACGGTCTCACCGCTACTGCACCTGTTCTACTACAGGATCTAAACTTCTCTTGTCTCTCTGGTGGTGTAGGAAACACCCCAGGTAACCTTGTGTTCCCCAGGAACCAGGAAGTTTATGATGTTGTGTCCGTTCTATCCACCACACAATATACAATCAATGTAGGTCCTTCTGACTTCGCTCACACCTATGTTGATGGTGGTACTTCTACTACCCAGAACATCACTAAGGCAACCTACAATAAAGGATCTGGTGATCTAACAGTAACCCTAGACAAGCAACACGGTTATTCAGTTGGTGATCACGCTAGTGTGGTTGATCTTCTATTCTCTTGTCAGTCTGGTGGTCCTAACAACGCACCTGGAACACTTCTATTCCCCAGACCTACTGATGAGTATGAGGTTCTATCCGCAAGTGGTAAGACACTCACGGTTAATGTTGGAGCTTTCCCATCACTAGTTCATACCTATAAGAATGGTGGATCACTAACCTATAACTCTACTGTACTTCCTGTAAGTAACGCAGTTTATGATCAATCAACTGGAGTTCTAACACTCACCACAGCAACTGAACTTGGGGCACCTGTTGGTTCTACCATTAAGATGCAGGGTCTAAACTTCTCTTGTGCTTCCGGTGGTCCTGGTAATGACTCTGGTTCTATTGTATTCCCAAGACTTGACACTCCTACCTTCAAAGTGAAGGAAGTTAAGAGTAATGTATCCTATGTTATTAATGTAGGAACCTCTACTCTCTCACACACATATACATCTGGTGGTTTCTCTTCACTCAAGAAGTTGAAGAACGACCAGAATATTTTCAAAGTTATTGATACTCCATCACCTAGTAAGGTTATTACTAATGTAGGTGTATCCTCTATCGCTCACGACTATGTGAGTGGCGGTAATATGTTTGTGGGTATCACCACTAATGTATTCCCTGATGGAACTCGCCCAGATGGAAGTAGGTTCGAAGTTATCTCCGCCCTATCACCCAACCAGGCACTCATCAACATTGGTGTTTCCTCTATCACTCACAACTATGATAGTGGTGGTAGAATGCAGTATGGCACTACCAATGAAAGACCTGTTCTAGACTTCCTATATGATGGACAAACTGGTATCTCTACTGTAACTATTAGAGGAACCCACGGTTTGGCACAGGGTGACCTAGTGAAACTCAAAGGTTTGGAGTTTGACTGCACCAACTCCACTGGTATTACAACTACTATCTTCCCAGATGGAACTGCTGATGGTCTTAATATCTACAAGGTTACTGAGATTATCAGTAACAGTACCTTCAAGACAAATGTAGGTAGAGTTGGATTCGATCATACTTATATCCAAGGTGGTTCTGCTTTCGTTGGTATCACTACTAATATCTTCCCAGATGGAACACAAGGATACAACTACACAGTTGCTGCTATTCCTAATAAGAATCAGGTTACAGTTGATGTAGGTATCTCCAGCATCCAACACGACTATGTTCGTGGTGGAACACTATTCTCTGGTAGAACTAACGAGAGAGATATCGCAGACTTCAAGTATGATCATATCTCTGGTGATGCTATTCTTACTTTCAGAAAAGCACAGAACCTATTCACACAAGATCTAGTAAAACTCAAGAACCTTCAGTTCGATTGTCCCAACTCCACTGGTATTACTACTACCCTCTTCCCAGATGGAACTAGAAGTAACCTCTTCCTAGTTAAGGAGAGACTAAACCCAACTCAGTTCAAACTTAATGTTGGTACTTCACCATTTGGTCACGACTATGTGAGAGGAACAGGTCAGGCATTCGTTGGTATCACTACTAACATCTTCCCTGATACTAAGACACAACCTAGTAAGTTGTTCAAGGTTGTTGATATCCCAACCCCCAACACCATCGCAGCTAAGATTGGTATTTCTACTATCAGTCACTCTTATGTTAAGGGTGGTAAGGTATTCGTTGGTATTAACACTGATATCTTCCCTGGAGACTCTCAAGTATCACCACTAGGTGACACATACACAGTTCAAAGTATCACCAGCGATGGTGAGTTAGTTATCAATGTTGGTCTATCCTCTATCAGTCACACTTATGGTGGCGGTGGTAAGGTTAGATATGGACAGAGTTCTGGTAACAACTTACAACATATCACTGGTCCTGGTGTTCTAGACGCAACAATCGCTGCTGTAGATTTCGAAAAGCAGGCAGCAATCAACATCCTAAACAACAGACCTTGGGGTTCATTCGTTCCTGAAGAGACTGCTGTTGTGGAGGCGTTCGCCTATGATAACAAAACTGGTTTTGGAACAGTAACCGCTAGAGGAATTAATGTCAACACTGGTGATACCATCAGAATGAGTGACATTCAGTTTGTTTGTTCTGAAGAATACGCAGGTGTAACTACTACCTTCTTCCCTGATAACACCAGACCAGAGGGTCAGTACTTTAGAGTAGAAAGAAGAATTGATATTGATAAGTTTGAAGTTAATATTGGTGTATCCACTATTAGACACATCTTCAACTACAGTACAGGTGGTAACGTATATCGTTACAGACAGTCTATCCTAGATGTTAACTATGATAGGTCTAGTGGTATCACCAGTATTCGAGCAACCAAGCACGGATATAAGGCTAAAGATATTGTAGAACTAGGTGATATCGAGTTTGATTGTCCTGTATTCAAACCTCAATATGATATTGAGAACTTTGTTTATGATAACTCAACTGGTCTATCCACAGTTACTACTACTGTAGATAACACCATCAAGGTAGGTGACAATGTAAAACTAGCAGACATCAAACTAGAGTGTCCTCCATATGGTAATGAGAGAGTTATTAACAACTTTATCTATGATAACCAAACTGGTCTATCTACCATATCACTAACAGCAGCACATGGACTTAACCTAAGACCTAGACCTTCTGTTTCTATCTCTACCGCCGCCTATGATAACCAGACAGGTATCCTAACCGTTACCACTACAGCTGATATCAACTTCACTGATAGAAGTGGTCAGGGTGTTCAACTCAGTGGTCTAAGTTTCTCCTGTGACTCCGCTGGTTTCCCAGGAACTCTAATATATCCTGAAGAGAATCTAGTTTATGATATCCTAGAGATTCAGTCTCCTAGTAAGTTTAAGATTAATGTTGGTCTCTCCACTATCGCTCACGCATATGAGAGTGGTGGAGCTGCCACTAAGGTTGATAGGTTCGATGTGAAACTTCAGGGCATCAAGTTTGATTGTCCCGCCTATGGAAACACAATTGATGTTACTAACTTCCTATATGATAATAGAAGTGGCAACTCACTAGTTACTGTAGATAGTCCACACAAACTATCTGTTGGTGATGATATCAAACTAGCAGATCTTAAGTTCCAGTGTGCTCCATATGGTAATGATTACAATGTTCTAAACGCAGATTACGACAACACAACTGGTATTATTACAGTAACCACTAACAGAAACATCAACAGTGTTGGTGTTGGTGATACTATCAGACTCGCCAGACTACAGTTTGATTGTGTGGATAGTGGTAGAGAATACAATATCACAAACGTATTCTTCAATACTGGTAACAGATCAGTAATTCTCACCATTCCACAACTACCTGTAGGTCTAAACCCAGGTGATGACATTAAACTAAGTAATATGTCATACATCGAAGGTGGTAGTGGTAATGTTGTTGAGTATCCTGATGGAAGAGATTCAAGTCTAAACATCTTCCGTATCAATGATGTTCAGCCCAACGCAATCCTTCCTGGTTACTATGATGTAACCACAGCGTTCCCCAACGTGAAAGATCCTTTCGCGATCTTCAACAACAAAGGTGACCTAACCACTGGTATTACTACTAACATCTTCCCAGAAAATGTGGGAGCTGAAGGTGGTTTCTATGAGGTTATTCGCCTAAGACAAGATAACCAGTTTGAAATTCAGGTTGGAACTTCCACCATCACTCACAACTGGGTAAGACAAGGACAGATGTTCACTGGTGTAACCACTAACTTCTTCCCTGGTAACCTACAGAACTCACCTAGAGGAAATATCTTTGAGATTGTGGAAGTACCCACACCAACACAGGTAAGAATCAATGTAGGTGTATCTTCTATCTCTCATAGTTATGATAGTGGTGGTCAGATGTTTGTTGGTATTACTACTAACATCTTCCCTGATGGAACCAGAGGTAACCTATTCCCAGTTGTTGGAGTAGCAAATACTCTCACCCTAAGAATCGACGCTGGTGTATCCAGTATCCCTCACAACTATGTTTCTGGTGGAGAACTATTCGTAGGTATTACAACTAATATCTTCCCTGGTAACTCACAGAACTCACCAAGAGGTAGTATCTTCAAGGTTCTATCTAAGGATAATGAGTGTGGTTCTGATAGATTCACTATCAATGTTGGTGTATCTTCTATCACTCACAAGTATGTTGATGGTGGAACAGTTACCACTGGTGTTACAACTAACAAGTTCCCTGATGGAACACACGGATTCAAGTTCCCTATCATCGATGTTCTAGATGATAACTACTTCACAGTAAATGTTGGTACCTCTACCATCACTCACAACTATATCTCTGGTGGTTTCACTAGAAGAGTTGAGATTCCTATATCCAACTTTGTTTATGACAGAGTATCTGGTCTATCCACAGTTGGTATCCAGAGTCACAGAATGAATATTGGTGACCTAGTGAAACTTCGCGATGTGAAGTTCAACTGTGACCCATATGGTGGAGAGAAGAATATCTCTGGTGTTGTTTATGATAACACCACTGGTAGGATGACAGTCAACACAGATGGTTTCCATAGTCTAAACATCAACGATGTTGTGAAACTCTCCAATATCCAGATGGATTGTTTACCATATGGTAACGAGAGAACTATCACCTCTGCTACCTACAACAGAAACAATGGAAAACTAAATGTTCAGGTATCTGAACCACACAACCTCAAGATTAGTGAGAATGTGAAACTCAAAGGTTTAGAGTTCTCTTGTTCCTCAGAACACGCAGGTGTAACAACAACAATCTTCCCAGATTCAACAGCACCTTCTCTAAATATCTACCCTATCGAGAGTATCACCAACTCCACAACCTTCACGGTTAATGTTGGAACATCTACTATCTCTCACAACTATGTTTCTGGTGGTTCCGCTTTCGTGGGTATCACTACTAACATCTTCCCAGGTGATAGCCAGAACTCCCCCAGAGGGTCTTTCCTCAGTGTGGTAGACACACCAGCGTCAGACGCCTTTGTGGTGAATGTAGGGGTTTCTACTATCTCTCACGGGTATGTTAGAGGTGGATTGGTTCAGACAGGTATTACAACTGATGTATTCCCTGATGGAACACAGAGTGACTTCTTTAAAATTGAAGAAGTTCCTTCCAACGATACAGTTGTTATCAACGCAGGTATCTCTTCTATCATTCATAGATACAACTCTGGTGGTTTCGCATCCAAATACGCAACCTACCAGTCTAACAACTCACAACTACTAGATACTTCAGTTATTAGAGTCAGTGGTGATTGTCAGGCGGTTGGTGAGAGAGTTGAGGAACTAGCAGGTATCGTTACCTCTATTATCAAGAACGGTCCATCAATCGCTCCTGGTGGTTCTCCAGTGGATGTGGTAAGTGCCTCTTACAACCAGTCTGGTGGAACACTATCAGTAACAGTCAAACAGGCAATCGACCTCGCACCAACTAACATAGTTAGAATTGAAGGTCTTATCTTTGAGTGTGAGTCCTCTGGTGTAACAAACACTCGTGTTTACCCTGATAACAAGGTATTCAACTATGAGGTTCAATCAGTTCAGTCTCCAACAACCTTCACTATTAACGTAGGATCGAAGGCAGATATCCCACACAGATATGTGAATGGTGGAGTTGTTAGACCTGGTAACAAGTTTGATGTATCAAACGCAACCTACAATACTGAAAATGGTATTGTGAGAATAACAACTACTGAAGACAACTATCTTGTTCTCGGTAGAGGAGTCAATCTACAGGGTCTGAAGTTCTCCTGTACTTCCGGTGGTCCTAACAACAAACCTGGAACACTAACCTTCCCCGACAAAACACCAACCAACGTAATCGCCGCCGCATATGATAATGTAACTGGCGTATTACGTATCACAACCAACAGACCTCACCAAGCATACAAGGACGCGTTTGTATCCCTAAACGGACTAACCTTCACTTGTAACCCAGGTGGTCCTCTAGTATTCCCTAGAAACCCTGATACTAAGTCCTTCAGAGTTACTAAGAGAGTTGATGACTACACATATGAGTGTCAGATGGCACCAACTAATAAGGTCCATACGTATCTAAGTGGTGGTACTTCCTCCACAGGAAACGGAAACTTCAGAGTTTCTCGTCTCATTGATCCTAAGACCTTCGAAGTCACAATGGTTCCACTAGATCTACCACATACCTATGTGAATGGTGGAACCGCCGCTAGTGTATTTGCTAGACAAATCATTGACGGAATCAACATCAACACTAGAAAGTGTGCTAGAGATGTTAGACGTATCTACCTCGCAGTCGCACACGATATCACTCGTGGTGGTAACTGGAAGTGTGTTGAAGGAGCTAAACTCTACTACGATAATGTTGGTCAAACCAAGTTTATCTCTGGTGGTGAAGTAAATCAAACAGTTGAGGCACTAGACTTCTCCCTAAACATTGTTAGATGTTTAATCAACAATGTAACATGGGGTGGGGTTCCAAGAGGTTATCTCACTTCAGAAGAGAGAAGAATACTAAAACTTCCAACTTCCGCGAAGACTTCAGTGGTTGGTTTCAGACAACAACTACTTTCCAACCAATACACTACTGAGAAAAAGAATATCTCAGGTATGATATACGATAACCTCACGGGTATCGCAACCGTCACTACTAAACTTTCTCACGAACTTGTTAAGTATGATGGTATCCAACTCTCAGATATTGAGATGAGATGTACTGGTAGTCCAAGGATTACCACCAATGTATTCCCTGATGGAACACAAGGTGAAATCTTTGAGGTTATGGAAGTTCTCGATGATCGCACAGAATTCATAGTTTCTGACGCGACATACACCAACACCACTGGTAAGTTGGTCGTAACAACCACAGGAGCTAACACTATTCCTGTTGGATCTAGAGCAAAACTAGATGGTCTACTTTGGACTTGTTCATATGATCCATCTAAGCAACTTGTGTTCCCAGAGAACGCGAAGTTCCGTTATGAGGTTGTCTCTAAACCAAGTAACTCAACTCTAGAGTTCAATGTTGGTATCTCTACTATTCCACATACCTTTGTTCCAGCTCCTGTGGATGTTGAGTACACGGTTAAGGAAGATCCAGTTCAGTTTAAAGTTCATGTTGGAACAGTTTCCTTCCCACATACCTACTTTGGTGGTGGAACAGTATGGCACAAACTACCATTCACTCCACCGTTCACACAAACACAGATCAAGGACGTATCACAACAGAAGGATCCAATCCAACTCTCCAACAATACTCCTAACGGATGTGCTAATGTATTCTCCGCTATCAGTAATTGTATTGGTGTTGTTACCAGTATCGTAGCAAATGGTTTGGAAGGATCAGGTATCTCCACAACTTATCCAGGTAACAATGGTAGGGGAGTTCCAACGATGGCAGAGATGCCTTCACAGGGTGTTGGTAACATCATCAAAGGTCCATACATCAGAAACTGTACCAACTTCGTTCCCAAGTCTATTGGTATGAGAATGGATGGTTTCGACGCAGAACCTGGTGATGAGATCTCCAATGGTGTTCAAGGTTCATCTAACGTTGACTCCTTCACCCAGTTCAACCCAGGTGGTGTTGGATGTTCTATCTCTAACGGAACCTACCAACAGTTGGTGTCTATCTTCACTATCTGTTGTGACGAAGCAATCGTTTGTGACTCTGGAGCACAACTCGACCTCACTAACTCTAACTCTTCCTTCGGTAGATTGGGTCTAGTCGCAAGAGGTATTGGTGACAAACTTTCCAAGTGTATCGACAGATATACAGGTATCGTCGCCAGAAAGGCATCAATTGAAGATGACCTAGTTGTTGTTAAGGGTATTGGTGACAAGAGACCTTACGATGGTCAGGGTATCTTCTTCGGAGAACTCTTCAGAAATGTTGTTAGTATCGAAGTTCTAGATGGTGGTTCAGGTTACAATGATGATATTCCACCTAACGCGTTTGTCGCAGAACCTACTGGTCCTGATGGCATTAAGGCGGAAATTTCACCAACAGTCAGAGATGGTGTTGTTGTTTCTATTGAGGTTATCGCTAATGGTAACCAATACAGAGAGAAATTCCCTGAGGTTACAATTTCACCACCTAGAAGTCCTCTTGGTAGAACCGCAAAGGCAAGGGCAATCACTGAACCTCTCTACTATAATGTAGAAAGTTCTACTGAACCTGTTGAGGGTACCACAAGTATCATCTTTAAACAGAGGCTAAATAATACGATATCGGTAGGCACAACTGTATTCTTCTCTAGATTAAGTCTACAGATCGCCTCCTCTCACTCCTTCGAATACATTGGTGCTGGTAACAGCATCAACGGAGCAAGACCTTCTGAAGGTGGAGTTCCAATTAAGGAGAATGAGATTGTGAAGGAAGACGGTGGTTCAATCGTCTATACCTCTACGGATCAGGCGGGTAACTTCAATATTGGTGACGATTTCGTCATCAACCAGTTCACTGGTACTATTACTGGTAGATCGTTCGATCAATCAGTCCTAAATAAAGTTACTCCACTCATCATCGCCCTAGACAGTTAAGAACATGGCAGCAGTAGCTCTAAATACATTCAAGACGGTCAGGCATTTAGTTTCTGATTCCAATGTGGGGATTTATACATCCCCCATTGGTGTTGCTTCTATTGTCCTATACGCTCAGGCGACTCACGTTGCCAACAATGAAGATGTTTATTTTGTTAACTTCTCTCATGCGCGACCCGACGAAGAACCAATAGATTTTGAAATCATTAAAGATGGTCCAGTTATTCCTAATGACGCACTAAATCTACTAACAGGTAGATT
>Ga0206682_10003113_pt1 | contig 14450 bp, 5 predicted proteins | sample M240m12015metaG_FD_155444 | JGI IMG/M metagenome (GOLD analysis project Ga0206682, IMG submission 155444) | Ammonia-oxidizing marine archaeal communities from Monterey Bay, California, United States - M2 40m 12015 | ecosystem: Environmental > Aquatic > Marine > Intertidal zone | place: USA... | reverse complement strand
CTTTCGCCAAATGACAATGATGATGGCGATGTTCAATATCGAGCGCAGTTTTTTTGTATCTTACAACAAAGACAACTCTGACTATCACGCTGAACTTGTCTCATTCGATCAAGAAGAATGGGATGGCATGTACGTGAGAATACAAGCTGCGCTCGATGGGCAAGCAGGGCGCGTCGCGGATGCCCCCGAAAATATGAACTGTAAGTTCTGTTTCAAAAGGGAAAGTTGTTGGAACCCAACTCCGTTAGCCCCTGCTTGTCAATTTTGCACCCACAGCTTTGCCAACAAGAACGGCGGCTGGACATGCAAACTTACGAACAAAGAAGTCATGGACCCTTGTCCAAAGTTTGAACAATTTGCCACCACACCGAAGGCGTAGAAATGGACACGTTAAAAGAATTAGGGCGGGTGAGAACTGAGATCATCCGTAAAGAGGCTGAGATCGAAAGCATCTCTGAACGTCTTATAGACTTAACAGACGTAGATGATTTGCATCGAGCCAAGACAAAGTTCCGGCACGAAAAGGAACGTCTCGTTGAGCTACGTTGCAAATGCGCAGAATTAGAAATCGACGTAGAAACACTACGCCTACAGGCTTGGAATAAATACTGATGGAACCGCTAAGAAACAAACCGCTTGATGAAGCTAAGCGTATTATCAACGATGATCGCAACAAAGAATACGGCGAACCTGTCGACAACTTCCGCGACATCGCAGACATGATAACGATTATGTTGGGCCCACTGCTTCAACCCACAGCTAGAGTAAGCTGCGAACACGTAGCTATGATTATGATAGCGGTGAAGCTGTCACGCATGACAACCTCACCAGCTAAACTTGATACTTGGGTGGACATCGCCGGATATGTTGGCACTGGCTATGAGGCTATGGAGCTAGATAAGTCAGAGCCGAGGCTCTAACTTTCCGCTTCACCAGCAATGAAATCCGTACCACCTTCTCTGAACGCAGTGACCCCGCCGAGTATCGGTGCGCGTCCAAGCACTTCACGCACTGCTGAACGCTCTTTAGAGTTGGTGCTCTCCGCACCGAACGCATCGAGCGTGGCATCAGCAGCCCCCGACGCAACCTCGAACGCATCTGAGAATAGACCCAAGCTAGGCCCGCCTAGTAACTCAGCTACGCGCCACTTACCGTAAGCGCCGTTGTCGATCTGAGCCGCACTGTCATACATAAGCTGACCGATCAGACCAAGGCCACCCATTTGCATAAGGCCATCCACGTACCAGCCTAGAAGTTGGTCAGCGTTTTCTTTCAGACCAAACTCTTCTGCCATTGTGAACTTGTCCGTCAATGCGCGATCCCGTACCGCGAACTCACGGTTCTCTTCGCCGCCACGGCCTTGCACTACGTCTTTAGCAAACACAACGCCCGAACCGAACATTGGACCTAAACCCGCAAAGTAGAGCAGCGGAGCCAATCTACGCTCGCCTTCCGAACCCTTGTTCAGCGCGTCCGAAACTACGTCCCGACCCATACGTGTCATCATCAGAGGGAATGACTTGAGTTGGAAGACGATCTGCCAGCCCGGTGTCTGAGCCCACAATGGTTGATCGTTTGCGTTCGGAGTAAAGATGCTTTGGTTTGTGAACTTCACAATCGAAGAAGCCAGTTGCTCACGGTACGGGTGCTCGCTTTCCCCGCCGCTACGCATGATGCTCTCGATGTTCATGTTGCTTTTGTATAGCTCTTGAAGCCCAGCCTCATTGAGGATTTGCTTTGCGACGCGGCCTTGCCTTGTGTTGGGCGCTTCCCTTGCAATTCGAGATTGTGAACGGAAATGCTCGTAGGCTACGGCAGCCGATATGTCACGCATCATGTCCGTCCAACCCGTAAGAAGCGTGGTTGTAAAGAAGCCTGACGTGAACTTAGTATTGTCCACACCAAACGCCTTGGTCATGCGTTGATGAACAATGTTCTCAGACGCCGCACCCACATTCCGTATCATGTCGCGATACGCGCTGCCCGCAACCGGGTCTTGCATGAACTTTCGCAGTCCTCTTTGGAATGACATGAAGTCACCGCTACGAATAAGAGGCAGCACCAAGTCACCCATTGAGGACAAGGTGGTGAAGCCCAGCAAAGTAACAGCGTTGATAGAGCGCAGCCATTTCGACGCGGAACGTAGGCTTCCACTCTTACTATCTGGGTCAATGCTGTGTCTCATCGACGCGTCGAAGAAACCTTCTGCGTGCTCGATGTTCTGACGACTGACCGCAATGCGGTCGCCATTGGCTGTAAGGAAGCCGTCGCTGTCTGACAAAGCAGCCGAGATGGCGTTGGCCCTGTGATAGAAATTGTCCTTCATCTTTTTGGAGTTCTGAGAAGGCTCACCAGTTGTGTCGAGTTGGGACATGATCTTATCTCTAAGCTCAACCTGTGGTGTACCTTTGCGCGCCATCTCCATAAGCTCAGCAGTAAACTTATCGGCTGCATACTCTTCTTTGAACGGAGCGAAGAACGCTACGTCCTTCATTGTCTGAGTAACCTTCTTACCCTCTGCGTTTATTTCGTTCCGTTCACGGCGCATAACTACATCGCCACGTAGCATCCTAGAGATTTCATCGCCCGGTGAGCGAGCAGCTTGGATGTTTAGGTAATCGTGATATGCCTGACCGTTCGCGCCAAGATGCTTGGCTACGTCGAGGCGGCGCTCAAGAGCGTCGCTGTACTTAGTCATCACGGCGAGCAAGTCTTGCTCCAAGTAAGATGACAGGTTCGTCGTAGGTTCCAGCGGGTTTTTAAACTTAGAAGCCCAAGGTTCATCAAGCCGGATCATACGCTGGAAGTCAAAGTTATCCTCTACGCCTGCACCATTGCTGCGTATCAGATTGTCTTCGTCCGCCATGCCGTCTTTAGCTATCAGCCTATCGGCTACGTCCTTTGCCTTCTTGCCAGCTTCGTCCCTGCCAACCTTGCGATGGTCAACGCGTGCTTCCTCTATGAAGTATTCAGTGAGCTTTTCGATGAAGCCCTCGCGGTCATTCTCGATCAAGTCTTTACGCCAGACTTGTGGGAAATAGTTTCTCTGAATGTTGCCCATCTGAACGCCAGCCGCACGCAACTTGGTCACGGCTTGATCGAGGTACGAGCGAATGAAATCATAAGTGTCGCGCTCTTTCGCCCTCATGTTACCTACGCTCGCCTCGTTGGTCAGAGCCCGGTATATACGGCTGTGCGACATTGGCTGGTTGGACCTACGGTTAGGCGTAGACCCCATGATTGCAGAAGCAAACCCTCTGGCCGACTGCGATCCCGGCGTTGCATCGAACATTTGAATAAGGCCGTCATTCAGCCAACGCTGCAAGAAGTTTCCAGCGTCGGGGAGATCACGCATCTTGCGCTGCAATGGCATGATGAACTTACCCATGTTGCTCGACACGCGTTCGAAGTGACCGCCGCCACCCTTTGTGGGCTCGAAGAAGTCAGCCAAGAAAGGCATACGAGCTTTGCGCATTGTCTGCGCATTGGTGGGGATTAAGGCTATGCGTGAAGCCTTGCGAATTTGCCTACCGTCAGTCTCGTCGATTGTTCTTCCGCGTTTGGCTTTGGCTAAAACGTCTACAACTTTCGAAGGCACACCAGACAATTCGAGAGAATGAGACGCCTCTTCATACGCTATGCGAGCGTTGTTATCGCCCGTCATCATCTCGGTCATCATGTGGGCGTTGATGTTACTTGCGCCCTCTCTGACAGAAGTATTGTTTTGATTGTCTTCGTTAAAGAACGTAGAGCGCACAGGCTTAGCGTCCTCGCTGCGCAAGACAACCTTAGTACGTCCAATCTCAATCGACGTGTAGCCCGCTTCCCTGAGCGTTGATCGAAGTTTGCGCACACCGCCAGCCGCCGTGCTAAGCATTTCAAACATTTTCTCAGGACCGTGCAGGCCACCAAGGCTTTCGAACTGCGCCACACGCGACGGTAACTCTGGGTTCTCTTTAATTTTGAGAGCCGACAAAACCGCCTTGATGTTATCATCGCGCATCATGCCGTCTTTAGTGAGACGCAAAGGCTGTGTGTCCCGAATGAAAACAGGCGTAACCATTGTGTTATCTATGCCACCTAGACGATCTAGCTCTTTGCGCAAAACCTTTTCAGTGGAGTAGGCAGCCTGTATTCTCTCGGCAACTACGTCATCAGAAGAAGCAAGGTTCTTGATCTGGTTACGAGTGAACGAGAGACCGTCCAGCACTTCTTGTATCTGTTCACTTCCACCCATTCCGTCGCGCATGTCAGAGACAGAGCTTGTCGGGCGCGACGATACGAAGACCATGCCATCGAGATCAGATCGGTTGCTTGCCTCAATGTAGAACGGTGTTGGCTCCGTCGATCCAGTAAATTTCTGCACAGCCATTCGGCCAGCAGGCGACATATTTTCTATTACGTCTGCCGCGTAGTCTTCGGCAAATTCAGAAGGTACGTCTTTATCAAATCGAAGCGCTGGGCTACTAGCGTCAAACGCACTTGTTTTACCCATCATGTCACCGTGCACGAAGAGCGGAGAGAAACGCCTGCGCGCAGCGTCGCTTGGGACAAGACCGTTAAGAACGTAGGACAAAGCCTCTCGCATATCCGAACGTATAGAGGCGATGCCATCGTCGAGTTCTGTACCCTTCATCTCGTAGGCGTCATCAAGAACTGACTTTGTAAACGCCCCGTCTGATTGACTGTCTACGTCTTCGAGAACTACGCGCGTGATGAACTCATCTGCCTCGTAGCCATACTCAGCAGCCGATCTACGGATGTCAGCTACAGCCTCAGCCGATACGGCCTTCGAGTTGATTAGACGTAGCGTAAGGCTACGAATGGTTTGAGTTATGTCATCCCGCTTGGTCACGTTGGAAGCGAGTTGGCGAATTTCCTTTCGGAAACTTTCGAACTCCGGGCCACCTACGTCGCCGCCAAAATCGTGACCCAACAAAGCCTGACGATAGGCCATTGTCCGCGCGGCCTTTGTCTCGCCATCTGTCCGATGTGTTATAGCCATCAAGCCTTGGCGAAGTTTGTAAGGTGAATTGGCTGGAACGCCTACCTCTGGGCTTACGCCTTGGCTGAGGCGTAATTCATTCTGAGCGGCTATATTTACTGCGTCGCTCTCTACCTCAATGGGCACGTTGCGAATTTGAATTTCAAACTCCAACTTCTTCATAAGCTCAGTGTTTGATTTCTCCACAGCCTGCGAATAGCGCAAGAACAGTTCTGCGTTATTTAAGCCGGAATATGTGCGTCGGCGGTACTCTGCTACGCCCCTTGTGTTGAGGTGGTAGACTACACGCTCAGCGAGCCGTTTCCCTAGCTTGGTGAGGTTGCCCTCCTCGTCGATCTGATCTTGGAACAGACGTATCGCTGTATCAACGTCCACCTCATCAGGGTTGATGTCTGGCGTTCCGGCTGTCTTTTCACTCGCGCTGCTCTCTATTCTTTTCTTAGCCGCCTCGATCATCTTGCCAGCGAACGTCTTGTTACGAGCTTTCTCCGCAAAGAAGGCGCGCATGGCTTTCTTCATGGCCTGCGACTTTAGTATCTTTGTCATTCCAACGGTGCGACGTAGGTTTGCTGTCTCTTTACCTACAGAGTATTCTGGAATGTCTCCGAACTCTACGGATTGGAATGCCTCGTTGAGGGTTTCCATTACGTCGTCTACCGTTTTCATAATCCCCTCGTCGGACATTACGACCTTGAGCTCTTCTTCAAAGTTCTCGAAGTAAGCTGAGCCAGATATTTCGGCCTCACCCGCTTGACCAACGTTGACGCTATGACGACCAGTGACGCCCTTGATTACGCGCGCAGCTTTTCGCATCTTGCCTGCGATAGGTTTCACAGCGTTTAAGACGCCCGTATATTCTGGGTTGTACGGCTCGCCTCTTTTGGCAGCGATAGCCATCGCGCCTTTTTCAGTGGTAGCCATAGAATTAAACTCGTCGGCAATACGTCCCATAGCCGCCGCAAAGTTTTCCATGTCACCGTCTTGCAACCTAGACAGTGCTTCGGTTCGATGGTCAAAGAGCATAGAATATCGTGTTCGCAATACCCTGCCCAAAGATGTAGTGGGCTCAGATACGGGCATGGCGTAAGCTACGCGTGTTTTTTCTTCCTGACCTACGAGCATCTTGTTGAACATTGGAGTAAGCGTTTCGTCATACACTGACTTCTTGTTCGACATTTTCCCCCATATTTCCCTAACTCTTTTGGTGAATTTCTCCCAATAAGTTTTGTCAGGGTACATCATAATATCGTGCTTATGATGTAGGAACAGTGCGAACTGGTTGGCGAACAATTCGTTGGGCCTATTCCAATCTGCTTGACCCTTACCGAACGGCATACGTTCGAGGTATTTTTTAATTCCGGCCTCGCGGAATTTACCGTCTCCGTTTGCATATTGCTTTACTACGCCGTCCCAAAATTCAGCACGCTCTTTGTGCGTCATTAGGTTCACATAAGCCCAATGGCCCATTTCGTGCGCGGTGACAAACTCAGGGGTAATAGAAGTGTCTTCCAAAAGACCTGTGCCAGCAATGCCCGTCTTGCTGTGCATTTCTTGGTTTAAGTAAATGCCGTTATTATTGCCTCGGTAATATCCAGCGCCACCGCCCTTCGACTGATAGCTATACCCAGAGAATACAGGGGCCGTCGCGTTCTCATCGCCGCCGCCAAACGCACGCATCATCTTTTCAAGATTTTTACGTGTTTTAACAGAAGTGCCCGCATAGATTTTATTTAATTTATCTATGCTTTCCTTCACGGTTTCGGTCGGGTACTCGATGCCGTTAGGCGCGTAGGTGTCTATGATCTGGTTTAAGCCAGCCATAGTAGCAGCCCTTTGCTCACCCGTAAGCTCGACCTCTTGCCCGGCGACTGTAATTTTTTTGCCCAAGTCAGCATTGTCAGCGTTCCAATACACTGCGTGCACGTCTCTCAGGTTTATAGTTGAACCCTTCATATCTTGAAGCGTCTTTACTGGCCTGCCCAGAGCATCTTTGCCCACTGTCATATTTGCCAGTTTGCCCGCCGTGAAGTAAGCCATTCTCTGTGCTTGGGTTAGCTCGTCAAACTCAATCCGAATGCCGTCCAATTCGGACAGGTTAAGAGGTAGCTTGTCATTGAATGCCTCCACCTCTGGGGTGTCGGGCGCATCAGATGCGTCCCAAGGCTCTAGCTCATTTGTCCAGCGCTCGATGTTGGACCTAGCATCGCGCGCTCTCGTCGGAAGATAGCCAACATAGTAGTCGCTGATTTTAGATTTACCGAGCAAGTTCTTAATGGTCTTGCCGTCATTAATCTGCTTTTGGCTCATAATGCGAACCGCACCATCACTGCTACGTGGGACTAGAGCAATAACTTTGCTGCCCTTGGTGACGGGGATAGTCTTATAATCGTCTGGTACGTCTGTCGCTGCACTGGCTTCTGTAGCAATCTCAGGCTTACTCGGAGCCTCAGCTTCGGCAGCCGCTGGCGTCCGTCGATCTAGTCCTTGAAGCGCCTCGTCAAGATCGTCCGTAGTCTTTGACGGGTCGTTTATAAAGTCGTTTGTTATTTTCGCACGCTCAGCTTCAAACTGCGCATCAGTTAGAATTTGCGGCGCCGTAACCTTTTCCGTAGGGGTGTTGAATATTGGCTCTGGCTTCTTGTCGCCACGCAGCCCCGCCGCTTTTTCGGCGTTCTTCTCGCTAATAAAATACTTCTTGGCGTTAGGGACGTAGTAAGCAATCTGGCCTTTTTTTAGGCGCTTGCCGTCTGCAACTCTGCCCGGACTTTCACGACCAGAGGCAGTGAAGTCGTAAATCGGCTTTTGTTTACCCATGTTTGCGTCTTCGCTTGCGCGAGCTACGGCAGCTTGAGAATTAAACAGCGATACTTGTGGTACGTCTGACCTATTCGAGACAGTTGCGTCCTCACCAACCTTAAAGCCGGGGCGCAAGATGCCTTGGATTTTCCCATCTGGCCCACGGCCAGCGGCAACGTCGCCCTTCTCAAGGACTTCGCCCGCTTTGGCTGAGCGATCAGCAGAGCGCGGAACTGTGCCGCCCTCAACGTCTGGGGTAGTAACTTCACGGTTCAAGAACTCAGTGCGTAGAGCGTCAACTTCCTTGGCGTTAGGCGCGCGTTTGCCCAGCTTCTCTAGCTCAACAACCGCATCAAACTTTTCTTTCACAAGTTCGTAAACCTGACTAGGCAGCGCCTTTTTTGCTGTCGGTAAAAGTCGTGGGGCCATAACCGACCATTCGCCGCCGGACGCCATTCCAAGATCGTAAAGGTTCTCAAATTCCGCACGAGCTTGGCTGTCTAAATCTACGTCTGCCGGGGTATTTACTTCGTCGGGCTTAGTGTTGGGGGCTTTAGCCGTAGCCGTAGCCGTAGCCGCGTTATTTGGTGCGTTACCATTCGGCTCTGATTTTGGTGCGGCGCTTGCACTTGTAGCCTGCACCACTCCGTCGCGCTCATTGATGTAAGAAGTAACACGAGAGTAAGCAGTGTCGCCTTTTCCGTAGCGCTGCCTGATGTTGCCGTTTTCTGTTACCTCTAAGACGCCCTGAGTTACAAGGCGGCCAACCTCGTCTACGGTTATTTTGCCTTCGTCCTCTAATTGCTGGGCTTTCGATGGCTTCTTGCCACCCCACTTGTAAGGCGTCGGCGCAACGTCTTCCTCAGCCTCAGCCTCAGCCTCGGCAACTGGCTCTTCCGTCTTCGTGGTAGTCTTCGTGCCCGTTGCGGGGTCGTCAACCTCAGTCGTAGTTGTCTTGGTCCCAGCCTCGGAAGGCGACATGTCGCCTGATTGTCGTGTCGTGTCGCCTGTCGCCTCATCTACGTCTACGTCTACGTCTACGTCTTCTTGCTTCGGGCCTTGGCGTGGTGAAGTAGCGGGGTCAACAAGATCATCGAGGTCCGCGCCTGCAATCTTGTCGTCACGCTCTTTTAGAAGTTTTTGGTAGTCAGCCTCAAATTTATTGCGTGCACCTTCCGGGTCTGTCTTCGCTAGAGCTTGGAAGTCACTCGCCATCCCGTCGATCTTTGCGTCCATATCGTCTATATCGACGCCGAGCTTTTCTATGTCGTTTAGTTCGGTGCGCAGTGAGGTGAGGATTTCTGTTAAATCTTCGCGCTCGCCCGCGTTAGTTGCTTGGTCGAGGTCCGTTGAAACTTTGTCAATTTCTCTTTCGAGCCTTGCGGTGCGGGTGGTCATGCTTTGACCAAGGGGAGAACTCTTCTGCCAATTGCGTAGTTCCTTGACAGCCTTATTCCCTTGATAAGCGCCCACTCCTAGACCGACTACCCCACCAATCGTGGCGTCGAGAGCACCAGACATAGCTGTGCGCACGGGATCAAATTCGTCGGATACACCCTGTTGAATTTCAGCGGCTTGTGCTGCGGCGTCAAAGCCTGCGCCTACGCCTGCGTTTAACGCGGCCTCAGTCTTGGCGCCTTGGATCGCGCCAGCTTTCATTCCAGCCTTACTTGCTTGAGCCGTTGTCTGCATGGCGGCGATGCCAGCTTTATAAGCCTGCGCACCCTTCTTCGCCATGCCAGCGCCACCAATTAGGTTGATTGGGTCAAGCACACCAGCTAAGCCGTAGTCCGTAACCTTTTCAAAGATGCCGCCGCGCGACGGTGCGTTCGACCACATCTTTGACAGACGTGCTTGTAGCTTTTGGCTGTCACCCGCGAGCGCATACTCAGCCGCACCGAGGCCCATTGAAATAGAGTTGGTGTCGCGCCAGCGACGGTCTTTGTAAAAACGATCCCAGAGGTCTTTGTCGGAAGAGAATGTTTCTCCCTTTGCCTCGTAGTAGCTGCGAACATCACTGACCGCTTGCGGGTCTTGGATGAGGTCTACGCCTGTTTTGTTGGTGTAGTCGTCGTTGAACTCAAATTTGTTCGCGCCGAAATAGTTATCAAACTCGTCATACTTAGACATCGGGTACTCCATTTAACCTGATTAAGGCTAAATTACTTGGAGTACCCTATGCTGTCGTCCTTACTAATTGACCGGACGTATCTCAATCCTTAGTGGTTCGCCCCCACTATTAGCTTGCGCTTTCAATTGTTCTTCAATTTCTGCCTCAGTAAAACCAGCGTCTCGAAGCTCTTTTTCTGAGAAGTTTGTGATTTGATAACCCGGTTTAGGCTGGGGGGCTTGAGCTCCCTGAATGAAAAACTGTCCTACACCTGATGCGGTGGGTTCTGAATTAGATGGCCGTGGAATGTTGAATTCTTCACCGTAGTTTGGCCCCGGACCCCCTCTGGTGTCTCCGCTGAAAGGGACAACCCTTTGTCTCGGAGGAGCGGTTGCGTCTTCCATCAAACCAAGTGCGACCTGATTAAAGGCAGTTTTGCCGTTGCCCATCATGCGCGCCATAACAACACGTTTGATTTCGTCAGCCATAACATCACGAGACCCGGAAAAATTATAAGTAGATGGGCCGATTGCGCCATCAATCTTAGTCTCTAAGAAGCTCTCGATCTGGGACGAAGATCCGCTCATTTGCTTGAAGTTCAATACAAGAATATCGGCAACCGCATTCAAGTCTTCTATGTTTGAGTTCTTGCCAAGCGATTTTTGAGTGAACTGCATTGTCTGACCGATGACATTTGAGTGTAAGGACTTTATCTGTCCAAGCTGTACACCAATCATTTCCTCTTGCTTCCTCATAGCCTCGATCTGCTTTCGAACGGCATTGGTCTGTTCTGGAAGACCCGCAAACTGATCTCGCTCAATCTGAGCCGTCGCCCGTCGGATGCGCTCTTCCAGTGACCGCCCAGCCATGACAAGCTCTTTAGCGGCGTTTGACAATTGGCCCGCTTGGTCAGCAGATTTAGAGGATATTTCCGGCAAGGAAAGACTGCCCGTAGACCCCGTGCCGGGGCCGCCGCCGTAGACTTCATTAATAAGAGTATTTGCCCTTGTGATTAAATCTACGCCATCAGCACCGGGGCCAACCGCTGTGTCTACAGCTTCTTTTGCCCGTTCAGCCGTAGCCGTTATTTCCTCACCGATAGTCAAAGGACTGTAAGTCGCTTCTTCCAGTACGTCGATAGAAGCAACTGTAAGCGCTCTTAGCCTCTGCTCGTACTTAGATTGGAACTCAAACATCATGTTTTTTGTGGCGATTTCATTCAGTGTCATTCCACCCAAGGCTGCCTTGAACGCCTGAGCCTGCAAGTCGGAGGGGTTCGTAGCTCGCTGATCCATAATTCGATTGGCTTCTGCGCGCAGTATTTCGTCCGAAACTTGAGCAGTGTCACCGTCGTATTCTCTTGCGGCTTCGGTGAGCTTTTGCGCTAGAGATTGGAACGTACCGTTGTTTCCGTCATTAAGCGGCACGCTGAAATCACTCGCGAAATCATTTATTTCCGTAACAATATTAGCCTGCATACGACTAACGGCTTGTTCACGGCCCTTAACGTCGTCAGGCACGAGAGTTTGAGCAAAGACTTCAACACTCTTTGAAGCATCCGTTAGATTGCCATCAAATGCCACAAATTGATTTTCATTTAGCTCCATCGCCTTTTTTGTGGCCTCTGCCTGTTCCTGTAGGTCTTCAACTCTGTTTTCCTGCTTTAGGTAAGTTTCCCACGCTTGATCTATTTCCACTTTACTTTCTGTGGATAGCTCAAAGTTGGGGTCTACTAACCTAGCCTCAGCGGCTACTGCCTCGTAGGCTTGCTCTGGAGAATTATAAGTTCCATTTGAGAAAGCATTAGCCGCTGCCGTAGTACCTGTCTTGACGGCTGCCTCTAGTTTTTGGTTCTTTAACGTTAGCCCAACGTTGAACGCCTCAGTCAAAGACCGTGAAACCTCGTTTAGCTTTTCTGGGTTGTTCGCAAGGTGCGGGTTCACCTTAGACAAGTTCGACAAGTAGTTATCGAAAGCCACCTGATCGCCTGAGTTAGCTATTTGTGTTCCGGCATCGAGCGCGGCTGAGTATTGACGGTTAGACATACCCTGCATCGTCGCCGTAGCTTGGGTGATGAAATCGTTGAGAAAGGGCTTTGCGCCCTCGCTTACACCTGAGCCCCACTGCTTTATATCTTCGGGACGCGCGCCCGCTGCTTTCCAGTTTTCAAATGTAGGCTGGAATGAAGTCTTGAACGTTCTCTTGGCTTCGGCTTTGCCGAACTGTTGAACGAGTGGCAAAGCTGCCGCTGGGAGAACGCCACCAGATATTTCAGTGATAGCAGACAGGGCGTCTTTTTCGCCGCCCGCGAGAAGGCTGCTGCTGTAGATAGGTGCGAGGTTCTTAGCCAAGGCTATGTTACTATTGAGCTCAGCGCGCTTACGTGCGGCAGCCGCGTTCGCAACCTGTGTCTTTCGGCGTGCAACGTTTTGCATCATCACGTCGCGCGTAGGCATGGCGTTTTTCAAAAAGTTGCTGTTGCCCGCTAGGTTCTGGGCAAACGCGGCCCTTTGCTCTACCGAACTATCCGGGTTCTGATTGATGTAGTCTGAGTAGAGATTGGCATTTTCAGCACGCTTCGCCTTAAACTCAGCCTTACTCTTATCTACGCCCTGATCCCAAGCGCCGAAATTAAAAACCATTTTAGTATCCTAACTTATAGGTAGTTGGATTTGAAATCGTTATACCATCTGCCTGCCGATGCCGTATTGCCACTAGCCAGCGCTGCCGCATTAGTCGCAGAAGTGCTAAGACTTTCTAACGCATTGGAGTTGTCTACAGTGTTCATGCCCCCTGCTGCGTAGGTGTAAGGAGCCGTAGATAAGCCCTGCACTTGGCCGAGGTAAGAATTGGCGAGCTTGTTTTCTGCACTAACGCCAGACAATCCGTTGTAGTAGTCTTGCATCGCGGTGTTATTTCTCATCCCATCAATAGCGCTTGCCTCAGATACGGCTTTGCCGCGCAAAGAGTTTATGTTGGATGAGAAATTCTGACCGTATTGCCCGCTGTTGATCTCGTTGGTTAGACCCTGCGTTGTGCGTTTCATAATGTCGTCAAGCAGATTGCGTTCCATATTGCGCTCTGCGTTAGTCATGTTTTGCTGGTTTGATGCAGCCGTTTGCAGTCCAGCAATGTAGTTCTGAGCGTCACCCACGGCAGCAAGCATGTCTTCGTTTGCCTTAACGGAAGATAAGTCCGCGAACTGTCTTTCCATTTGCACGGCCAATGTGGAGTTTTCCATGCCTTCGGGGATACGTGCGTTAATACGAGAGTATTGGTTGTCCAAAGAACGCGCAGTATTTTGGCTACGCATCTGCCAAAACTTATTGGTGAGGCTATCTTGCAGACGTGCGAAATCCATGCTGTCGGGAGCATTGTCTCGACCAACAGCATCTCTCCCGTACACCTTGTCTTCGGAGCCCGCAATCTTGTCGTTAGCGTATTCTCTGAACGCGCCCTCGTAGCCCTTTAGACGAATTTCGTCTATCTCAGTCATATTATCGACTTCGGCTATGTTTGCACTTTCTTCTTTGCTTCTTTCATCTGCAAAGTATTTCGTCAAAGTGTCTACGATCTCTGGCGTGATTTGACCAAACGACCCGTATTCATCCAGCAACTTTTGCAAGTTGTCTTGCATGACCGTAGAGCCCTCAGAATAAAGGGCTGCAACTTCATTGTTTCGGTCTATTTCAGAAGCAGTAAGATCAGACAGGTCGTCAGCAGCGGCTTCGGAAGCCTTGTTGCCTTGGATAGCCCCGCGAATTTTGAGGATGCCCTCGATAGTATCGAGGGGGTTGTCAGTCGCTGCGTCCCATAAATCGCCAAGTACACTCATGTTGAAATCCTTAAACTAAAGAGCCAAACCCACGGCGTCGGTTCTGTCGGTATGCACCGATGCCTTGCCCCCCACCGTTGGCGATAGGAACATTGACGTAGCGCGTTTCACCCGTGTCTTTGTCCTTAACGGCTCGACGGGTGTAGACCCCGTTCTCACTCATGTAAGTGGGAATAGTGTTGCCGAAGTATGACGGGTTCATCGCAAAACCAAAGGCGTTCATAAAGCTCATTGGATCGTAGCCGCTTGAGTTGTTTTTCATCGCAGAGTTGATAGCTGAGATGATTTCTTCTCGCGTCATTCCCGACGTTGTTTGCGTGCTTTCGCCCGTTAGGTTTGCCAACTGCGCACGAAGATTTGCGATCTCTTGCTCAAGCGATGTTATTTTGCCGTCTTGGTTGGTATCGACAAACGTAGCATCATCCGCCGCACCGCCAGAACTATCGACAGCGCTGTCACCTCCACCGCCTGCGTCATCTCCACCGCTTGCGTTGTTAAAGGCCGCGTCTAGTTCAGCTTGGGTGTTGTATGTAACGCCATTGATAGTGACAGGGAAGCCGTCGTCGTCTTCGTTGTTAAAGGCTGCGTCCAGTTCGGCTTGGGAGTTGTAAGTAACGCCGTTGATAGTGACAGGGAAGCCTTCTTCAAATTCATTGTCACCGCCCGTATCGTCGCCACCTGTATCGTCGCCACCTGTATCGTCA
>Ga0206682_10003112_pt1 | contig 14452 bp, 15 predicted proteins | sample M240m12015metaG_FD_155444 | JGI IMG/M metagenome (GOLD analysis project Ga0206682, IMG submission 155444) | Ammonia-oxidizing marine archaeal communities from Monterey Bay, California, United States - M2 40m 12015 | ecosystem: Environmental > Aquatic > Marine > Intertidal zone | place: USA... | reverse complement strand
TCTAAGCCCTTTTCAGGAACAAGATGTTATAGATCATGAAATGGTGCATATAGATCAAATGAGACGTGGTGATTTAGATTACGATGATAATTACGTTTACTGGAAAGGTAAAAAATATTCAAGAGCTCAAATGAGTGAAGGCTCTCCTAATTTAGCCTGGGAAAGAGAGGCGTATAATAAAACAAAGAAAAAATAAATAAATTATGGCTTACAAACAATCACCAGGTAGAATGAATATGCCTAAAACAGGAGGAGGCGTGCCAAGTGCATTAACTATGCCAGAACCAGATCCTAAAAAACCAGAACTAACTAAAAAAGAAACCGATAAAAAAGAACAAATACCAAACGTAACAAGTAGAAGGTTTGACGACGAGTATTATAATGTTCCAAATTCTAAGCCTTATAAAAGAAACTCAGACGGATCAGTACAAATGATAACTACTAAAGGTAGTACTTACAGTTTAAGAAGAGGAACAGATAAGCAATGAAAAAAATATTAGAATTTTTCAGCACTAAAGTTTTTAAACAAGTAGGTGATGTGGTTGATAACCTATTCACTAGTGAGGAAGAAAGACTAAATGCTAGAAATGAAATATTTAAAGTGCTACAAGATGCTCAGTTAGAGTTGCAAAAAATGCAGACTGAAATTATTGTAGCTGAAGCTAGTGGTAATTGGTTACAGAGAAGCTGGAGACCAATACTAATGCTTTCATTTGGTTTTATAATAATATATACAAAATTCATATCACAACTATCAGCACAACTGATAACACCTACGTTAGAACCTCAATTCTGGAGTTTACTAGAAATAGGTATTGGAGGTTATGTGATAGGTAGAAGTGGTGAAAAAATTGTAGATAAATTAGGACCTATCTTTAAAAAGTAATTAAGAGATAAACAGTGTGATTATATATAAAAAATAACCAATTAAATTAAATAAAATGGGAAAATTAACAGAAGAACAATTAAAATCAGTAAAAGAAGCGCAGGGAAAAATCAACGCAATATTAGTTGAAATAGGTTTCTTAGAAGCTAAAAAAGCTGAATTTTTAGGGGCACATTTTGAAGCTGCTAAAGCATTAGAGGAAGTTAAAACAGAACTAAAAGAACAATATGGTGACATTACTGTTAATTTAGCTGATGGATCTTTTGAAAAAGTAGAAGCTGAGGAGACAAAAACTCTTGAAGTAGTTGACTAATGAGCTCTGTTATAAGAAAAATAAGTATAGGTTCTGATTATAAAAATGATGCTATGCATTATTCTATAGGTCAAGAAGTTTATGGTGGTCATAAAATAGCCTATATACTATTAGAAGAGCAAGATAATTCTTATAACATACATATAAAAAAGAATAATGAGGTATTGCCGTGGAAGAAGTTTAATTCTAACATGGCAATATCTATTGAATACGATCTACAGTACTAATGAAGAGCGTATACGACTTTATTATAGAGCCAGTAGGAGAAAGATACGATAATGAATTAAAAATAGGTGACAAAAACTTGGTTTTAAATTCTAAAATAGAAAGCCACAAATTTGTAAACAATAAAGCTAAAGTAGTTTCTATACCACTAGCAATAAAAACACCTATAAAAGTAGGTGATGAAATTATAGTTCATCACAATATATTTAGAAGATACTACAACCAAAAAGGTAAAGAAGTAAATAGTAGTAAGTATTTTAAAGATAACACGTATTTTTGCCAGCTAGATCAAATATATATGTATGGTAGAAACAACTTGTGGAAACCTTTTAATGGTAGATGCTTTGTAGCACCTATAATTAATAAGGATGATTTAGAGATAAAGAAACAAAAAAACCATATTGGAATACTTAAATACGGTAATAGTTCCTTAGAAGCTCTTAAAATAAGCGAGGATGATGTTGTGGGCTTTACGCCTAACAGTGAGTTTGAATTTGTCATAAATGATGAATTATTATATTGTATGAAATCAAAAGATATTGTAATTAAATATGAGCACAAAAAAAACAAAGCTCAGTATAATCCAAGCTGGGCAAAAAGCAGTTGAGGAATTAATAAAGGTAGCTAAAGAACCTATAGTAGACTCAGGTGATGATATAACTGCCGATAGATTAAAAAACGCCGCGGCTACAAAAAAGCTAGCTATATTTGATGCTTTTGAAATACTAACACGTATTGAGGAAGAGAAAAGTATGATAAACGATAACATTAAAGAAAAACCTTTTAAAGGTTTTGCGGAAGGGAGATCTAAGTAATGTACGAGCAAACATTAGTAAAAACGTTAGATGATTACATTAAGCCATCAGTTGTAAAGAAAAATAACAGACATAAGAAGTGGAGCTATGGTTACAATGAAGATCATGATATAGTTATAATAAGTAAGGACGGAACCTTAGGTGAAGTTATACAGATACAGAATTTAATCATAGGCTTACCAGCTGAACCTGAAAAAGTCTATAAGCGTTCAAATAAAAGGGCAGAGCAGAAGTGGGAAAAGTTAAACTACCCCAAAGAGCTATTGAAAATAAAAAGTGTGTTTGACTGGGAGAAATATCCCAACGCGTTTAAAGAAAAATGGTATGACTATATTGATGAAGAGTTTACAAGACGTGAAAAAGGTTTTTGGTTTAAAAACAAAGGTGCTGCTAATTATATTACTGGTACTCACTATATGTTCTTGCAGTGGTCCAAAATTGATGTTGGGGCAGCGGACTATAGGGAATCAAACAGACTATTCTTTATATTCTGGGAAGCTTGCAAAGCAGATGTACGTTGTTACGGAATGTGCTATCTTAAGAACAGACGGTCAGGGTTTTCTTTCATGGCCTCAGGCGAAACGGTTAATCAAGCTACAATATCCACAGACTCCAGATTCGGAATTTTATCAAAGTCTGGTCCAGATGCGAAAAAGATGTTTACTGATAAAGTGGTACCCATCTCGGTTAATTATCCCTTCTTCTTCAAACCAATCCAGGACGGTATGGACAGGCCGAAGACGGAACTCGCCTATAGGGTCCCAGCCTCGAAACTTACCCGTAAAAAACTCGACGAAGGTATTGCTTCCGAAGAGAGGCAGGGTCTCGATACCACGATCGACTGGAAAAACACGGGTGATAACTCGTACGACGGGGAAAAATTAAAACTATTAATCCACGATGAAAGTGGTAAATGGGAAAGACCTACAAATATACTAAATAACTGGAGAGTTACAAAAACTTGTTTACGATTAGGTTCTAAGATCGTAGGTAAGTGTATGATGGGTTCAACATCAAATGCTTTAGACAAGGGTGGCTCTAATTTTAAAAAATTATACTATGCTTCAGATGTCAGGGAGAGAAACCGCAACGGACAGACTAGCTCAGGATTATATAGTTTGTTCATACCTATGGAATGGAATTACGAAGGATTCATCGACGCTTATGGAGTACCTGTATTCGATGCGCCAAGTGAGGAAACCTTTGATCCGAGTAATGAATTAATAAAGACAGGTGTTATACAGCATTGGGAAAACGAAGTTGAAGGTTTAAAGAACGACCAAGACGGTTTAAATGAATATTACAGACAATTTCCAAGAACTGAAAAACACGCCTTTAGAGATGAAGCTAAATTATCTCTATACAACCTAACTAAGATATACGAGCAAATAGATTATAACGAAGAGGTTAAAAACAAAAGTCTAGTGACTAGGGGTAGTTTTCACTGGAGAGGTGATGTTAAAGACACCTTAGTTGAGTTTAAGCCAAATAGCAATGGTAGGTTTTATGTTTCATGGGTTCCATCAGCTAACCTACAAAATAATGTTATAGTAAAAAACGGGCTTAAATACCCTGGCAACGAACATATAGGTGCCTTTGGGTGTGACAGCTACGATATATCAGGTACAGTTGATAAAAGAGGATCTAATGGAGCTTTACATGGTTTAACTAAGTTTAATATGGACAATGCTCCATCTAATATGTTTTTCCTAGAATATATAGCTAGACCTCAAACAGCTGAGATATTTTTTGAAGATGTACTTATGGCTTTGCATTTTTATGGTATGCCTATACTGGCTGAGAATAATAAACCCAGGTTGTTGTACTATTTGAAAAGAAGAGGTTATAGAAACTTCTCTATCAATAGACCTGATAAGTTATATAACAAACTTTCAGTCACTGAGAGAGAAATAGGAGGAATACCAAACTCTAGTGAAGACATAAAGCAAGCACATGCTGCATCTATAGAAACATATATAGAGGATTATGTTGGTTTTACAGGTGAAGGTTATGGTCAAATGTATTTGCAGAGAACATTAGAAGACTGGGCTAGATTTAATATCAATAACAGAACAAAGCATGATGCTACTATAAGTTCTGGTCTTGCTGCGATGGCTTGCAATAAAAACAAGTACTCGCCAGCTTATAAAGTAGAAAAAAGAAAAGTTCAACTATCTTTCAACCGTTATGATAACAATGGAAATATTTCAAAAATAATAAAATAAATGATTTATACTAATACAAATAGCTCTTTCCCTAGTCAGGTAGTACCAGACGCAGAAAAGCAAACTTTAGAGTATGGTTATGCTGTCGGTAGAGCTATAGAGAATGAATGGTTTAAAGGAGATAGAGGTACTAATATAGGTGGTAGATTTGCTAGTAATTGGCAATATTTTCATAAGTTAAGATTATATGCTAGAGGAGAACAATCTGTGCAAAAGTACAAAGATGAGTTATCTATAAACGGTGACTTAAGCTACTTAAACCTAGACTGGAAACCTGTAGCTGTTTTATCTAAATTTGTTGACATTGTTGTTAATGGCATGACAGATAAAGGTTATGAAATAAAATCATTTGCATCAGATCCTTTTGCTATAAAAGAACGAACACAACACGCTACTGATTTAGCTGAAGACGCTTTTTCGCAGAACTTAATACAAGAAGCTCAGCAAAACTTTGGTATAGATTTAAGTAGAACTAACACACCTAAAGATCAATTACCAAAAAGCAAAGAAGAGTTAGAGTTGCACATGCAACTTACTTACAAGCAGGCTATAGAAATAGCTGAAGAGGAACTTATAAATAACGTATTAGATTATAATAAATACGAAGAGATAAAGAAAAGAGTTGCGCAAGATTTAGTTGTTATAGGTATTGGTGCTAGTAAAACTAATTTTAACCTAGCTAATGGTGTTACTGTTGAATATGTAGATCCAGTAAACCTGGTACACTCTTACACAGAAGATCCAAACTTTGAAGATATATACTACATAGGCGAAGTCAAAAGCGTGCCTTTAGAAGAAATTAAAAAACAATTTCCAAGCCTAACAGACCAGGATCTTATAGAGATACAACAGTACCCTGGAGATTCTACTAGAAATAGAAATTACAATGCTCAAGACGGAAACTATGATAATGTTCAAGTGTTGTATTTTGAATATAAAACATACAGTAATCAAGTATTTAAAATAAAGCAAACTGATCAAGGTCTTGAAAAAGCTTTAGAGAAAGATGATACGTTTGACCCACCAGAGAGTGATAATTTCAATAGAGTTAGTAGGTCTATAGAGGTATTGTATAGTGGTGCTAAAATACTAGGTTATGATAAAATGCTAAAGTGGGAGCTAGCTGAGAACATGACCAGACCATTTAGTGATCAGACAAAAGTTAACATGAACTACACTATATCAGCACCTAGAATGTACAAAGGTAGAGTGGAAAGTATTGTTAGTAAGAGTATAGGCTTTGCTGATATGATACAGTTAACTCATTTAAAGATACAACAAGTGCTAGCTCGTATGGTACCAGATGGTGTGTTTGTGGATGTAGACGGTTTAGCTGAGGTTGATCTTGGTAATGGAACAAACTATAACGCTCAGGAAGCACTTAATATGTACTTCCAAACTGGTAGTATAGTAGGTAGATCACTTACTCAAGACGGAGACATCAATAGAGGTAAAGTACCGATACAAGAGCTACAAACATCGTCAGGTATAGGCAAGATACAAGCGCTTATACAAACTTATCAATACTATTTACAAATGATAAGAGATGTGACGGGTTTAAATGAAGCAAGAGATGGTAGTCAACCAACAAAAGATTCACTAGTTGGCTTACAAAAACTAGCAGCTGCAGCATCTAATACAGCTACTAAACATATACTACAGTCTTTAATGTATATAACGGTAAGAGTGTGTGAAAATATAAGTTTAAGAGCTGCGGATATGTTAAACTTTCCGTTAACAAAAAATGCTTTAATGAACTCTATAAGTAGTTTTAATGTAAACACGTTAGAGCAAATAGAAAAACTAAATATACATGAGTTTGGTATATTCTTAGACTTAGAACCTGACGAAGAGGAAAGACAGGTTCTTGAAAAAAACATACAGATAGCTTTACAATCTGGAGGTATTGATCTTGAAGACGTTATAGATCTAAGGCAAATATCTAACATTAAGTTAGCTAATCAAATGCTTAAGATAAAGCGTAAACAGAAAATAGAGGCTGATAAAAAAGCTCAAATGGAGAATATACAGGCGCAATCTCAAGCCAATGCTCAAGCAGCTGAAAAAGCAGCCATGTCTGAAGTGCAAAAGCAACAAGCGTTAGCTCAAACAACTCTTCAAATAGAACAGGGTAAATCTCAATTTGAAATGCAGCGCATGCAGGCTGAGGCTCAGATTAAGAAAGAGTTAATGGCTGAAGAATTCAACTATAACGTTCAGTTAGCTAAAGCAAAAGCTGATGCTGAAAAAGGAAAAGAAAAAGATATAGAAGATCGTAAGGACGAAAGAACTAGAATACAAGCTACTCAGCAGTCAGAGCTTATAGCACAACGTGAAAACGACGAGCTTCCAAAGAATTTTGAGTCTTCAGGTCTTGACTCACTAAGTAGTTTTGGATTAGAACAATTCTAACTTAGATAAAAAAACTTTATTAATTTTATATTATTATATTATGTCAGAACAAACAGTAAAACAAGAAGGTGAATTTAAAATAAAAAGAAAGACACCTAAAAAATTAGCTACACCAGAGAACAATGTCACTAAGGTTAGCATGAAAGAACCTTTGATTAATACAGAACCAGAGGTTACAAAAGTAGTTATAAAGGAAGATGATGCGCCAGCTATTGAAAAGCCAGTAGCTGAAGTTGTTGAAGATAATTCACCTATACAATTAATCGAAGAGATTGAAGAGGACGTTAAAGAAGAGGTTAAAGAGGTAGAGGCGGAATACAAAGAAGCTATTAGAGATGAAAAAGTAATTGGTAAATCTTTACCAGAAAATATAGAAAAGCTAGTTTCTTTCATGGAAGAGACTGGTGGTAATATAAGTGACTATGTGAGGCTTAATGCTGATTACTCTAATGTAGATAACGAAACATTACTAAAAGAATATTATAAACAAACGAAACCTTATTTAGAAGGTGAAGATATAAGTCTAATGCTAGAAGATTTTTCCTATGATGAAGATATTGACGAGCAAAGAGACATACGCAAGAAGAAGCTTGCATTTAAAGAAGAAGTTGCAAAAGCTAGAAACTTTTTAGAGGAAACTAAGAGTAAATACTACGACGAGATCAAGTTGAGACCAGGCGTAACTCAAGACCAACAAAAAGCAACTGACTTTTTTAACAGATATAACGAAGAGCAAAAGGCTGGTAAAGCAAAACACTCGGAATTTTTAAAACGTACTAATGAACTACTAACTGACGACTTCAAAGGTTTTGATTTTAATGTTGGTGAAAGCAAGTTTAGGTACAGTGTAAAAAATCCACAAAAGGTAGCAGAAGCACAATCTAATATCTCTGACTTCATTGGGACGTTCCTAAATGATAAAGGGGAGGTTAAAGATACTAAAGGTTACCACAAAGCTTTATACGCTGCTAGAAACGCTGATACAATAGCACAACATTTTTATGAGCAGGGCAAAGCTGATGCTGTTAGAGATGTTATGGTTAAATCAAAAAACATTTCAACTGAACCTAGAAAGACTAGCGGAGGCGATGTGTTTATTAATGGTTTAAAGGTTAAAGCTATTTCTGGTGCTGACTCTTCAAAATTAAAAGTAAAAACTAGAAGATTTAATTAACAAAATTTAAAAAAATGAGTATAACTCCAACATTTGGTTCATTGAAACCATCTCAAAAACAAGAAATTTTAGATAGCAATTATCTAAAGTTCAACGACGGCGCTGGCGCTGGCGACACTGATACTTTTGCACAACAATACTTACCAGAGATCTACGAACAAGAAGTAGAGCGTTACGGAAACAGAACATTATCTGGATTCTTAAGAATGGTAGGTGCTGAAATGCCAATGAGTTCTGATCAAGTAATTTGGTCTGAGCAAAATAGATTACACATTTCTTATGAAGCGTGTACTAACGACCAAGTAAATACAATTACAATTCCTGTAGACGTAGCACCAGCTGATCCTAAAGATTATGTTGCAAACGTTGTATCTGTAGGATCTACTATTGTAGCTTTAGATGCTGCAGGAGCTGAATTAAAAGCTGTTGTAACTGGATCTGATTTAGCTACTGGTGCTTTAACTGTAGCTCCTTATAACGCTACAACTACTGCTGCCTTAGCAACTACAGGTGTAAAGATATTTGTATTTGGATCTGAATATGGAAAAGGTTCACAAACACCTAATTATAGCGCTGCTAACACTGACGGGTATGTATCTGTTGATCCTTCTTTCACACAATTCTCTAACTCACCAATCATTATCAGAAATAAATACGTTGTAAACGGATCTGATATGGCTCAAATCGGTTGGGTAGAAGTTGCTACTGAAGACGGAACATCTGGATATTTATGGTACTTAAAAGCTGAATCTGAAACAAGATTACGTTTTGAAGACTACTTAGAAATGTCTGTAGTTGAAGGAGAAAAAGCTGGTGTAGCTGGAGCGGGATCTGCTGCTGCTGCTGGGTATAAAGGTACTCAAGGTTTATTCGCTGCTATCGAAGAAAGAGGTAATGTAAATGTAGGATTTACTGCTGCTGGTGGTGGATTAGTTGATTTTGACAATATCTTGAAAAACTTAGATACTCAAGGAGCAATTGAAGAAAACATGTTATTCTGTCAAAGAGAAACTTCTCTAGACTTTGATGATATGTTAGCTGGTTTATCTTCTGGAGCACAAGGAGGAACTGCTTATGGATTATTTGAAAACTCTGAAGAAATGGCATTGAACTTAGGTTTCTCTGGATTCAGAAGAGGTTCTTATGATTTCTATAAGACTGACTGGAAATACTTAAACGACGCTTCTACGCGTGGTGGTATGACTGGACCTTCCTCAATCGAAGGTGTATTAGTACCAGCTGGAACTTCTACAGTTTATGACCAAGTATTAGGTACAAACATCAGACGTCCTTTCTTACACGTAAGATATAGAGCTTCTCAAGCAAACGATAGAAGAATGAAGCAATGGGTAACTGGTTCTGCCGGTGGAGCTGCTACATCTGATCTAGATGCTATGGAAGTAAACTTCTTATCTGAAAGATGTTTATGTGTACAAGGTGCTAACAACTTTGTATTATTCAAAGGTGTGTAATCACTAAATAACAAATGTAATTCTTACCCTCGTTGAACTAACGGGGGTAATTATTACCCTTATAAACTATTTAATTATATTATATTATGGCTACAAAAAAAGCTAAAGCAGAAACTATTGAGGTTGCGCCTCAACAAACAGTAGTTAAACCTACGACAAAACAACAAATAAAAAAACCAACTTGGGAGATAAAAGATAGAACATATGTTTTAATAGGTGAAAAATCTCCAATAACTTTAAAAATACCAAGCAAACATACAACAAAACACTCGCTATTGTATTTTGATAGAGATAATAATAGACAAAGAGAGGTTAGGTATGCTACTAATCAATCATCAGCATTTGTTGATGAACAAAAAGGAGAAGCAACGCTAGGTCACATACTTTTTAAAAACGGTTCTTTATTTGTACCAAAAGAAAAACAAAGTCTTCAGAAAGTACTATCTATGTATCACCCGTTAAAGAACAGGGTGTATAAAGAGTTAGATCAAATAGAAATAGCTGAAGACGAATTAGATATATTAGAGATGCAAATTGAAGCTCTTAACGCGGCTAAAAATATGGATATAGACCATGCTGAAGCTATACTTAGAGTTGAAATAGGATCTAAAGTAACAACAATGAGTTCTAAAGAACTTAGAAGAGACTTATTGTTATTCGCTAAAATGAATCCAGCTTTATTTATAGATCTAGCCAATGATGAGAATGTTCAATTAAGAAACTTCGCAATACAAGCTACTGAGAATAATATAATAAAACTGTCAAGTGATCAAAGATATTTTACTTGGGCTACTAATGGCAGGAAATTAATGGAGGTTCCTTTTGACGAAAACCCATACTCTGCGATGGCTGCATTCTTTAAAACCGATGAAGGTGTAGAAGTTTACAGGTCAGTAGAGAAAAAGCTAAAATAACATGTAATAATTAAAATATGAGAGGTTGCAAGAGTGTAGCCTCTCATATTAAACAAGCAAATTTAAAAATAAAAGAAAATGGCTATAGACATAAACAAGGTTTATAAAGCTGTTCTAGTTGTGCTGGAACAAGAAAAAAGGGGAGTGTTGACGCCTAACGAGTTCAACAAGATTGCTACTCAAGCGCAGCAAGAAATTTTTACTCAGTACTTTGATGATTTAAATCAATTGCTTGGAATGCCTCAAACCTCATTGGCTTATGCTGATAGGATGGCTTTGTTAGATGAAAAAATATCTATATTTAAAAAAAATGAAAACGTTGCGTTAACTAACAACGTAGCTACACCTACAGAATCTGTTCAAGAATTAGGTTCTGTTATATACAACAGCCCTACCCCGGGAGTTCCAGGTAGAGAGGCTCAAAGAATACAACAATACGAGCTATTTACAACTAATCAATCTCCTTTAACAGCTCCTACATCTTTCTACCCAGTATACATATACGAGGGAAATAAGATAACATTGTACCCAGAATCTATACCAGATGGTAGTGGTGTTGTTCAATTGAATTACTTATTCTTTCCAGCAGATCCTAAATGGGGGTTTGACGTAGATACTGAACTAGGGCATTACGTATACAATGAGTTAGATTCTCAAGACTTTCAGATACATAAATCTGATCAACCATTATTGATAGATAAAATACTTGGTTACGCAGGTGTAATGACTAAAGATCAGTTTGTTATGTCTTTGGCTAATGGTAAAGAACAACAAATAAACGCTAACGATCAAAAATAATAAAAAATGGCAGATACAACAGTAACAACAGCCTTTATAACGCTGAATGATATAATAAATAACTTTATAATATCATACACTGGACCTGGTAAGCTTATTCCAGATTCAAAAAGAACAGAAGTAATATTTCATGCTAGGCGTTGTCTTCAAGAATTTGCTTATGAAACTTTAAAGAGTAAGTTTACAATAGAGGACACTACCATGCCGTCGCAAAATCAACTTAACTTGCCAAAAGACTTTGTAACTACAATTGAGGTAGGAGCTAAACAAGGTCCAGGAGATCCTTTTACAGTTTTTACTCAAGTAAAATATGATCCAGTAACACCAGGGACTTATGAAGATCCAGGAGTTAATAATTTTTCAATAGATTACGGAAACAAGATTATGTATTTTAGTGTTTCTAACGCGAGTTATGGTGATTTTAAGTTAACGTATTTATCAAACGCTCTTACGACGGATGAGTCTGCTGCTATCCCAAAGCTAGCTGAAGAAGCTTTATACGCTTGTATGGTTTACGCTATATTAGCTAATAGAGAAAAAACAAATCCAAACTTACTACAAAGATTATTAATAGAAAAAATAGACAAATTAGAAAGATCAAAATCTAGATTAATTTTTACTAACTTTTCTGAATAAAAACACACCAGTATGGCAATAAATGTAAATACAGTGTATCAAACAGTTCTGTCAATACTTAATAAAGAGCAGAGAGGTTTTTTAACGCCATCAGAATTTAACAAGTTAGCTTCGCAAGTACAATTAGATATATTTGAAAAGTACTTTGAAGATCTCAATCAGCAAATGAGAGTTCCTCAGGCTGACGACGATTATTCTGACAGGTTGATGAATCTTGATGAAAAAGTAGCTATATTCAAAACGTTTGGTGAAGCTACATATAATACTTCTACTAACCCTAAGTTAAAATCTTTCTCGCTACCTACTACAAATGAGTACGGGGAAACTGTTGATTTTTACAGGTTAGGAACAGTAACCTACAACCCAGGATCATCTACGCCTATAGAAGTTCAAAGACTAACAAGAACTGAGTTTTATAATATAGATAAATCAGATTTAACACTACCAACCGAAAACTATCCTGTTTATTTATACGAAAACAGGGGTAATGTAAATATAGCTGGTCAACCTATTAATAGTAATATACAAAATGTATTATATGTAAAGCCTTTGAGTATAAATGACAATATAGAAATTGATTACATTAGAAAGCCTATAGATCCTATATGGGGTTTCACAACTGGTACAAGAGGTCAATATATATTTACCAATAGTTATTACGATCCCTCTGATGGTACAGGCTCTATAAACTTCGAGCTTCACGAGTCGGAGCAAGTAAACGTTATATTGAGAATATTATCATACGCTGGTATAATAATAAGAGATCCACAAATAGTTCAAGCTGCCGCCAGTGAAGTCCAGCAAAATGAAATAAATCAAAAAAGCTAATAAAATATGTCTTTACCAAATGGAGGTTTAATAACCGAGAATAATGAGCAATACTACTCAGGAGTTCAAAAGTTTCTTTCTATAGCAGGCAGTGGACAAGAGTTTATAACTACATTTGATACTGATCTAGTTTTTGGTAGTTATAACCCTACTGATCAAAACTACGCTTTAAATAACTTCAAGCTATATGTAGCTAATGCTGGTTTCCCAACATATACAGAATACACTTCACCCTATACCGTTTCAGGTAATAAAATAGTATTTACAAATAACTTAGACGTCAACACTAGTATAGTGGTTCAATTAAAGACATTGAACGGTGGTCGTTACGGAGATAAAAGCGCTTATGGTAACACCGTAGAGAAAAACTACGGATCTTACTCATACATAAAGCTTGATGATATTATAAACAACTTCTTGGTTGCTTATGTAGGTGATGGAAAACTAATACAAAGCTGTAAAAGAACAGACTTAGTTTTTCATGCTAAGCGAGCTATGCAGGAGTTTAGCTACGATACACTAAAGAGTATAAACTCTCAGGAGTTAACTATACCAAATAGTCTAAGCGTAATAATACCTCAAGACTACGTTAACTATGTAAGCATGTCCTGGTATGATAGCCAGGGTATTGCACATAAGATATACCCAACAACTTTAACAACAAATCCATATAAAACACCTGTACAAGACCAGCAAGGTCAACAAACTCAAGATAGCTTTGGAAACAACGTTCAAGGTACATCAATTGTAGAGGAAAGATGGAACGGTAATTCACAGGGCAGTGTTGATTCAATAAATATAGATGCATTAAATAATGATATACGCCAAGGCTATGGAGCTGTATATGGTTTAAGCCCTCAATATGCAAACTCAAATGGATGGTTTACAATAAATGAAAGAGAAGGTAAGTTTTCTTTTTCATCTAATTTAGTTGACAAGTTAATAATATTAGAATATATATCAGATGGTTTAGCTTCTAGTTTAGATACTAGAGTTCCAAAGTTGGCGGAAGAAGCTATGTATGCCTATATATCTCATGCTGTTTTATCAGGTAGAGCTAATCAGCCTGAATACGTTGTCAATAGATTAAAAAGAGAAAAATCTGCTAAACTAAGAAATGCTAAAATAAGATTATCTAATATAAAACCTAGCGAGATAGTTCAGGTTATGAGAGGTAAATCTAAATGGATAAAACACTAAAATTGAATGGCTAGTTTTAAGAATATTTTCATAAAATCCAAGATGAATAAAGATCTTGACGATCGATTATTGCCTCAAGGAGAATATAGAAACGCGTTAAACATACAAGTTAGTAAATCAGAGTCTGAAGATGTAGGTGCTTTAGAAAATGTTTTAGGTAATGAAATGGTTTTTGACCTTCAATCTTTTAGAAAAAGTGCAGGGGAAGACCTTATATGTGTAGGCTACTTAGTATCTGAGGTTGACTCTAGTGTGTTTTTATTTCTAACAGACAATACAGTTGAAAACAATAGCAGCGGGGCATATGATCCTTCTGCTGAAAATTTTATAGTTAGATTAATTATATCACCAAATGCTTCCATACAAAGTACGGTTTTAGTTCAAGGTGCTTTTTTAAATTTCTACGAGGGAAATCCTATACATGGTGTTAATTTATTAGAAGATCTTTTATTTTTTACTGATAATAGAAATCAACCTAGAAAAATAAGAGTTAGTGCTGCGGCTGATGATGCTAGTTATTATAACATAGAAGATACAATATCTGTAGCAAAATA
>Ga0206682_10003110_pt1 | contig 14468 bp, 28 predicted proteins | sample M240m12015metaG_FD_155444 | JGI IMG/M metagenome (GOLD analysis project Ga0206682, IMG submission 155444) | Ammonia-oxidizing marine archaeal communities from Monterey Bay, California, United States - M2 40m 12015 | ecosystem: Environmental > Aquatic > Marine > Intertidal zone | place: USA... | reverse complement strand
TGGTGACATCGAAGGTCTATCTGAGGCAGATGTGAAACAGTACATCCGACACATTGCAGACCGTAGACTATTACAACTGGGTATGAAACCTAAGTTTGGTGTTAAGGACAATCCACTACCTTGGTTAGACTGGGTACTAAATGGTGCGTCACATGACAACTTCTTTGAGAAACGAGTTACGGAATACTCGGTCAATGGCATGGAAGGTGACTGGGGTTGGGACGAAGAACCCGAAGTATGTGGACTGGATGGACAAGGTTGTGCCGCATAGTGGAAGAAGATGACCAGACGTATACATTGGAATGTCATCTATGTGAAACCGAAACTGAGGTTCTTGTGAAAGATTCCGAAGAGGAACCTCAGTATTGTCCTATGTGTGGGGTGGCAATGTGAAAATCAAAACTATCTTCTCGGAAGAGGAGATAGATGGTTTGCTCGACATTTACAACTCTACAGATATGAGACCTGTCCAATCAGATCAAAACTTAAAACAAGTCTTTATAACACCCCATTCCAAAAACAATCATTTCACCAAAAAGATTCATAACACCGAAGTAGAGGAATGCTACTTTGTCGAGTATCCTATAGGGGCATTCTGTGTTCCTCATCAAGATGCAAAGATAATAGATGATAGGATCATCAACGAGAACATTACTACGATAACACTCCTGTCCGATGATTACGAGGGTGGAGCAAGTATAGTTGATGATCAGTCATTCAAACCCAAGAAAGGTGAAACCGTCTTTTATAATCCAAGTGAACTCCACGGTGTTGAAGAGATAACAAGTGGTAGTAGAATTGTATATGTTGTGTGGTATGTCAAATGACTATATACAATCATGTGGATATACGAAGATAAAGAGTTTGAACCCGATGAAGAGTTCTTGGAGGAATACCAAGGATTCGTCTATTGCTTGACCGAGTTGAGCACTGGTAAAAAGTATATTGGTAAGAAGTTCTTCTGGAAACCCAAGATACTCCCTGTCACGAAAACAAGAAAAAGACGCAAACGCACCAGAGTCCAGTCTGACTGGAGGGACTACTATGGTTCCTCGGAACAGGTAAAAACCCTCGTAGAAGGGGGTCAGGACTTCCAGAGAACCGTTCTAAGACTATGTAGAACAAAAGGTGAGTGTTCCTATTACGAAGCAAAACTACAATTCCAGTACGATGTTCTACTCTCGGACGAGTACTATAATGAGTTCATTGGGTGTAAAATTCACTCAAAACACATAAAAAAGTGAAAAAAACCCTTGACAGGACTTGTTCCACATGCTATAATACACTTGTATTGATAATGAGAAAAGAGAGAAAAATATGAGTTTAGTTACTAAAATTTCCGAGACACCTGAGATTGTTGCGTTCATGTCCTATGTTGAGAGTTTCTATGGTGAAGACGGCATCTATGCCAAGTCTGACTATGCTACCAACCAACAGATTTTTGATGCCACTGTGAAGTATCTGACTACACTGACCGAAGAACGAACTTGGGGAGGTGGTGATAGTGTTGACCGTGAACGAGTTGGTTACATCCTTGAGAATGAAATGAGTGTGAAACTTTACTAAAAAAACCCTTGACAAAAGATGTCACAGGGTGTATAATACTTGTATTGATAATGAGAAGAGAGATTTAAATTATGGCATATGTATCACAAGAAGACAAAAAGACCCTTTCAGTTGCTGTTAAGAAAGTTGCTAAGAAGTACGGACTCAAGGTGAGTCTGAGTGTTCGTCACCACAGTACCTTGGTTGCCAAAGTCAAGGGTGCGAAACAAATCCTAGAGGGTTACTGTGAGACACAGATGACCCCTGAGAAAATTCGCAAACGTGAGTTCAACGGTTACAACAACTTCTCTACTGAGCAAGTTATGAAAGAGTCTGCGAAGTGGGGTCACGATGTGAACCTTTACTGGTTGGAAGAGAACTACTGCCCTACTGGAGTTAAGTTCTTACAGGAACTAAAGTCTGCGATGGAAGGTGAAGACTTCTTCTGTGAAGATGATTCAATGACTGACTACTTTCACCGTAGTCACTACACCGATGTTCGATTGTACAGTTAATTGAAGGATATATAATGAGTCAGGAAGAACAAATTGCTAACGCACAAGCATTGATTGAAAGTGCCCAAGAAGAACTTTATAAAGCAACTGTTGAGGATAACGCAGAAAAGATTGTGACTTATTCTTACTTGGTTGGTGAATATGAACAAATGCGTGATGAATTAATTGCACATTTTGACCGTGTTAAAAACAAATGATGTATATATAAAAGTAAGAGGAAATTATGGAAAAAGAAGTATTTGAAATCTTCGAGGATTTCAGTAAACTAAAGACGAGGAAGGAGAAGATCGAATTCCTACAACACCAAGGGAAAGCAGTCCCTGCCGTCAAAGATGTCATCCGAGGCACATTCGATGACCGTCTCAAGTTTTGTTTACCCGAAGGGAAACCTCCCTATAATCCTAATAGACCCGAAAGTGTACCCTCAACTCTGAGAAATCTCCACCGACAATTTGGTGACTTTGTTGTAGGCGCACGAAGTAAAGAGATGGGACAAATGCGGGTTGAAATGAAGTTTATTCAATTATTGGAGAGTATTCATGCCGAGGACGCCTTGATTGTCCTGAGTATGAAAGACAAGAAATCTCCGGTCAAAGGTTTGACTAAGAAGTTAGTAGAGGAGGCATTCCCCAACTTACTGTCTTAATTTTCGTTATGTTTCTTTCAATAACAGCAGGAGAGCGTTTAATGCCAAGAAACCAAATAGAGAGATTAAAGAATGATAGTCGAGAACTTGACAATTACATCCACCGTCTCAAAAAGAAGGGAAGAGACAACCTCGCACACAAGTTAGCGGTTAAGAAATCATACTTAAATCAAACTATTGCCGAGTACGAAAATTCAACTCAAATTCTAGCATAAGGTAGGTGGTAAGTATCTCGTATGGGGTGCTAGTCACCCCATTCGTCATATAGGAGTTATATAAATGCCAATGTATAAAATTGTAAATAAGAGAACGCAAGACAGTCAAACGATGTTTTGTTCGTATGAAAAACTTCAAGAGAAGTTGGAAGAGTTGGGTGAAGACTGGAAACAAGAAATTGGTGCTCCCGCACTGATTAGTGCTACTGGTAATATCGTCAACAAGACAAGTAGTGATTGGAAAGATCACTTGACAAAGATCAAGAAAGGATCGGGTTCGGGGACTAACATAAAAACATGACAATGAAACGATTGAGAGTAGACGATCTACTCACCTATCCACCCATCACATCAAATCAACAAATCGCACATGACGCATGGAATGAGGGAGATCACCTCGTCCTATGCGGTTCTGCGGGTACAGGAAAAACCTTTGTGGGTATGTACCTCGCACTGTGGGATGTCATGGACAAGTCCTATGATCAGAACAGACTTGTTATCGTAAGAAGTGTGGTTCCTACCAGAGAGATGGGTTATCTTCCCGGTTCGGTAGAAGAAAAGGTTGATGCCTACACCGCACCCTATCGGTCTATCTGTACCGAACTCTTCAACGAAAAGATGGCATACGATAACCTAGAACAACAGGGTCTCATAGAGTTTGTGTCTACATCGTTTATCCGTGGTACTACTCTGGATGACTGTGTCATACTCGTGGATGAGATGCAAAACCTTACCTTCCACGAATTGGATTCTATCATCACAAGGGTGGGACGCAACAGTCGTATCATCTTCAGTGGTGACTACTATCAGTCTGACCTCAAGTCTGGTTCAGACAAAAAGGGTATTCTTGACTTTATGAACATCATGGAAGTTATGAATAATTTCACAACAGTTGAATACGGATGGGCAGACATCGTAAGGTCTGACTTTGTTCGGGACTATATAATGACAAAAGAAATGGTTGAAAGAGGAAACATAAAATGAAACTAAGTCAAAATTTTTCACTCAAAGAGTTTACCAAGTCTATGACTGCGACTCGTTTGGGTATCGATAACACACCAGAAGGTGAACACCTACATGCGGCACAAGAGTTATTCTCTCAAGTGGTTCAGCATGTTCGGGATAAGTTTGGTATAACTCGTATCAATTCGGGTTACCGTTCACCCGCACTCAACGAAGCAGTGGGTGGTTCTTCACGATCACAACACTGTAAGGGTCAAGCAGTTGACATTGAATGCGATAAAGCAGACAACCTTGTTGTGGCACAATGGATCAGAGATAACCTAGAGTTTGATCAGATCATCTCAGAGTTCTACGAAGAGGGTGACCCATCATCTGGTTGGGTTCATGTGTCCTATGTGAGTCCCGAAGACAATCGCAAGAAGTGTCTGACCGCACAACGAGTAGATGGCAAGACACAGTATTCAGTTGGTCTACCCGAATGAATCTAATCTACCAGTACATGATCACCAACGAGGAAACCGAGAAACGGATGCCTGTTCCAGAGTATCCCCAAGGCACTCGTTCAGAATTGTATCGTATTACTGGTGATATGTCGGCAAGGTCTTTCCGAGACTATGCCGAAAAGATTGGATGTGAACACCAGTATTCTAAAAAGCAAGTGTTCACTAAGAACTTCAATGGGTCAACAGTACTACTCTTTGAATGTCTGAGAATGATCTATGATCCCATCTATGACAAGTACGACAAGGTGGCATTCATCGACTCGGACATCATCTGTAATACCGAAGAGAATATCTTTGACCAGTGTGGTGACTACGAGGTCACGGGTGTCTTAGAGTCAGAGATAGTATCCGATACTAATGGTGGATACAATGGTTGGGACTATAATCCCATCGTCAGAGATCAACTGTTTGCTAAGTATAAACGCACTGGTATCCCAATTGTCGCAACAAAACCCCCATACAGACCTTCCTGTGTCACTACATTCAATACTGGTGTATTGGTGTGGACTAAAGAAGCAAGACTCAAGGCACGAGAGGTATTTGATCCTTGGTACAATTATATGATGGATGGGGATGAGCATGGTGATCACTTCTGGTTGAACAACGATCAACCATTCATTTCTGGACAGTTGATGAAACATGACTTCAACTGGCAGAGCATCGACCAGACTTGGAACGATACTCCGACACACTACAAGGATGGTCAGAGGGGATATAGATCAAACTTCTTACATTATACTGGTGGTGGCAACAAGGTTAGAATGATTGATGACTATAAAAAAGGCAAATTTAAGTACTTAAAACCTTGACAAAAGGTGTCTGTTAGTGTTATAATAAGACCCTAATTGAGAGAAAACTATAAGGAGTACAATGAAAGATTATAAGAAAGTTATCCTGACTGACGCAGACGGAGTCCTACTGAACTGGGGTTATGCGTTCGATGTCTGGATGAAAGAACAAGGTTACATACCAGTCAACCCACTTGAGTACGATATCGCAACAATCTATAATATCCATCGCAGAGAGGCAAAGAAACTCGTAAGATACTTCAACGAGTCTGCCCACATGGGATTCATTCCCCCTTTACGAGACGCAATGCAGTATGTCCGTAAGTTACACGAAGAGCACGGTTATGTGTTTCACCTAATCACCTCTATGAGCAAGGATGAGAACGCACAGAAGTTACGCACCATGAACATTCAGAAGTTGTTCGGTGAGACTGCCTTTGTCAAATTCATCTACCTTGATACTGGTGCCGACAAGGATGAAGTCCTGAGTCAATACGAAGGTACTGGTTATGTCTGGGTTGAAGACAAGGTTGAGAATGCCGAAGTCGGTAAGAGGTTCGGTCTAGAGAGTATCTTGATGGAACACGGATACAACATGGACAACCAAGAGTTCCCCCTAATGAAAAACTGGAAAGATGTTTACGAATATCTAGAAGGTTAAGAGTTAATCCCCCCTATATACCCTATGTAAACTAATAATTTCATAGGGTATTTTTTTAATGGAAGAAGAACTAAAAGCAACGGGACATCATCCCGCAGATTCTAATGGAGACGGAAGAGTCTCTGATCAAGAACGAGATATGTATCTTGAGTTTAAACGCAAAGAACTCGAAGATCAAGACCTAATGAGAGATGCACAACGCAAGATGGCATGGTTCTCTCTTATAGGTATGCTGTTCTATCCAAGTGGTATTTTCATTACGGTTCTGTTCGGTCTGGACAAGGCCGCAGAACTCATCGGAGATATCGCATCAATCTACTTCCTGTCAGTTGCCGCAATCGTGTCGGCATTCTTTGGTTTCCAGAGTACTGGTGCTAAGAAGAAGTAATGGAGAAAGTAAGGTTCAGAGGCACTTGGGGTGTAGGAGACTTCATGTGGGCATTAGATGTGTGTCACCATTATTGTTACAAAAACAATACTAAAGTGAACTTGGAGATGCACTGGGAGACCGAAGAAGGTCACCTAGAGACACCCGAAGACCCCGAAACCATTGTTGAACGAATGACTTGGATACACACCAAGTTTCATCGTCAAGAAGATGTCACTGTTACTCATGTCTATAATTCCAATCTATTTGCTTCTGGTAATGTCAATCCCGATAAGAATAAAGATAGATTCCAGTTTGAATCTGGAGCATACAAGGGCAGACAATGTCCAGAAGCAGATTGGGTATTCAAGAAGGATGAGTACAGACATCACATCAAGACAAAGAAGATCGTACTCTGGACACCCACCTATAATAGTGAACCACCAAGAAACTGGAAAAGGTTCTTGACAAAAGATGATTGGTCTGCTATACTAAGCTCACTGTCTGCCGAGGGTTGGATACTAGTTGAGTTAACATATAGAACTCCGATAAGAGATGCTTATAAACAGATACAAGATGCTGATTATGTTTTTTGTTATGATGGAATGTGGCATTATATTGCCAAGATGTTTGCTACACCTATATTCATTCCTTCTTGGGAAGATATCACTGGGTATCACTGTCCACAGGTAGTATGTAGACCCAATAGTAAAGATACATTGGAATTTGTAAACACTTTTGGTGAAAAGGGTAAGAATCACATGGATAAGAAAGCAGATAGATACTTGAAGAAACTTGGAAAGTTATTTGATGAAAATTGATAGAGCAGTAATTGAAATTAACGGTGGTTGTAACTACTCGTGTACTATGTGTCCACAGGACATGCGTACTGGTGGACGAGACAAAAAGTTTCTGAAGAAGATGGGACTAGAAGACTTTGAGAGGAATGTGGCAGACTGTGCCCAACATGGATTACGAGTTGTTAATCTAGAGGGTAGTGGTGAACCCACACTGAATAGAAACCTACCTGAGTACATTAAGATCGTAAAGAAGTATGGAGCAAAGTGTTTCATGTTCTCTAATGGATTCCGTATGCAGGGACAGTTTATGAGAGACTGTGTTGACGCAGGATTGGACTTCTATCGGTACTCATTCATTGGGTACAATCCTGAGAAGTATGACGAGTGGATGAACAATATTGTTGGAGGAAACTTTAATACTATTGTAAGCAACATTCGTGAGATGAAGGAATATGTAGATAAGACCAATAGTGACTGTGTGGTCGCAACCTATCACTTAATTACTGACAACGACAACCTAAATAATGAACTCCAACAGTATAAAAAGTTGGTCAACGACCTTGGGGTCAAAACAGAAATTTGGAAGATGCATAACTGGTCTGGTGTATATGAGATCGGTGCCAACCAAAGAAAAGGAGAAGTTAAAACCTGTGGTAGACCATATAGTCCTGATGTCGTTATTCGTGCTGGCGGTCTTGACGGTAATACTGGTGCTGTTGCACCGTGTTGCCAAGTCCTCGGAAGAGATGAAGAAGCAGTTCTTGGACATACTAGCAAAAACACAATTGAAGAAATCTGGGAAGGAGAAGAGTACACCAAACTCCGTGAGGATCATACCACTGGTAATTACCCTGATTACTGTCGTAGTTGTGACTTCCTTCTTGATGACCCCGAAGTTCTAGTCTACACTAACCATGAACGTGATCTAATGAAGATGCACGGAACGGAGTTTGATCTAAACGACTACCGATAACTGAGACCTACATACATTATGACAAAAAAATATATTCATGTAAATCAACATAAGATTCGTGCCAATCTAAAACACGGCACCAATGAACCCGTCATCACAGTCAAGGAAGGTAAAAAGAATACCTACGGACACAAGGTCACCATTCATGGAGACTCGGTTGTGCGTTATGGAGAAGAGGGCAAACCTATCCTCGCATGTGGAGCAAGGGTTGTGATAGAAACAGAAGCAGAGGTAGATATAGAATGAAAGCAACCGATATGAATGATGAACCAATCGCAATAACATTCCTTGATTATAAGATTCATCGTAATCTTGAGGGGCAGGTTCAGTTTGACAAAGAGTTAGACTTGACGAAACTAAATGGTGAATGGAAAGAGGGAGATGTCCTTGGTCTATCCGTACAGGATGGCAGAGTTACATTAACTAAATTATGAAAAGATTAATATTTCAAGTATCGGTGGGCCCACAGTCCGACCTATACAAGCACTGTATTCGCAGTGTACACTACTACTGTGAACGAAACGGTATTGACCACTTTGTTCAAACGACTCCCAAGTTGTGGATAAAACCAGACCCATTCACTGGTCAACGCAGTGCCGAGAGTTATGAGAAGTATGGTGGATTCCTTCCTATCTTTGAGAAGGAGAATGTCTTCGATTACTTTGATAAGTATGACCAGATCGCAGTGGTGGATGCTGACATCTTTATAAAGGATGACGCACCTAATGTGTTTGATGATGTAGACCCTACAGTACATATGGGTGCTCAGTTCGAGAGAGAACTGCCTTGTAATCCTCGGTACTCACGACAGATAAAGAACTATTCCAGAGAACAGTTGAACAACAGTGTGTGCCGAAACTATGAGTGGGATTTCGATCATCCGAACGGTGGTGAGTTCTTCAACTCTGGCATGATAGTGTATAACTGTAAAAAGATGCTAGAGGTGTTGGGTGACACGACACCGAAACAATTTATGGACAGACCAGACTTCAAGGACTTTGTCGATGGCATCGGGCCTTTCCGATGGCAGACTGATCAGATCATGTTGAACTACTGGGCAAAGAAAGACAACCTGACTGTACAACATATTGATTGGAAATTTAACGCACTCTTCTCCGCACTGGAGCAGGGTAAAATATCTGAGGCACATTTCATTCACTTCTTTATGAGGCATAAGTTGCCAAACAATGGTGAAAACATCGAAGAGTTGATGAATGCAATTGAAAAAATATGAGACGATTAATATATCAAGTCGCAGTTGGAAAACCTTCAAACCTATATGAAAACTGCATAAACTCCGTATCTGACTATGCTGACAAGCATGGTATAGAGCATATCGTACAACGGAAACCCAAACTAAGAATCAAACCAGACCCATTCACCAACAACCGAGAGGGTAAGTGTGGTGGTTGGAAGGAACTGGGGTATCTCCCTATCTTTGAAAAGGAGAACGCATTTGATCTGATGGATGATTATGATCAGATAATGATCCTTGATTCTGACATCTATATCCGACCAAACTCACCAAACATCTTTGATGAGATGGATTGTAAGTGTGCCTTTGGTGCGGTATGTGAACGTGAGATGAACATGTTGCCAGAATATGTCGATAAAATCAAGAATTATAGTCATATGCAATATGGTAGAATACACTCCGAGAAGGTAAACTTCAAACCCAACAATCTGGGATTCGAGTTCTTCAACATGGGTCTGATAGTAATCAACTGTGAATACTTCAAACCCTACTTACAGGGACAGACCGCAAAAGACTTCTTGAACAGAATGGAGTTCAAGGAATTCATTGATGGGGTTGGTACATACAAGTGGAGCACTGACCAGACACTCTTGAATTACTTTCTCAAGAAGTACAAGATACCTACCCGACATCTGGGTAGTGTGTGGAACGGTTTATATGGGGCAGTACATAACATAAAGGACTGTAACTTTGTTCACTTCTTTTTGAAAGATAAACTGCCGAATAATGGTGAGAATTTTGAAGAGTTGAAAAAGACTATATAGTTTCGTAGATATTTCTTCTACACCAACTCACATACAAGAGAACTAAAAATGTTCAGTATAAAAAATGTCCTAGTTATTGGGACACTGTTGTTTATTTCGTTATTCGTTACATCGGCAGTAGCAGTAGAAGATTATGAGGAATTTAATTTTACCGTTTCCAATCAACCGTCTGGAACTTCTATCACCTATCGTGGATACACATCTTCCGATGATTTCGATATGATTCAGATCGACCAGAAAGTAAAGAACTGGAAACTCACCTATCGCAACACAGACTCGGTTGGTAATGTGGAGCACCGTTATCGTGTGACTGCTCCCAAAGTATTTTCTCTTGCGGGGTTCTCAGTAAAACCTCGTGCCGAGTGGAGAAGTTGGGAATCAGATGCCAAGGACTCTTATTTGAGATTGGCAACCGTCATCCAAACTGGTGGTTATCTCACTGAAAACCTATCGTGGTTTGTTGATATCCAACCCAAGTTTGCTATCGGTAAGACTGGAATGTCTGATGGACGATTCGAGTCCTCTCAGAATGATATTGGAGTAGACTACTCAATAAACGATGTATTGTCATTCGGTGTATTCTATGAGTACAACACTGACGAAGACTGGGGATTAACCGAAGACTTCTTTGGGGTCAATGTTGGACTTTCAATTAAATGACCGAAGATAGTGATGACGAGTTTGGTCTATTGGTCATCACTAGTATTGTTATAAGTATAGTTTTACCCATTGTAATGGAATGTTTATGAAAGCACATTTGATTTATGTTGAAGGGAATGCCGAGAGTGAATCTTGTAGGGATACTTGTGAGGCATCTCTACAGAAGTGGGGGTGGGACTACGAACCCATTAGTGGTGTCACCCCCCACACCTTAGACGAAGATGAGTTTCCCTTTCCCGATGTAGAAAATGGCAGACTTCAATCCTTTGGAGTCGATGAACCCAAGAAATACCCTATCAAGAAATCCTGTCTGTTTAATAATCTGAGGTTGGCAACCAAGGTGTATGATGCGGGGGAGTCCATGATCTTTCTTGAACATGACACCGAAGTTATTGATAGATGCGAGATTCCTTTCTTCAAAGACCTTCTGTTCCTGTCTATGGATTATGCGTTCAAGGCACCTTCCGTACTCGCAGATAAGAACTTTGCGGGATGGCAACAATACCACCAAAAATCTCTTGCACAAACCTACGAATTTCCGAGAGACATCTACCCACTGAAGTATTACAAGGATAGTGTCTGGAATAATTCCATGATGGTACCGGGAACATCGGCATATGCTCTGAGTCCGTATGGTGCGGAGAAGTTACTGAAAGCAGTAGAGAAGCATGGTCTTGAGCAGAGTGACTACATCTATAACAGTAAGGTGATGAATCTTGAGGCACTCAATCCGAGTATCGTAAAACTACAGAAGTATAATCCAAACCTATCACATAGAGGTGTGTGATGTTGATGAAAGCATTTATAATTAGTATGATAAACAATCACGAGTCCACAGTTGCGACTCGTCATGTGATTGAATCTATCAAGAAAACCTCAAGCAAACTAGAACCGATCATTCTCCCTGCCACGATTCCCGACACCATAGGCACTGGTCTCCAAGGTATGGGGTTCGGTGGTGTTGCTTGGACATATCCTATCGAACCACGACAAGATGGTCTTGATATGAAAACAGGACTACGACTCACCCACTACCCGACCGCAAACCATAACAATAGAATTGCGTGTATGGTGAGTCATATGAGAGCATGGCAGAAAGCAATTGACCTTGATGAGACTATTGTTGTACTAGAGCATGACGCATTGTTTACTAGACAATTCTGGCCCGAGGTATTGACTTCTGACTGGAAGGGTGGTATAATAGGTCTTAATGATCCAAAGGGTGCAACCAGAAGGTCTGGTGTGTTCCATGAGAAGGTATCGTCCTATGTTGGGGTACAACCAGTACCTACGATAGATGACATGGATGTACCGCAGGGACTAGCAGGAAATTCGGCATATATGATCTCCCCGAAGGGTGCTAAGAAACTGCTAGATAAGGTAAGAGAAGTGGGATTATGGCCCAATGACGCATTAATGAATAAACAGTTTTTTCCGTGGTTGGAGGTTGTTTATCCTTACTACACAACCATACAACGAGGGTTGAAGTCAACAACAACATTATGAAAGCATATGTAATTACAATAAGAGGAAACTTACAATCAGTTCAGTCTGCGAATAAGTGTATTGATTCTGGTCACAGGAACGGACTGAAGATTGAGAAGTGGAGTGCTTTCACTCCCGCAGACGATCCAGTAGGACTTGCGAAGGTAAAGGGTATTGATGCCATTCAGTTTCAAGAGAGATATTCTCGCATGGAAAACTGTATTGCCGCATTCATGTCCCACTACTCATTATGGGAAGAGTGTGTACGGGCAAACGAGAACTTTGTTATCTTTGAACATGATGCCGTAATGATCGACCGTCTTCCTCCTGCATTTCCTAACTATGTGATGAACCTTGGTCATCCCTCGTATGGTCAGTGGAAAAAACCGCAACAATTAGGTATCAATCCGTTGACTACCAAGAGATACTTTCCCGGTGCCCATGCGTACATGGTGACTCCCGCAGGAGCAAAACTGTTGGTAGAGAATGCTCCGATGTACGCAAAACCGACCGATGTGTATCTAAACCTAGATACCTTCCCTTGGTTACAAGAATGGTATCCGTTTATTGCCGAGGCACGAGATGAGTTCACAACGATTCAGGTAGAGGCAGGATGCCAAGCAAAACACAACTGGAAAGAAGGGTATGAAATCATTGATGCATAATATATTTTTGACTGGGTGCGATGAGAATACCGCATGGCAGTTACCTTGGTTTATTGAGAACTATCGTAAACACAATACATCAGCAATAGTCCTCGCAGACTTTGGTATGCTCCCCCAAACTCGAAAGAGAGTGGAGTCTGAGTTTGATCTCGTGATTGATATCAAGAGTGAAGCAAAGGGATGGTTCAAGAAACCTCGTGCGATACTGGATGCCACCAGACTAGATGGTGTTGAGAAGGTATGTTGGATTGATACTGACTGTGAGATCACCGACAACATTGAAGACATCTTCACCAAGACCATTATTGGTAAACTAGGGATGGTGGAAGACAGACCGTGGACACAACGTAGACCCGACATGGGTAGATGGTATAACTCTGGTGTTGTCGCAGTCGAAGGCACACCCAACATTCTAAAGGTATGGGCAGACGAGTGTATTCGTAATCCTGTACAGGGAGACCAAGAAGTGTTGTATCTTATGATGAATGGTGATGAGTTGACTAAGGTCACTTACATTGAACCTCTGGCACACACATATAACACTTTAAGATTAGACTACATAGATGGGATAAACGTAAGGAATCCTAAGATTATTCACCACACAGGTGCCAAGGGTAAAGACGAAATAACAAAACAAATTAATAATGAAAGAGAATAATAATGTATGAGTACAGAACAAAAGTGGTTCGTGTCGTTGATGGTGATACCGTTGACGTTGACATTGATTTGGGGTTCGGAGTTTGGTTACGAAAATCAAGAATCAGGTTACTTGGTATTGACACCCCCGAATCACGAACTCGTGATAAAGAAGAAAAGAAATATGGTCTTGCCGCAAAAGACTTCCTCGTATCTCGTCTAGGTGAAGAACCTACTCTGAGAACAACAAAGGATGGCAAGGGCAAGTTCGGAAGAATCCTTGGTGAATTCCTTGTTGATGATGGTGAGGGCAGAGTCCGAAGTGTTAATGACTGGTTAATTAGTGAACATCACGCAGTGCGATACATGGGTCAATCCAAAGATGAAATCGCAGAACAACATTTGAAGAATAGAGAGTTAGTTGAGTTATGAGAGTACTTGGTAATAATGTCCTAGTGACACAGGCAGAAGCAGAGACAACCACAGCAGGAGGTATCATTCTACAGAACGATATCTCGTCTGGTAACAAACCCGCAGTCGTTATCTCGTATGGTAATGGTGAAAGGGTTACCGAGATGCAACTGGTAGTAGAGAATAGAGTTTTTCTTGACTGGAGTAAGTCTATGCCTGTTGAGTTGGATGGATTGAAATGTGCGGTCATTGACTGCGAACACATCAAGTTGATTATAGAGTAACATCATGCGAGTAAATGTTCTGGGCAACGGAGACAATGCGGGTATCTTTCAGAGGGGTACACCGGGAAAGTTGTTGATCTGTAATATGCCTCCCTTTGAGATTCCACGAAAGGAAGTCCATGCTACCTGTATGGTTGACTTCAAGATGATGAAGGCACTACAGGAAGGTCATATCAAACTAGATATGTACGACTGGATTCTAGGTACAAGACCTCGTATCTGGATGGAGCAGTCTGGAACATTTTATCTTAAATACTCACACCTTATCAAAGGGTTCTATCAGCATGTCCCTGCGTATGCCGCAATAGATGGCAATACACATATGGCGGCAA
>Ga0206682_10003108_pt1 | contig 14470 bp, 6 predicted proteins | sample M240m12015metaG_FD_155444 | JGI IMG/M metagenome (GOLD analysis project Ga0206682, IMG submission 155444) | Ammonia-oxidizing marine archaeal communities from Monterey Bay, California, United States - M2 40m 12015 | ecosystem: Environmental > Aquatic > Marine > Intertidal zone | place: USA... | reverse complement strand
TACAATACTTAGGTGATTCAACAGGTCCTTTTGATTTAAACCTTGTTACTGATGATTTTAAAATATCAGGTACAGCAAATCAAATAGAAACAACAGCAACAACAGTAGGAGGTAATGTAGGTACTATAAACTTAAAGTTTCCAACAGCTGGTGTAACTTTACCAGATGGTTCAATTGCAACTACTCAAGCTGTATCAGATGATTCAACTAAGGTTGCTACTACAGCTTTTGTTAAAGCACAAGGTGATGCATTAGACCTAGACTTTACAGGAGATACTGGTACATCGTCAGTTCTTTTAAATAGTCAAGCATTAGATTTTGAAGGAACAGCTAATGAGGTTACGACAACAGTAAGTGCTCAAAAGGTTAAGTTTAGCTTGCCTACTAATGTTACTATTGGAGGTATATTCACAGGTACTACATTTTCAGGTGATTTAAACGGTACTGTAAATACAGCTACAACAGGTACAACACAAAGTGCAGGTGATGATTCTACTAAAATAGCTACAACAGCTTATGTAGACTCTGCTGCTGGAGCTAAAGTATTACAATACCAAGGAGACACAGGTGGACCATTTGATTTAAATTTAAAAGATGATGATCTTGATATAGCTGGTGGAAGTAATATTTCTACAACAGCTGCTACTGTGGCCACAAATTTAGGTGTTATAACTATAGACTTAAATGATAGTGTAACCATATCTGGTACAAGTAAAGCAGATACATTCACAACTACAGCCGGTACCGCAACATGGGTAACAACAGTGTTAGATGGATTTACAGCTATTACATCAGATTTATTTACTGGGCCTTTAGTAGGTAACGCAAGTACAGCAACAGCTTTAGCATCATCAGGTGCTATTTCACTTTCTGGTGACACAGTATCAACAGGTGGTCCTCACACATATACATCTGGTGGTGCTGTTACTATACCAACTACAATAGCTGATACTACTGTTACGGCTAAAGTGTTGACAAACTTAGCAACCCCAACATCTACTGCTATTGCCGCTTCAGATACTATACTTGCAGCTATGGCAAAACTGCAAGGTCAGATAAACGGTATAGCTGGTAGTCTTGCTTTTGAAGGAACGTGGGATGCAAGCACAGGTAATCCACCAACGGCTTCACCAGCTAATGGTCAATTTTGGATTGTCTCAGTTGCGGGTAATACAAGTTTATCAGGTATAACAGATTGGAAAGTTGGTGACTGGGCGATATATGTAGATAACGGTGCTGGTACAAACGCTTGGCAAAAGCTTGATCAATCAAATGAGGTTTTAGGATCTGGTACTGCAAACAAAATAGCTAAATGGACAAGTACAAATACTTTAGCAACAGGTCTTATAGCAGATGATGGTACTACAGTTACTGTTGGTAACTCTGGTAACTTTATAGTTGAAGGTAATACAACACTTGGTGATGCTGATACAGATAGCACAACTGTAAAAGGTCCTGCTGTTTTTGAAGAAACATTAAGAATAAACGAAGGCATTAGTTTAGGTGCTAACACTTACGGTACAGCTGGTCAAGTGTTAACATCAGGTGGTGGTTCTTCTTCAGTCAACACATGGACTACACCTACTACAGGTTCGGTTACAAGTGTAGGTTTAACTGAGACAGGTAATGCACTTACTATAACGGGTTCACCAATAACAACTAGTGGTACAATTAACATAGCAGGTGCTGGAGCTTCTACACAATATATAAATGGTGAGTTAAATTTAGTTACTTTTCCAACTGTAGATAACTATGTTAGCTGGACGCTTGCTGGTGATACAGGATCTTCTCAAACTATAAGTTCTACCAATACAGCTACTTTTGCTGGAGGTTTTGGTATTAGTACTGCTGCTAGCGCAACTGATACATTAACTACATCTATTGATATAACAGGTGCAGATAATGCAATTGCAGGATTAACTGCAGCAACTCCTGTAGCAACAGACACTTTATGGTTTAACGATATAAGTGATTCTAATACTATTAGAAAAGCTACTATAGCAGATATTGTAGATTTAGGAAATGAAACTTTAGCTCAAGTATTATCTAATGGTAATACAACAGGTGGTACAGATATAGCTGTTAGTGCTAATGATGATATAACATTTACTGATACTAGTAAAGCTTTATTTGGAGCAGGTTCAGATTTAAAAATATACCACGACGGAAGTAATAGTTACGTAAGAGATACAGGAATTGGGGAACTTTATATTGATACTCAGTCTAGTGTAAGAATGATTAGTGATGGTTCTTTTGCAAATGGAAAAATGGCAACTTTTGATAAAGATGGTGCTGTTAGTTTATATTATGATAATAACTTAAAATTTGAAACTGCAGATAATGGTATTAATATAGATACCGCTTATACTTATTCCAGAATATCATTAAAAGGTTCAGGAACTACATATGGTACAGTGCAAGGTGATTCAACTAATGGATTATTATTAAGAAGTGGAGGTAATTCAAATCAAGGTTTAGCTATTAATGGTTATAATAGTACATTTCTTGGAAACTGGGGTGGTGGAACAGCTGGAACAGTTATGAAAGTAGAAGGGTTTTTGCCTAGAGTTGAAATAGGTGATTCAACAAATTTTGGAAACGGTAACTTAACTGATTTAGAAGTTTGGGGTGATGTTGATGTAAAAGGTAAAATTACTGGTGGTTCTTCTGGCATAAGTTCTTTGGCTGGTAGAAAATTTGCTTATGTAAGTAAAGCTTTAACTGTCGCGGGTAGCTGGACAGATATGTTTAGTCTTTCTGGAGTTTTCATAGGTGTTATATCTGAAGTTTTTGGACAATGTAATTTATATGGATCTATTACCAGATGTGAAGCTTTATCTTATCATGTAGCTCAAGCTGGAGGAACAAGCTCTTCGGCTAACACACCTGTTTATAATAAAATAATAGATACAGGTCCAGATACTAACGGTTCATTTGAATTAAGGTTTGTAGCTTACAATGCTTCAAATAATAAAAATGGTTATAAATGTCAAGCTAGAGTTTTAACAAATAGTTCTACAGTTGATATATCTGTTAACTGGATGGATACTACTGTAAACTCTCACACTTTTGCAGATCTTACATAAAATAAAATATGGCTAATTTATCCAATATAAACAATAAGTTTATTGTACAAAACAATAGTAGAATACTTGTAAATAAAACAAGCGACACAGGCGCGACTTTGCAAGTTGGTGGTTCTTTATCAACCGACACTAGTGTTAGAGTTGGTAATGGTGTATTATATGTAGGTGATGGCGCTAATACTGTTGCTCGTATAATGGGTTATGGCGATTATGAAATGATAAGTGGGGTTTCTGGAGCTACATATCTATATGTTTCTGGATCTGGTACGTTAGCTGGTGCTTTACAGGATGGTCAATATATATTAGCAGCTGGTTTAGCATACGGAGCTGTTAACAATTATACACAAATAATAAATGGTTCAACTGGAGCTATAACAGGAACAAGCGCTTCTTTTGTAGGAACAGCAGCATCAGGCGCGGCGTTAGTTACAATAGAAAATAATAGCGGTTCAACTGCTACATCTTATGGTTTATTGGTTAAAGGTGGTGGAGGTAGCGCAAGTGGTAAAACCTTTGAAGTTAGAGATGATTCTGGAAATACTGATTTAATTGTAAAAGGTAATGGCGATGTAGGAATCGGAACGGATGACCCTAATGCTAAATTAGAAATAAAACAAGGTATGAAAGCTGGTACAACAGCTGCGTTTACAGATCCACATTTAAGATTAGCAGCGAGTAACACAGTTGATAACACTGGTTTTGTTGGAATGACGTTTGCAACTAGTACTGCTGATAATTATGGATTTTCTTGGGGTGCTTTAAGAACAACAAGTGCTTTAGGTGGAATGCATTTAAGGTATCATGCCAATAGTGCAAGTGGTACTGATATATTTAGTATAGATTATGTTGGAAACGTTACTATACCTTCTACAAGATTTATAAGAAGTAATAGTAGTGCTGGATATTTAATTATACAAGGTGGTGCAACTTATCCTGGTGGTAGAGTAGAAATGTATGGTGGTAGTAATGCTGCTGCGGGTATTATATTTTCAACTGGAGCAGCAACTACCTCACCTACAGAAAGACTTCGTTTACTTCATGACGGGCAATTTTGGATAAAATTATTATCAACAACAAGTGGACATGAAGCTTCGATGTATAATGATAATGACAAATTACAAATATTCGGTTCAAGATATGGGGGTACTGGCAAGTATGTTTCTATATGGTCTGATGGAGCTAATGAAAACACTAGATTTTACCCTACTAAAACTGTTTTCTATAAAAACGTAGGAATTGGAACGGATACGCCTAATAGTGCTTTACAAGTTAATCAAAATTCTTCTACACCTATAATAGTTCATAGACCTAACAATACAAATTTTGATCCACACGGGATTGGTTTTAGTACAAGATCTGATGCTCTAAATGGTGGGTTAGGAGATGTAAGATCAGGTATATTTTCAGATTACAATGGTGATTTGTTTTTAGCGGCAGCTACTAGCTCTATAACAACAAGTCCATTAACTTACTCAAGAATATTTATTGAAGGAGGCAACGGCAACGTAGGAATAGGAACTACAAATCCACAAAATAAATTTGTTGTAGCAAATGGTACTGATAATACACAAAATATAGAAATTGCACCTAATTATATTCAAAGTTTCAATAGACAATCTGGTAATTTAGGTTATGCATCTTTAGATTTTTATGCAAATAGGTATGGTTTTAATGCAGGATACGTAGGAATCGGAATGCAACCGCTTAATTACCAATTAGAAATAGGAGGTGTATCAGACCCAGTAGTGGCAATCGTGTCTAATACTAATACCGCACCATGCTCTTTGTATTTTGGTGATTCTGATGCTAAAGACAGAGGGCAAATCAAGTACAATCACTCAGGTGATTTTATGGAAATTAAAGCGGGTGGTGGTACAAGACTATATTTAGAATCTGGTATTAATACAGCTTATACAGCTGATGGGTTATTTAATTCTAATGCTACACCAAGTTATTGGAACCATGGAAATGGTCAGTTTAAACTGGGTTATATGGATAATGGTAGTGGATTGTATTCAGGAGCTTATTGTTTCAATGTAAAGTCAACAGATGGTATTCCAGTAACAGGAAGAGAGATTGGTGCTATATTTATTAATGATGTTAGTAACGGTAGAAGACCTTTGAGAATTAGCAATCAAGGTAGGATTACTATAGACCAAACCAACACTAGCACTAACTATGGATCAGGCACTGGCTGGCTTACCATAGCGAATGGTACTGGCGCTTATAACTTCTACAACGCTTACACGGGAACAGATGGCGGTTCTGGATGTGCTAGATACAGATTAAACAATACTTCGCCTTCGTTTTTTGATTTTTACTATACTACAACACAGGTGGGATATATAACAACGAACGGTACTGATATATTTTATGCTAACACATCAGATTACAGATTAAAAGAAGATTTAAAATCTTTTGATGGCATGAGTTTGTTAGAGCAAATACAAGTATATGATTTTAAATGGAAAGAAAGTGATAATAGAATGTATGGTGTTGTTGCGCATGAACTTCAAGAAGTTGTTCCACAAGCAGTTGTAGGTGACAAGGATCAAGAAAAATTACAAGCTGTAGATTACAGTAAATTAGTTCCTATATTAATAAAATCTATTCAGGAATTAAAAGCAGAAATAGAATTATTAAAAAATAATTAATATGAGTTTAGTTGTAAGTAACACACAATATATAGACGGTTTAGATTTATGGGAAGCTTCTATAAATCCTTTACCTGTTTTAGATTATGAAAATTTAAGTTACCAAGAAAAAGATACAGGTAGATTTTATTGTACTGATGAAGATGCTATAAAAGAAATAAGTGCGTGTTTTGATAAAAAAGTAATAGACGAAAAGATATCTCAACCTTATGTACTTTTTATTGAAATACAGAAAAACTTACCTAACTTTGAATTAATACCTCATTTTGACAATGAAGAAATGTTAGGTGTTATTATTATAAATTTAATAGATAGTGGAACTTCAACTGAATTTTATGATAACAATGATGCTAAAATAGGTCAAGCCCCTACTTCAGCTTCTAACGGAATAATGTATTTAAACAACTGGGACTTTAAACATGGCTATAAAAATTTAACTACAGATGATAGGTATATAGCTATATGTATAATAAGAAAATAAATAATGGCAATATTATCTAATATTAATGATAAGTTTCGCGTTGATTCCGCAGGCGCTGTTTATTTTGGTACTAGCGCTGGTACAAATTTACAAGTTCTACAATCAATAGGAACTAGTGGATCTCCGACTTGGGTAAATGTTGATGATATAATTGGTGGTCCTTACTTGCCACTCACGGGTGGTACGCTTACTGGTAATTTAGCTATTAATGGTAGTAATAGTTTAACTGTTGGTGGAGTTTTAAATGGAACAACCGCAACTTTTTCAACGGTTCAAATATCAAATGGTAACAGTTATAATGAAAATATTAGAATGTTTCCTGCTTCTAATGATTATTCTAGTTTAGTTCTTGGTGCAGTTAGTGGTACAAGTGGAAGTGGCGTTGGTCAATGGACGTTAGTTAGATATCCTTCTGCAACATATTCTAATAAGTTTAGCATAAGGCACAACACTACAGATGCAATAGTTATTACTAAAGAAGGTAAAGTGGGAGTGTCTATAACTCCATCTGATTGGAATACCACAGCTTTACAAGTAGGTCAAGGATCAATTAGCCAAGATATTAACTCTGTGTATGTAGGAGCTAATACATATAATTCTAGTGCGGGTTGGAAACGTATAAATGCTCAACTTGCCGGGTATATGAGAATGGGTACAAACGACGGGATATGGTCGTTTAGTAATGCTGTAACAGGAACTGCCAACAGTATTATTAGTTGGAATGAAAGAATGCGTATTGATACTTCTGGAAATGTAATGATGGGTAAAACCAGTCAATCAGGGAACGCGGCTTTAACTGTTAAAAGTACAGCAGGTGGTAACACTGGTATAATTTTAGTTGAAGGAGACACTGTTAATGATGGATGGGGTGTGTACGCCACAACAGCTAATGAATATCGTATAACTAGATTTACAAACGGTTCATATAGTGATAAATTTATTATAACATCTAGCGGCCTTGTAGGAATTGGAGTTACACCTGATTATCCTTTACATGTAACCAGTGTTGACATAGCAGCAAAATTTGTTGGTTCCCAAACAGGTTATACACAAGGTGCTATAGTATTGAGTAGTGGCACAGATAGTGTTCCACAGGCAAGAGGTCAAGGTGTTTATAGATTTAACGAGGGGAATGATGAAACATGGTACACGGGTACAGCTTATGCTAATACAAATAGATATATTTGGGCAAGAAAAGCTAGTACAACTTCACTTGATACTAGCGCTGCTCAGCTAACCCATGCTATGATGTCATTAACAAATGATGGTAAGTTAGGAATTGGAACAACAAATCCCCCTGCGCCTTTAACAATTGCAGGTAGCGGATCAGACGGTAATGCTCTGCTAAGATTAGAAGCTACAGGTGGAAGTCAAACTTTTAACTGGATGACAAGTACTGTTTATCCAAATTTACAATCAGGTAAAACAACTATTCACTTGTTTGGCCAGAGCGAATCAGCAAATAACCAAGCTTGGGTTGGATTTCAATATGCTGGATCTGGTTCAACAAGCAATACGCTAAGTTTTGGTTTTTATGCTAATAATCATTTGGTAAATCTTCGAGCAACTGGTAACTTAGGAATTGGAACGACTGGGCCTACCGCAAAATTACACGTTTTAGGTACTACAGGGTTACCTGCCACATCAGGTACGGCTTTTACTGGAACAATGCGATTGCAAGTTGCTGGTGGGTATGGTACGGTAATGGATTTTGGTGCAGTTGGACCATCAACTGGAACACAATGGATACAGGTTACTGATGCGAGTAATCAGGCAATCCATTATCCTTTATTACTCCAACCAAATGGAGGAAACGTAGGAATAGGAACGATTAGCCCTAGTGTAAAGCTTGAAGTAGCAAATAAATCTCTTACAAGGCATTCGAGCAGTAGTTGGGGACAAGCAGCTGTTGCAAACCCTAATGATGCTGAAGTTGGTTTTGTTTGGGCTGCAGGAGGTACAGGATACCCCGGAATCACCTCTACTTATACAAGACAATGGATTGCTGGATTAAGTCCTTTTGGAACTGGTACTGATAAATGGTCATTAACAAATAAAACTTTAGGATCCAATACAGCTGTAAGTTTTAATGAAGCTGGTGATGTTGCATTTGGAACTACAGACATAACAAGTGATTTAACTTTTGGAGATAGAATAATGAAAATATATGGTACTAGAGCAACTTTAGGTTTGTTTAGTACAGGAAGTTTATCTACTATATCTATGAAAGCTTCTAATAATTCTTCTACAGCAATGCATCTTAATTTAGATGGTACTGTTGGAGACTTAGCTATTTACGCTTATGCTGGTGGAGGTGAATTGTGTAGATTTATTGGTGCATCAAAAAGGTTTGCAATACAATCAACTACAGCTTACTCAACGCTTCAAGTTGGTTCACACATGGCTAGCAATGAACTTACTATTGGCGGATATTATTATGGCGGAGGAGGATCAATAAACTGGAGATCAGGTCACCCTAGTAATTCTACTGTATGGAACATGGCTAGAATAAATGTAACTGATGATAGTAATTACAATGGTCGAATAGAGTTTAAAACAACAACAAATGGAGGTAATACTGGTACAGAACCAACTACAAAAATGGTTCTTAAGGCTAGTGGTAATTTAGGAATTGGCAATACTTCTCCACAAACAACTTTACATGTTGGAACAACTACTACAGTAACAAATCAATTTACTAACCAAGTTAACGCAAGTAATTTCCTTGTAAATGGTAATGCTAATGGTGGCGCTTCATTTTTTCAATGTAAGACCGCTGCTGTTAACATAAACATGATGGGTAATAATGATTTTGCTTGTAATCAATTTACATTTTATCATAAACCTTTATCTTTTTCTCAAAACGTTGTAGGAACTATAGCTACTTTTTCTAGTTCTACACAATATAATACTACTTCTGACTATAGATTAAAGGAAAATGTAATTCCTTTGAGTGATTCTATAATTAGATTAAAAAAACTAAAACCTAGTAGATTTAATTTTATTCAAGATCCAGAAAGGACTATGGATGGGTTTTTAGCACATGAAGTGCAAGATATTGTACCAGAAGCTGTAAATGGAGAAAAAGATGCTGTAGACGAAAATGGAAATGAAGTACATCAAGGTATAGATCAAGCTAAGTTAGTACCATTGTTAGTTGCAGCAATACAAGAACTAGAAGCTAGAGTAAAAGAATTAGAAAATAAATAATATGGCATTATTAACAAATATAAATGGTAAATTCAGCGTTAGTGACGCAGGTGCAGTAACTTTTAACAATGCGTTTACTTTTCCAACTTCAGATGGTTCAGCTAATTATGTATTAAAAACAAATGGTAGTGGTCAGTTAGCTTGGGCAGCGGATAATGATGGTGGTGATATAAATGGATCTGGTACAGCGAATACAGTAACTAAATTTACGGGTGCTAAAACTATAGGTAATGGCCCAATAACTTTTTCAGGTAACAATTCAACTTTTGATGGAACTATTGATGCAGTTGGAAACATAACAACAGATGGAATATTTAAAGTAGATAGTGCGCCTGATAATAATATTTTAGAAGTAGACCAATCAGGAAGAAAAATGGCTTTAAAAACTTCTTTTGCCGCTAACACAACTGATAGTTTTTGGGCGTTTAGAGTAAGTACAGGCGCTACTAATGGAGCTACAACAGATGCTTTAATAGTCAAACCACTACAAGCAACTTTTGCAGGAAATTTAGGTGTAGCAGGAAAAACACCTGCCTATGGATTAAATTTAGCACAAGGAACTGGTTCAGGTAATAAGATAGCTTGGACTGATGTAACACCTAATTTTAGAGCGAGCATGTGGGCAAATAGCTCTGATGATAAATTTAAAATCGCCACAGGTAACGCTTCAAGTGTAGAAACTGTAGCTTTAGAAATAGACACATCTCAAAATGCAGCTTTTGCAGGAAATGTAAATATTGGAGGTACTGCGTTAGTAACACCTAATACAAATTTTGATAATTTAGTTATATCTCAAAATGGTAATAGTGGAATTACAATATTATCAAATAGCGCAAATGATGGGGGTATTTATTTTGGAGACAATAATTCTAATAACAGAGGACAGATAAAATATTTACACGGCAATGACTCTATGACATTCGCCACTAATGATGGTGCCCCTTCTTTAACGTTAGATTCGGGATTAAATGCAACTTTTTCAGGAAATGTAAATATTATAAACACTAGTGCTAACCCCACAATTACTTTAGTAGAAAATAGCGGTGGAACTCAAAATGCTAAAATAGAGTTTGATCAGGCTGGTGAAAATGCATTATACATATCAACTAACTATATAAGCCCTAGTGATAGTAATAGAATATTGTTGCAACCAGGTAGTTACCCAGCTTTAACAGCATCAGGCGGTGCTAATGGTTCTATTAACACAAAAGTAGAAATTTCAGGAACTTTACGAGCTAATAGAAATATACAAACTCCAAACAGTGATCTTAGCACTGGATCAAACCCAACTAATTTTGGTGTTTATACTTCAGAAGTAAGATTAATAGATACCCCTAACGGAGGTTTAAAATCATGTAGAGTAATTACAGATAACTATGGTGAATGGATTTTAGTAGGAAGATTTGCGGCGTCTGCTATGACATCTATTCAAAGCACTTGGTCTTCAGAATCTGGTTTAGACACATCAACCTCACAAAGCACTACAACTAAATTTTCTGCTGATTTCGGTGATAGTTATCCTACAGAAGTTAGGATAATGGGTGCTACAGATTTTACTAAATGGAGAGATACTAGAACAATCGACTGGATTTATGGTGTTCCAGAAGGAAGACAATGGAAATATTTTTTTAGTGGAGGCGCCGCAAACGGTATGACATCTGTTGGCCCAAATCACAGTGGCAACAACAAATTTGGATGGAACATAAATGGTAGCTACGATGGATTCGGCAGGTGGGTAAACCCAGCTCAAACTTCTGTGGGCATGTCAGATTCTAATGTTACAAATCCATCTGCGGCATATACAACAGCCACAACAAATGCTTTTAATTGGGAGGGTGCTTCAGACGCTAAAATGACCGTTTCAGCTACAAGAACATTTAGTGGTCAAGATAGTTTTGAAACAGCAGGGTTTGGTAATGATGATAATATTCAAGGATTTTTTGATGAATATCCTGGTGAAACAAACAACATGCAGGGTGGAGTTGATTTTAGTTCTGCTGTATGGGTTTTAATAAAATTACCTAATGCTAGTAGTGGTGGCGGTGGAACTAGTTTTTGGAAAGCTAATGGAAACAATATATACAATACAAACTCTGGAAACGTCGGGATCGGGACGACTACCCCCTTAGCTAATTTAGACATTGGAAATGATAGCGGATCTATATATCAACGATGGAGTTATGATAATCCAGGCGCTAACAATTATTTTTTAAGTTTATCTGAAACCGTAACATCTGGAAATGTAAGATTTTGTTTTAATCAAAGAAATGCAGGCACTAACTATAATAATGTATTAGTGTTTAATCAAGGCAAAGTTGGGATCGGGACAGCTGATCCTAGAGCTAAAGGTTTAGAAATATTTAGAGCAGCAGGATTATCAGGTACTCCTCAATTGATTATTTCAACTGGAGAATCGAGTAGTAGAGATTATTCTTTCGCAACAGATGTTATGGCTGCTGGAGATTTTGCTATATTAGATGGCGTGGCATCTAGTGCGGCAAATGTAAGAATGAGATTTGTTGGTGGTGGTACAACAATAGCATTTAGAGACAACAATACAACCGAGCTAGGAAGATATGTTAATACTAACTCTGGTGGTGCTATAAAAAGAATTAGAATGCGTCAAGGTGGTGAAATACATTTTGGTGACACAGCGGTAAGTAGCCCGCTAGGTATTACAGAAGGAGCTTGGGATACTTTTACTGATCAAGATTTTTTAAGTATATATGCAAGAAACAGACTAGATATATATACATATCCTCTTGGTAATACAAAAACAGCTAGTATAGGTAGAGCAGATGGAAGTAGTTATATTTTAGGAAGCTTAGGAATAGGTTTAACTTCTGTAGGTAATTTTAGTTTAAGAACTTTAGGAGCAATATCAGGAACAAACATATATGCTAATTCAAATGGAGGAGGATTTGTATTTGGTGCGAGCACAAGTGAAGGAGAATATATAACAAGACCAAGTGGAACATCTAATATGAATTTTTACACAAATGGTCAGCCTAGAATAGTTATAGAAAGCGGTGGTCAGGTTGGTGTAAATAATACGCTTCCAAGTGCAACCTTACATTTAACTGCTTTAACAAATAACGGTGTTCCATTTAAATTACAGGGGCATACTTCTACAACTGTAGAACAAATGTTAATGTATACATCTAAAGCTGCAGCAACTAATTGGTATTGGATAGTTGCTCAAGCAAATAGTGTAAATCAATTAATAATATATGGAAACGGTGATATTAAAAATAAAAACAATAGTTATGGGCAAATATCAGATGTTAGGCTAAAAGAAAACATTGTTGATGCTAAACCTAAACTTGAAGATATTAAAAAATTAAAAGTTAAAAATTTTAATTTAATAGGTGATGACTTAAAACAAATAGGTTTAATAGCTCAAGAAGTTGAAGAAGTTTTTCCTGGTTTAGTTAACGAAGATAAAGAACCAGATATAGAAGGTGGTGAAGAAGGTGGTGTGTATAAATCTGTAAAATACTCAGTTTTAGTACCAATACTTATTAAAGCAATGCAAGAACAGCAAGAAATAATAGATGATTTAAAATCAAGAATAGAACAATTAGAAAATTAAAATTATGGCAATTACTTACAAATGGACAATTAATCAAATGAATGCACATATCCAAGCTGAAGGCGAGGACAATGTAATATTTACAGTGCATTGGACTTACTCGGGTTCTGAAGAATCTGGAGGACAACAATATCAAGCGAGTCAAATAGGTGCTGAAAGTTTTACTTATGTGGCTGGAGAACCTTTTATACCATACACAGATACTGAAGCTTTTGAAAATGTGGTGATCGGATGGCTTGAAAATGCTTTAGATGTACCTGCAATGGCGGCTAGTATTGAGGCTCAAATACAAAAAGAAATTACACCAGTAAATGAAGATTTATACTTTACATGGCAAAACCCACCTGTTTCTCCACCAACACCTGTTGAAGAATAGTGTAAGTTTTATAAAAAACAAGTGATAGTATAACTAAACCTATATTGCTAGCGAGGCAATATTAACCAAAAATAAAGTTTAACCCTTAAAACCAAAAACACAATGACTTATTTTTATTCGTTGAGCTCAAGTATGGGCCAACCACAAACACCGCAGATTACCGAAGAAACTATTAACTACTGGAAACATTTGTCCAAAAAGAAACATTGGAGAATAGTACAGTTACCTAATGGTTATTTTCAAACCGAACACCGTGACCTTGTGGAAAAAGACAAATGGTACGATGTAACAAGACGTGAAACTATGGAAGCCGCTGAAATTGCAATTGATGGTAGTGTTGATCACTATACTAAAAAGGTAGATTTCTTAAAAGGACCTAAAGTAGTTAAGACGTTTAAATAATATCAATCAATCAAATCAAATTAAATTAAATTATGTCAAATGCAATTGTAAAAAATCTGAGCTTTGGTTCAGATGCTAAAAACAATGTGTTTGCTGGTATTACAAAACTTACACAAGCCGTTAGCTCCACACTCGGAGCTAGTGGTAAGTGTGTTATTCTTGAAGATACTATAGGCAAACCAATTATTACTAAAGATGGTGTAACAGTGGCTGAGTCTGTTATATTACGAGATCCAGTAGAAAACATGGGGGCAACTTTATTAAAAGAAGCTGCTAGAAAAACTGTTAAAGAAGCTGGTGATGGTACAACAACTGCTACAGTGTTAGCACACTCTATATTAGAAGAAGCTTACAAACTAGAAGGTAAACTTACATCAAGAGAAATTAAAAAAGGTATTTTATCTACAACTCAAAAAGTTATTGACCACTTGCAGGCAAATTCTATACCTGTACAAGGAGATATGATAGATCAAGTAGCAACAATATCAACAAACAATGATCCAGAGCTTGGTAAAATTATAGCTGATGCGTTTAGATCTGTGGGTAAAAATGGTGTTGTTGTTTTAGAGCCAACAGAATTATCTGACACTACATTTGAATTAGTTGACGGTGTTCCATACAATAGAGGATTAAAGAATATACATTTTGTAACAAACAAAGAGTCTAAAA
>Ga0206682_10003098_pt1 | contig 14512 bp, 14 predicted proteins | sample M240m12015metaG_FD_155444 | JGI IMG/M metagenome (GOLD analysis project Ga0206682, IMG submission 155444) | Ammonia-oxidizing marine archaeal communities from Monterey Bay, California, United States - M2 40m 12015 | ecosystem: Environmental > Aquatic > Marine > Intertidal zone | place: USA... | reverse complement strand
AATAATTCGCGTTTGCAATTATTAAGTTTGTTCGCGTTAACCGAGCTTACATCCGGGCAACTCCACTCTCCTATTAAACACCAGTCGATCCTATTTCGGCCCCATCATAAACACACTACACACAAGTTAGACGCTTGTTCCTTAGAGGACATTGCAGTGCGCTTATGGTGGAGCCGCCGGGTACCGCCCCCGGGTCCTGTATGCCGTTTGAATTGCTTCAACGTTACAAGTATATTTATACAGTCGTTTGTTCTGATTGTCAACCTAAGATTAAATCCATAGCAAACTTTCTGTCTTCTATTTCTTCAGCAGTTAAGCCTTCGTCTTTTTTAGGTTTAATTGGTTCTAACCAAGTGTCTGCAATATATGCACGTGGTGATGGGCCGAGCATAATACTTAGGTCCTCTGCTTCGATCCACCAAAAGTTATCTGTAACAGCAGCCTGGCACATCATCCCGTTAAAATGAAAATGTGTACCTCTTTCAAAATGTCCAATGAATTCAGCAACTTTTACAATGCGTCCGACGTTCTCAGGATTAACACTATATTTTATAACTGCTAAATCACCTTGTTTACACTTCATTATTTTTACTCTCGTATTTTAATACCATTGCTGATAATTCATCTGATTTTATTAACCAGCCGTTTTCGTTAACAATAAAAACATCGCCCGGCTTGTATAACCAGTGGTCTTTAGGTGTACCATCTTGCTGTATGCCCATTACTTCTCCGGGCCAGTCACCTTTAATAGTAAAATTTTCTCCTGCACTTTCTACAGTATAATCAATCCACATCATAGTATTTTCTCCGTTAGTGTTGCTTGCGGATATTTAAGTACAAAATACGTTGCTTGTTTAGAGTTTGGTATTTCTACATAGATATCACAACGGCAATATACATCGCTTGGGAGAGTTTGACTGTTTGATCGCAACCAAATCCACTCCCAGTCGTTTTCTTCAATTAGTTTATAAACTTCAGCAGTTACTTCTCGTTGTATCCATATTGATTCTAGATCAGTTTCAGCATGTTTCCATTTATATTCGCATGATCCTAAGTAATACCTCATTCGAGAATATCAGCAATCCTGTGTGCGAGTTGTCTAAACCACATCTCGTCGTGTCCTCGAGTAGTTTCAGCAGCCGTGCCAATCCTAATACCACTTGTTTCCACAAACGACCTTGGATCATTAGGCACACCGTTCTTGTTAACTGTGATACCATTTTCCTCTAATAAATCTGCTGCTTGTCTTCCACTATGCTTACTATCACTTAAATCCATTAAAATAATATGCGAGTCAGTGCCACCTGTCTGTACGCTTATATCACGCTGTCTAAGCACGTCACACATAGCTTTAGCATTTTGTACTACATTGGCGCTATATTCCTTAAACTCTGCTGTGTTTGCTTCTATAAAGCACTGTGCCTTGGCTGCAATAATATGCATCAACGGACCGCCTTGTGTACCTGGAAAAATAGCACTATTGATACGTTTCGAATAGTCCGGATTATTCCATAGTATAATACCGCCGCGTGGGCCTCTTAGAGTCTTGTGTGTAGTACTTGTTACTATGTCTGCATATGATAACGGACTAGGATATGCATTACCTGCAATTAGTCCTGAATAGTGTGCCATGTCTACTAACAACAATGCACCTACACTATCTGCAATAGCTCTAAACATACTCCAATCAATACTACGTGGATATGCACTTGCGCCAGCAACAATCATCTTAGGTTGTACTTCTTTTGCCTGTGCCATAATTGCTGGATAATCTAGCCAGCCATCTTCTTTCACGCCGTATGTGTGTGCTTCGTAAATCTTGCCTGAGATATTTGGCGGACTGCCATGTGACAAGTGTCCTCCACTAGCCAAGTCCATTCCGAGTATTTTATCACCTGGTTTTAGAAATGCTTGATATACTGCTGTGTTAGCATTTGCTCCGCAGTGTGGTTGTACATTAGCAAACTCACAACCATACAATTCTTTTAGTTGGTCAATTGCTAGTGTTTCAATTTCATCCATATGATCGCAACCATTGTAGTAACGCTTGCCTGGATAACCTTCCGCATACTTGTTAGTAAACACACTGCCTGACAGTGCCATTACACTTTTACTTGCAAAGTTTTCACTTGCAATAAGTTCGATAGTACTTGATTGTCTATCTACTTCTTTATCGAGAATAGAATGTATTCTTTGATCCATTTACCAAATTCCTAAGTTTCTGCCGTTGCCAGCAATAATACTAAAACAGGTTACAACGTGTAACACTATCCAAAAGGTGCGAAAAGCCAGCGCCTTCATTACACTACGTTGAGTGATTGGAAGGAATTCTGGCTTGTCATCATCAGTAAGCCCAATAGGCATACCTACAGTGCGAGCCCAGGTCCTGAGCCAACGCCTCTGCCCGCTCATTACATAGCGTTCTTTTTTTCTTGGATTTCTTTACGGCGTTCTTTTGTAAGTTTGCCTAAGTCACCCAATGCTTTTCTAGCTCTTGCAGCCGCGGCTTTTACGCCTTTACCTTCGAACGTTTCATGTTCGATTAAGTAGTTATTAAATGCCTGTACGATTTCGTCGTGATTTGCCATTATACTTCTCCTTTTTTGTTAATGTAATTTTATTTAATAAACGTGTGTTTAAGGGGTCTTAAATGTGGTTTATTATGAATCTGCAAAAACATTATCAGATCCTGTGTCTGCTGCATTCGGAACCCAACTACCATGACCTTTGGTTGCATCACCTTTTCGGTGTACTGGTATGTTGTTAACAAACACTGTATCTGATCCTGCATCTGCTGGATCTCCACAAACTGTAGTATCTCCTACTCTGACAGTTGCTTCGTTATTAGTAAACACATCAGGAGATCCTTCTTTGTATGATGTTTGATGGAAAGGTCCTGGACTAGGTGATTCGTGTCCTTCGTGTGCGTCTACATTTGTTCTTACTACTTCTGGCATTATAATCTTCCTACAACTACTTCGATAATTCCTTCACCGTCTGTTGTTTTATCTTCAAGTGCTTTACCAATTATTGCTCCACCGATAAAAGAACTTGCTTCTGCATATCCCTTATATTTACTAGATATCATCATGTCGCCTTTTCTAACTTGGCCCCATACCTTACAAGGTACTCTGCCTTGTAATGCTATTGCTACACCTTCTATCTCTGCATTCATCAAGTAAGCAGGTTTCTCTGATACAACTCCTGCTACTTTTGTAGAAGCATATTCTGATAAAGTTACTTCAGCTTCACCGCCAAATTGTAAAACAGTTCCAACTTCGTATTCTGCATCACTAGTATATTTTTCCGCTAAGTCAGCATAGTTAGCAGTACTTGAATTACCAGCAAATGATGTACATCTTAGTGTACTTGATGTTGGTATATAAGTTAGGCCTCCTGTGCCACTTGTATGTTTATCAATGTTGATACTTTGTGCGCCATCGTCTGCAACAAACGCAACATTCCATTCAGAATTACTAGTTGATGTATTTGTAACAGCAACATCTGTAGCACTAGCACTACCTGTTAGTGTAATAGTACTGCCGCTTTGTGTTGCTGTAACATTACCTGCGCCAACAATAGTAACTGTACCTGTAGTTTCACTTCCAGCTATGCCTACACTAGTCACAGTATTAGTATTAGTATCTGTAAACAATGCATTTGCTGGAACTGCTGTTTTAACATTATCAAATGCCCAGTCTGAGCTAATACTTGTAGTAGTTGCTCCGTCAGTAGGAGTACTACTAATGTCTCTAAATGTATTAGTATCTGTAAACAATGCATTGGCCGGTACTGCTGTTTTAACATTATCAAATGCCCAATTAGAGCTAATACTTGTAGTAGTTGCTCCGTCAGTAGGTGTGTCAGTTATAGCTCTAAATGTATTAGTCCAAGGTACATTAACATACATTTGACCACTTGATAATTCAACTGGATAATTCTTACCACTTTCAGTATATCCAATTTTAACAAGTCCTAGTGTTGTACTTGTTGCAGTTGAATAAGTTGTATTTGTAAAAGTGACCTCAGTATCATCTTCTTGGAATAACGTAAGAGTATTGCCGTCTACTTCTGCTTCAGCAATGTTTGTAGCCGGTAATACATAAGTATTGGCATCAGCTGTACCTGAGTAACCTAAGTCAGCAAGTGTACCTAAATCTTCTATGCTGAGTGTTTTAGAACTGATATCAGTGATGTGACCAAAGTCATCAATACTAATACTTTGTATGACTGTGTCGTCTGCTGTGTTGCTGACACTTGCTTGATTGTTAGAAGTGTCAGCATGATCAATTGTTATCGTTTCAGAACTAGCAGTTCCGGTAACTTCAATAGCATTGCCGCCTACTATTATAACGTCTTGATTTGTTGCACCGTCACTTAGTCGGACTCTAGTCTGTCCGTCTAATACATCAGTACCAACATTTTCTACACTTAATGCATATGTAGTATCAACACCTGTCAGTGTAACTGTATTACTGTTTTGTGTTGCTGTAACACTACCGGCACCTGCAATAGTAATAGTTCCACTTGCTTCGCTGCCTGAAATACCTACTTTGGTTTTTGTAACACTAAATGCTCCACTGATACTGTTATAACTTAAATCTCCGCCACCAGTGAACAAATTTCTAATAGCGCCATCAGTTCTTTGAGCTGTCTCAGAGAAACTAAACGCACCAGTTGACGAGTCATAACTAACATCTCCACTAGCACTAAACAAGGCTCTAATCTCGCTTTCGGTCCTAGCTGCGGCATCTGAGTAACTAATTACACCAGTCGAACTGTCATAACTTAAATCACCGCTAACACTAATCAATCCTCTAATATCACTATTGCTAGGACCAGTGTAATCAAATACACCTGAGCTTTCAGTGTAACTAAATGATCCTAATCCGCCATTATCATTTGCACTAACAAATCCTCGTACATCGCCACTACCAACTTCTCCTGCGGTAAAACTAATTACACCAGTTGAACTATCATAGCCTAAATCGCCACTAACACTAATTAACCCTCTAATAGCAGTATCACTTCTATCTGTGTCAGTGTAACTAATAACTCCGGTATTAGAATTATAACTTAGATCTCCACTAACACTAATAGCTGCTCGTATTTCGCTACGAGCTGTTCCTGTTAAACTAATAATTCCGTTTGTTGAATTGTATGATAAACTTCCGTAGTATTCGTCACCAACCGGGTCGGCAGTATCACTGACCGACACTGCTGTCCTTGCATTGGCATTAGTGTATTTGGTTATACTGAATACACCTGTACCAGAATTATATACTAAGTCACCACTTGCACTAAACAGGCCTCTAATATCACCATCTGTCTTTTCGTCAAATTCTATTTCACCAGTGGCCGCATTATAACTAATACTACCTGTTACGGTAAATGCACCACGAATTTCGTCAAGTGTTATTCCGCTGTATGTATATGTTCCGTTACCACTATCGTATTCTAGTCCACCGTATCTAGTATTTCCGTCACTAGTTTGTGCGGCACTAAAATGCGCTCTTACTTCTGCGGCACTAGGACCAGTGTAAGTAATTGTACCGTTAGTATCGTCGTATGATAAACTTCCATCTCCGCCAGCATCGGTTGCACTAATAGCTGCTTGGGCTCTTGCGTCTGTAAAATATAAATTTGTAGGTGTTACACCTTCGTCAATATCGTCTGTTACTAATGTTATACTATTGTCTACATTTGCACTCAAACTATTAACTTCAAATGTTTTACTATTAGCATATGTTTCTACAAACAATTTATTAGTTGCATCTAAATCAGAAACAGGGTCTGCAACACGTTCTATTTTGTAATTTGCTAGATCTAAATTGCCTTCTAAAGGCTGTGTTGCTGTTAAATCTAAATATCCTGGACCTATTTTAGCAGGAACACTAAGTCCGGCATGTGTAAGTCCTAGTCTTCTATTTACATAACTGCGTACTGCACTTTCAGTCGGTACAGTATCACTTGCATTGTCTGTCATTGCATCGTCAGTTGAAAATTCACTAACTGCGACACCACGTTTGAATCCAATACCATCTAAGTTTGAAAGAGCAATACTTGCTGAGAATGTAACAGTACCTGTTCCTTGGTCAACTTTAAAATATTCGCCAACTCTAAAATTACCGTCTTGGTCGGTAGTTACATAGAACACTCGTCCTTTGCCTTCTTCAACTACTTCACGAGGTTGACTTGCCGGTATTTCAGGTTGGCCATAAATTTCTCTTGGATAACTTGATGTTTGATAACTGCCTGTTCCAATGTCTAATAGATCGTGTCCTGTAACTCTCAGTGTACTAATACCAACTGTAATTCTAGCAACAGTATTTGCAGGTACTCCAGCTCGCATTGTAGGAGCATCAGGGTATACACTAAATGATCTTGTTAGTGCAGGTGTTACATCTACTTCTGCATAAAGTTGTCCAGTTGTTGCCTTATCTCTATATGCAGTAATTTGGTGCATTGTTCCGTCAAAACCAAACACATATTGTTTACTGTTGGTAATTGCTCCAAGTATCCTGGCTGATTCGTTTGCGTCTAAGTCAACGTCAAGACGTATTGTTGTGTCGCCAACTTGTCCGGATCCTGCTACACTACCTGCCGTATCGTCAATAACAAGTTTAACATAATCATAACTTTCACGAAGTGTAATACGTGCTTCGTTTGAAGGTAAGTTTGCTACATCATATGCTAGTACACGATATACTTTATCAGGGTCATCGTCATAAACTAATGCTGTACTAGGACGAGTTGGATTTACATCAATAATACCATCATATTTTATAACTTGATTTGATCTAATAACTATTTTAGTTGCATCTGGAATGTCTACTTGTATTCCAGGATTATCTGCTGCACCTTGGGCAATATTAAGTGCATATATCTGCGGCGATGTCCCGTCAATTGATGTAATGTTAGTTACTTCATATCTGTTTAAGTAAACTGGGTCACCATTCATGTCAGCTACACCGTTGTGGTCAATTTCTAGTTCACTTACATTGAATGGTGCATAACTTGGATTAATAACATAAACTACTGTGTCTCCACGTTGGTTAGGATAATCTCCAGTTGTTTTTACTGTGGCAATTTGTACTGTATCTTCTGCTACAAATACTTGGTCACTTACTTCTAGCGGATCACTACCTTTAGCAACAAGAGCAAAATCTCCATATGCTGTTGAACCGTTTAACGAACGTATGTCTGAGCCGTTTTCAGCTAGATAACTTATGTGATTGTAGTAACAGAACACACTAACAAGCTCGCATCGTGCATTGTTTGTAGTATATACTCCGTAGCCTAAGTCGTTCACTTGTGTAAAGTCGTTGCCAAGCATTGATATATTACCAGCACTTAGTAATTCTATATTGTAAGGTAAGCTAGGTAATGCAGATGCTAATTCGTTTACGATTTGATAGTATGGTAATTCCCAAGGCGTTGCTGGGTTTAATAGTAATCTATATTCTCCGGCTGCGACACCAACTGTATCTGCTTTGTCTACTTGAAATCTTGTCCCGTCAATAAAGAAGCTGGTTGGAGTTTGAGGCTGTCTATATACATTATCAATAATAATTTCAGTAGTGCTATTGGCTTGTTTTAAACGTGCGTCTAAATTACCAGCAAAGCCGTCGATAAACATACCCCCACCAAACAATACGTCTGGTGCTATAGATTTTGAAAAACTAGATGCTGTTTGTGTGTAAGGAGATTTGGTAAGTATCTGTCCTGCAGGATCAAGTACTTCCATAAATCCGCCATGACCTTGTACACTTATATTTCTTATGATGGTTGCGTCATTCATTAAGAACACATCCATCTCGTCATTAGCTTTAGGTGCGTTGAAGTTTCCATTTATAACTTCAACAACAGATCCAACTAAATCCTCAACTACACTTTGTTCTGAACTTTCAACTAATGCACTCATTTGTATTTTTAAATGAGTGATTGCTGCGGCAGTTTCTGTAACTTGGTCTGCTGGTAGCTGTCCTTGATATGTTAGTGCAGAAAATAATGTTTCTTGATATCCACCATACAACATATCTAATGCAACAGCATCGACTATATATCCTACATCACGTCTACACTTTTGTTCGTCATATTCTAAACTTGGATATGTAGTAGTAATAAAGTTTATAACACTGTCTTGTAATACTTGCTTGTTCTGCATTGTAGAAAGTGTTTTGTATGCTTCGTCGTAGTCGCCTACATTCTCTGCATAAGCATATATGTCAGTAGACCTATCTGCTAGGTAATGCGCACCAAATGGATTATCACCAACAACTGCCGGATCTAAGTTTAAGTGTTCAGCACCACGTTTGAATCGAGTGTTTGCCCAAGGACTAGCACTAGCACCAGGGCGCGGCCTTACAATACTACGTCTAAATTCATCGCCTTTGATAGAAGTATTATTTGGTACTTTGATTGGAAAATGTTCAAAGTAAATACCACTTTCAAGTCTAATTGTTATTTCAGGATATTCTGTTCCGGCTGCTTGATACTCGCTATATGGAACTCCAGGTATTGGATTACCAAACTTTAGTTGTTCGTCTAGTACAAATGTTCCTTCTTCAACTTTTATAATTAGCTGGTCAGCAGTTTGTCCTGAGTTTACATTGTATTCTTCAATAAGTCCTACTGCGCCACTAGTTTGTCCAATGACTCTAAACCCACTACGTAACTCAGTTGTAGCATCTAGTTCAGCAGAGCCTTTAAAAACTGCAATATCTTTAAAGTCACCTACATCATTAATTGATACAATATAAGAACGTTGCTGTTGTACTTGACTATCGTATGTGATCCATTTTTGATATGGACCTAATCCTTTTGACGCTCGGTTAACAACACGTTCGGCTTCTCTACAAGCAGCATTTAAACTAGCAAAGGCAGTGCCTGGTGTGCGGCCTCTTTTAACACCAAATAGGTTATCGTCTCTGCCGTTTGGCGATACGTATAATACATTCGTTGTTGTGTTAAATGGAGTTGATGCAACTAGATAGTATTCACTGCCGTCGGAATATTCTAAACTTTGTGTTGCCGGATTATATCTAAAAAGACCACTTGATGCCGCTGGGCGATCTTGTTCGCCTTGCAAATAAAGTTCAGTGATGTTGCCTTCACTATCAACTTTTGCTTTGTCACCGTATGCTGGCTTTCCGCCTGCTGTTTGACCGTCTCCAACATATAACTGCTTATTGGTAGTATCGTATATTACTTCGCCACTTAACGGTGTAAACCCTTCTCTATCACTAGTAGGGCCACGTCTTACAAGTACTGATCCCCGCTCAGGTACGTCTGACATTATGCATCATCCTCAATTAATGGACTAAATCTTCCATATAAAATATTAGGATCATATGAAGCTGTTCCTAACAGCGGAATATAGCCGCCGTCAAAATATTGTTCAGGAACATCCGCAAAGTTTCCACCGTCTATGTTAGAAATTACAGTGTCATATACGGGATTAATATCTCCGGCATCAATAGGCGGAATATTAAAAAAGTTATCTTTGTCAAATGGTGCGCCACGTCTAATCATATACTATCCTTTAGTATATTTATCGGACTAGACGGGCTAGTAGTTAACTTAGTGCTATACCGGTAGTTTGTGAAGTATACTGTTTTGCAATTTCTGTTTCTGTTTTAGCAAGACAACTTACCGAGTGTGCTTGCAGTACAAATTTTGCATCAGGTGATACTCCGAACATAAATGGTGCTAGACCTAGTCCTTGCTGTTGTGCAATAAGAACCATTGGTTTGTGCAATTTGTATGCAGTAGCCGATTCTTCTTCTAATCGAGCTACTAGTTCTTCGCCTGAACTTAATTTAAAAGAGACTGTGTCTCCAATTTTGTATGGGGTTTCTAATAACATATTTTTTATCTTCGTTTAATAGCCTTTTTAGTGGCTCGCGTTGCCGCTGGTTTAATTTTCTTAGCGCCTGTAGTTTTACGAGGTTTTCTAAGTGCCATGTGGTGTTACCTTTCTAAAGTGTATGTCCCGTGCCATTATAGCCGGTTTCTTCTAAGTATGTACTAAACTGATCGTAGCCGCCAATTGCTGTTCCGTTAATACGGATCTGTGGCACTGTACGGGCACCTGGGAAGTTTTCTAACAGTTCTTCCTTAGTATAATCGGTGCCGAGTGTTTTGTACGTATACTCTAACTGACGCATTTCGCAAATTGCTTTTGCTTTATCGCAGTAAGGGCATTGTGGTTTTCCATAAATTTCAATCATTATAAACTGAATCCTTTTAGGCTGTCTTTATCAACATCCTGTTTGATGCCACCAATGATATAACTTTCAACTTCTGTCTCTTGCGGTGCAACTTGCAAGCCTGAACTAGATAGCCAATGTTGTGTCCACGGTAGCGGGTTAGTATTTACTGGAGCATCAAATATAGCATCTAATCCCAGCGCCTTAAGTCTTCTATTCGCAATGTATTCTACATATTGATGTAACAGTTTATCATTAAGACCAATCATACTGCCGTCTTTGAACAAATAGTCTGCCCAGTCTTTTTCTTCTGCAACACATTCACGCCACAGATCGTATACCTCTTCTTTACACTCTTTAGCAATCTCTGCCATTTCTGGATCGTCTTTGCCGTTTGCCCACAACTTTAATACGTGTGTGCTTAGTGCTAAGTGTTGTGCTTCATCGCGAGCAATTAATGAAATAATCTTTGCAGAACCTTCCATTAGTTTTAACTCACCAAATGCAAAGGTACATGCAAAACTTACATAGAAACGTAAACCTTCTAAGATGTTTACCGTTTGCATTGCAAGATAAAGTTTCTTCTTAACATCACGCATGTTGCCTTTGTTGCGATGTGTATACGCATCAGCGGCTTCTGTAAATGCATCGTAGTGTTTGGTTACACTAGTTGCACGAGCAATAATCTTCTCATCATCTAAAATAGTATCAAATACTTCTGACGGGTCAGCGTACACGTTCTTCATAATATGTGTGTAGCTACGTGAGTGAATTGTTTCAAAGAAGTCCCAAGTAACAATACAGCCTTCTAGTTCAGGAAGTGAAACGTGCGGCAAAAATGCTAGACACGGACCACGTCCTTGGACACTGTCAAGTAGTGTTTGATATTTCAAATTGGAAGTGAAGATGTGCTTCTGCTCAGGGCGGAAGTTTGCAAAGTCTGCTCTGTCTTTTTGTAGACTTACTTCTTCAGGTCGCCAAAAATAACCAAGCATTGTTTGATTAAGTTTGTCAAACACAGGAAATTTAAATACATCATAACGCTGTGTGTTTTGATCTGCTCCGAAGAACATATTTTGTTTGGTGAAATCCACCTTTTCTTTATTGAATACAGTTTTTGCCATCTTGCTTCCTCTATCTCTGTCTTTATATAGTAACTTACTTATCTTGATAAGTCAACCACTAAATTGCACATGCCTCACATTCTTCACCTTCGTCTATTTCACTAGGTGCTAATTCTACTTGTTGTGCTTCTTCTTCTATTTCACTTGGATCAGTTTTATAATCATAAGTGTTTTGATAGTACGATGTCTTCCAACCGTACTTGTAAGTGTTTAATAAATCTTGTAACATAACACTCATTGGTACTTCGTTATTTTCGAAGTGTGTTGGATTGTAACTCCAGTTGCCGCTAATTGCCTGATCAAAGAATTTCTGCATTACAGCAACTACATTAATATAGCCTTCATTGCTTGGCATATCCCATAGTAAACTATAGTGATTTTTTAATGTTTGATACTGTGGAACAATTTGCTTAAGAGGCCCTTTTTTGGACTTCTTAACGGACAAGTAACCTCTAGGTGGTTCAATTCCGTTTGTTGCGTTCGACACAACGGAACTGCTCTCCGAAGGCATTTGTGCGGACAATGTGCTGTGCCTAAGACCGTGTTCTTTGATCTGAACTCGTAAAGTATCCCAATCATAATTTAGCTTGTTCTCCACAATATTATCAACGTCACTCTTATAAGTGTCAATTGGAAGAATGCCGTCACTATATTTAGTGCGGTCAAAGTACTCACAAGCACCACGTTCTTGTGCAAGTTTATTAGATGCTTTTAACAAGTAATATTGGAACGCTTCACTAAGATCGTGTACTATCTTCCAGGCTTCTTTGTCGTCATACTTAACGTGATTCTTTGCAAGATAATGAGCTAGTCCAATGTAGCCTACGCCCAACGAGCGTCTTGCTTTTGTACTAATCTCTGCCGCTTTAATTGGATAGCGTTGATAATCAATAATTTCTTCTAATGCTCTTACTGCTAGTTCGCATAGTTCTTCTAGATCATTTAAATCTCTTATAGTACCTACGTTGATAGCACTTAAAATACATAAAGCAATTTCACCTTCTGGATCGTCAATATGATTAAGTGGCTTTGTTGGTAATGTAATTTCTTGACATAAGTTACTCATGTACACTGTGTCTTTAAATGAGCTGTGTGTATTAGCATGATCAACATTCATGATGTATATACGTCCTGTCTCTGCACGTTCTTTTACTAACGCTGAGAACAAGTCCATTGCTGATACTTTCTTTTTCTTAATGCTTGTAGCACGTTCGTACTTTTCATACATTTCTTTGAACTCGTCTGCATCGCCAAAATATGCTTCATACAAACCCGGTACATCATGCGGCGAGAAAAGAGTTATATCTTGACCAGATAACAACCTTTCATACATTGTTTTGTTTAACTGTATACTGTAATCTAATTTACGTACACGATTGTCCTCTGTGCCTTTGTTGTTCTTCAGCACAAGGATGTCTTCAATCTCTTGATGCCAAAACGGGAAGTGTGTAGTAGCACTACCGCCACGTACACCATTCTGTGTACAACAACGTACAGTTGATTCAAACTTCTTTAAAAACGGAACGATACCAGTGTGCGCCACTTCTCCGCCACGTATTTTTGCGTTGACTCCGCGTATTCTACCAGCGTTAATGCCAATGCCCGCACGTTGAGCAGTATAGCGGCCAATAGCCATATCACTAGCAAAAATACTATCCAAAGTGTCATCACTATCAACAAGTACGCAACTTGCAAACTGACGTACAGGGGTCCTGACGCCTGCCATGACTGGGGTTGGGATATTGACTTTAAATAGTGAGGTCGCATCGTAGTATCTCCTTACGTAATGCATACGTGTTTCTGTTGGATAGTTAGCAAACAATGTTGCCGCAATCATCATATACATGAACTGAGGAGTTTCAAATATCTCTCCTGTAGATCGATCCTGTACTAGATACTTATCAACTACTTGTCTCATACCTGCATAGGTAAAGTTCTCATCACGCTTGTGATGAATGTAACGATTCAACGTTTCAATTTCTTCGTCGGTATAACTGTTTAGTATTTCAGGATCATATAACCCACGTTCGATATTTTGATCAATAATTTGTTTAAAACTAACTGCTAAAAATTCTCCAAACACTTGTTTGTATAATCCGTAAGTTAGCAATCTTGCAGCCGCATATTGGTAGTTTGGATTGTCTAGGCTAATAAGATCGTTGGCCGAGCGTACTAATACTTCTTGTATCTCACTAGTACTCATACCATCATAAAACTGTAAGTTAGCATTCATTTCAATTTGACTGCTACTTACGCCGGCTAAACCTTCACATGCATGTTCTACCACTTTGTGTATTTTATTAATGTTAATTGGTTCTGCACCGCCTGATCGTTTTACAATATGAATGCCGTTTGACATGAATGACTCCTGTTTCTATCTAGTTAAAATGTTTATATTTGCTGAGGTATTTAGTGGAGCTGGGGCATGATGTAAACTCGTTGCGAAAATATAGCATCCGGTAATTCCTCTCGTGAAACCACTTCATTGTTATAATTAATTATATTATTATCTACGAATAATAAGTAGTGGGTCTCGGACTTTTTATTATTCGTACAAATATGTATCTCAAATTTACTCTCTGAAAAGCGTTCAGTTAACTGTAGGGAATAACACATTCCCAATACGATTCCAAACTCGCAATATTGGTTCTCTTCTAGAAGCTCCCAAGGACTTGCCCAAGAGCTTTGATCCCAGGGATCCCAGCTAATTCTTTTCAGTGGAGCATTCTTATAAAAGTCTCGGACATGCTGAAATGGTTCTTCAACTGTCTCTAATGACTCTCTAAATGTTTTCCAGGCTGCTAGTTGTTCTTCAAAATTTTTCGTAAACATTAAGACCTTGACGATAGAGTAAAAGTTATTGTTGGTAACGTTACAGTAGACTCAGTTGTGCCATTATATATTTCAATATAGGCAGTGTCATTGTCTGCGTCTGCAACATCCCCACTCGTTATATTAACAAGTTTTCCTCTAAATGTCAAGTTATTTCCGGCCCCAGTTAGGCTAGTATCTTGTCCAATAAATTCATATTCGTCTGATACTGATATTTTTTCGTTATCTCTGTCAATTATTACAGTTAATACGCCTTGTCTAACGCCATCAGCATTAATAGACTTATAAGTGTAAGGAATTTCAAAAGACCTAGTTTGATTGGCCGGCAAGCGCCAGGCTGATACC
>Ga0206682_10003096_pt1 | contig 14519 bp, 6 predicted proteins | sample M240m12015metaG_FD_155444 | JGI IMG/M metagenome (GOLD analysis project Ga0206682, IMG submission 155444) | Ammonia-oxidizing marine archaeal communities from Monterey Bay, California, United States - M2 40m 12015 | ecosystem: Environmental > Aquatic > Marine > Intertidal zone | place: USA... | reverse complement strand
CCCGCGCCTCCCGCGTGCGACGTCGGCGCGGAGGCGGCGCCGGAGGCGGCGCCGGAGACGCCCAACCCGTCCGCTCCGCCCGCCCCCCCCGCTCGGCTCACGGCGATCCCCCTCGCGGCGTTCATGGAACGCGCGGGGTGCTCGCGTTCGGAGGCGGCGGACTGGCGCGCGACGCTCCGGTTCGGCGGCGACGGCGACGGCGACGCGAGCTCGGGCCAGCCCTTCGGCGGCTGGGCGGCGCGGCGCGGCGCGCTTTGGGGGAAGCAGTGCGTCGGGAACAAGCTCGAGATTTTGCGCGCGGACTCGGCGCGCACGCTTCGTGTCTCCAAAGACGCCACGCACGCCTCCGGCTCGACGTGCTCGTGGCGGCCGGGCGAGGTGGTGAGCTTCGACCCGGCGACGGGCGAGCACGTCGTGGCGTTCCTGGACGGCTCGGAGGCTTCCGTGTTCCTGTTTGCGCAGACGATGCGGTGGCTGCTGGACGCCTTCGAGCCCGTGGCGGGCGTGCCCGAGGTGCCCGCGGGCGGGGGCATCGCCATCGCGATGCCGCCCGTGCCCGTGGCGTGCGGCGGCATGCGCGGCTGCCTGCTCCCCGGCGGCAAGCGCGGCGAGGAGCTCGTGCGGTACGCCGCGCCGCGCGCGGCGGCGACGCCCGGCGTCTTGGCGGAGTTCGTGGTGCCCGCCACGGAGTTTGAGCGTCTGGGCGGGAAGGGCACGGCGAAGAAGTGGCGCCAGTCGCTGCGGCTGGTGGCGCCCGGCACGCACCGGCAGGCGGAGACCATGGGCAAGTGGTTCCGCGCGTACGGCGCGCAGACGGGCGACGGCTCCGTGGGGAGGCACGTCGAGATCTTCTGGCCGGGGGACGCCGCGTTCTACGGGGGGGTCATCGCCGCCTACAAGGCGGAGACGGGCGAGCACGAGCTCTTCTACGACGACGGCGGCAAAGAGACGCTGCAGCTCTCGATGCAGACGGTGCGCTGGGGGCCGCCGCCCGCGCCCGGCGCGCGCGCGCGCGTCGAGAAGGAGGCGGCCGCGTACGCGCTCGCCAACCCGCCGGGAAGCAAGAGCAAGAAGAAGGGCGCGGGGAGCGGGGGGGCGGGGAGGGCGCCGGCGCGAGAGACGGCGCGCGCCGGAGAAACGCGCGCCGCCGACCCCGGCGCGTCGGGCGCCGGCGCGGGGGAGACGGATGAGTGGATCGCCTGCGACGCGTGCGGGAAGTGGCGCGTCGTGCCAAAGACGGTGGTCGCGGCGCTGGGCGATAACGACCGCTGGGAGTGCGCGCAGAACCCGAGAGCGGCGTTCAACGCGTGCGACATCCCGGAGGAGGCGTGGGAAGGGGACGGGAAGTGACTCATCGACGAGTAGTGTACATGTACGAGTACGAGTTGTCATAAGAAAAAAAGAGAAATACTCCATCGACGCCGACATCGCGAACGGAAATGCCTTCTCGTCTCGTCGCGCTCTCGTCACAGTGCGGCGCGCCGGCGGGGCGACGAGGAGGGAGCGCGACGATGGCGGAGCGCGCGGCGGTGTCTGCGGTGACCATCGAGATGGGGCGCATGGAAGCAGTCAAAGGAGACGGCGAAGATGACGACCGACCCGGCGTGTCGGAGTCGGAGGATGAACACGAGCCGCTCGTGGCGTCCACGTCGGAATCTGTGGTTGCGCGCGCGCCTCCCACGGTCGCCGAGAACGCGCTCGGCATGGCGTTGTACGCCCTGGGCGTCCTGTGTGGCTCCATCACCGCGCTCTCCGCTCGACTGCTGCACCGGCGGTTCGCCATCGACGTCGTCTGGATCGTGCTCGGAAGGGCCTCCGCGGGGTTGCTCGGGGTGGCCGCCGCTCTCACCGTACAGACGCGCCGAGGGAACGTCGCCGCGCCGTTGGGAGCCCGACGCGGAGCCCTGTGCCTGCGGGGTATCGTGGGGACGTGCGCGGTCTTCTCGTTTTTCCTCACGGCCGCGAACCTGCCACTCGCGGACGCCGCCGTGCCGGCGCTCATCGCGCCGCTGGTCACGACGTTGGTCGCCGCGAAGTGGCTGCGCGAAAAGCCGCACTGGGCGGTCTGGGCGGCGTTCCCGGTGTGCGTGCTCGGCGCGACGCTCGTGCTGCGGCCGGGGGTGCTCCTCGGGGACGCCGGGGACGCCAGGGACGGGGACGGCCTGGACGACGGACACGTCATCGCCACACCCTCGAATCGCGACCGGGTCACCGCGCTGGGCGTCGGCGCCGCCGTCGCGCAAACCGTCTTCGGCGGCCTTTCAAAAGTCCTGGTGCGCGTCTTGAGCGGCGGCATCGCCGCGGACGGGACGTCGCAGGCCAGGAAGGAACACCCGCTGGTGCTCATACTGTACACGAACGTGTTTTCGGTGCTCGGTATGAGCGTCCTGTGCTTGGCGAACGCGGCGGCGGTGGGCGCGCCGGAGGACGCGACGCCGCGCGTGAGCCAGGAAGACGCCGCGTCGGTGGCGGCGCTCTTCGCCGCGTCCACGTTTTCCGGGTTCGTCGCGCAGCTCTCCATCACCGCCGCGCTGGGGCGCGCGTCCGCGTCCGCGGTCATGCCCGTGCACTATACGGGCGTCTTCTGGGCGGTGCTGTGGGGGTGGCTCCTCCTGGGGGAAACGCCCGGCGCGGCCGAGGCGTGCGGCATCGCCGCGGTCGCGATGGGGTCGGCCGCGGCGAGCGCGGCGAACCTCGCCGAAAAGAAAAAAAAGCCCCCCGCGGAGTCGTAGTAATAAGAGCGGGCTTTTAGCTAGCTATAGGATAGCTACTTTCGTAGTAGAGACGGGCACATAGAGCGAAACGACGCGATACGCAGAAGACTCGATACTCTCAGAAGACGTTCGCGTGTGTATTTCACGCGTGACTCCGCTTCGCTTCGCATCGGTATCGACCGCAACGTCACCGCCTCCCGCTCACGTCGCGTTTCTCGCCTTCCGGCGGTCGCCCCTGCCGACAGCCTGGAAACCTTTCTGGATGGCGCTGACGGACCTCGACGCGCCGCACGCCTGGCACACACAGTTCGAGAGGCGCGTCTTCGGGTCCTTGATCAGCTGCGTGTCCGAGGACTTGCACATCTGGCAAATCACGTACTCGATGAAGTAGTGCCTCAGGACGCCCTCGAACACCTTCGGCAGGAAGCGCCCCTTGATGATGAGCCGGTTCTGCCCATCCAGCGTGCCGCTCGTGCCGAGCTCCGCCATCATGTACTGGATCACGTGGTCGTGGTTCCTGTGCATGGCGTTGCAAATCTCCATCAGGTTCGAGAAGACGGTCTTCTTCGTGCCTTCTCTGAGCACCTGCGGGGGTTTGATGATGGTTTTGGTCTTCTCGGACAACGCCGGGTTCTTCTCGCGCAAGATGCCAAACACGCGGCCCAGCAGCTCGTCGTAGTGGTAATCGCGCGTCGTGCCTTCCCAAGGGAGCCCGCTGCCGGCGGACGCGGCGCCTTCGTTCTCGCCGCCCTCCTCGTCGTCCTCGTCGTCGACGTCCTTCTTCTTCTTCTTCTTCTTCTTTTTGCCGAAGTCCATCTCGTCGTCTTCCGCGCCCTCTTCCTTGCTCTTGGACTTCTTCTTCTTCTTCTTCTCGCCGAAGCCCATGTCGTCCATCTCGCCAGTCACCGCCTCCACCGCCTCACCATCCTCATCGAGCACGACCTTCTTCTTCTTCTTCTTCTTCAGAGTGGGATCGAAATCCACCTGTCGCGTTCGGGAGCGGCGTTCGGAGAGGAAAGAAGGAGGGAGTCGTCAGCCATCGCGCGAAACGGAAGAGTGGACCGTGGGGAGAGTCGCTCGACCTTCGCCGCGGTCGCGAGACGAAAGACGAAAAAACCCTGCGCCGCCGCGCGCGCCATCGCGACCGAGGCCATCTTGCCAGTCTTGGCGCGCGCGTCCGGGGGCGGGAACGCGGGAAGAGCGCGATCGAGGCGCGTACCTCTTCCTCGGGGTCCGCCATGGTGATGGTGGTCTCTTCGGTGCGCCTGAGTCGCGCGCGGAGGAGTGCCGCGCGTTTGCAGCGCTCCGTCGAGAGGCGCGGTACAGGTTTTAAGATCGCGAGGCCGCTGGATCAGCCTTTGTGACTGATTCCCATACGAATATGAAAGTGTGCACCGGTGCGCGCTGAAGACCCAGTCACATCCGAGACCTCGCCGCGAAACATTTCGCAAGTCCAGTCACGCTGTCACGGCGATCTTGAAAAGCGCGCCAGCGTCTCCCATCTCGCGCGACTTTGTTGTCTTCTCCACCGAGGACTCCGCGCGAAGGTCGCCGGTGTCCTCAGGCGGCAAAGCGACTGGCGCGCCCGCGGCGACGGTGGGCGCGCGGATACGCGGCGGCTTCCCTCGGCGCCGAGATGGGGAACCAGCTGGCTGCGCCCGCGCGGGTGCAGCCCGGCGAACTCCTCGCCACGGATGTCCCGAATCTAGTCTTCAAGGACAGCCTCGGGGGCGGTCGGTTCTTGAAGACGTTCCTGACCCGCCACGAGGAGGGCCAGAGGGGCGGGCTGGTCGTGGTGAAGGTGTACTTGAAGCGCGGCGCGCCGGGCACCGGCGGCGGCCTCGACCCCGCGCTGGTCAAGGAGCACGAGCGTCGACTGCGGCGACTGAGAAACGCGTTGTCCTCCCCCGCGCCCACGCATCTGCACGCGTGGCCTTTCCAGCGCGAGCTCGAGACGGACCGCGCAGTGTACCTGATGCGCCAGTACGCGCACAGCACGCTGTACGACCGGGTGAGCACGCGCCCGTTCTTGAGCCACGTGGAGAAGAAGTGGATGGCGTACCAGCTGCTGCACGGCCTGGCGGACTGCCACGAGCGCGGCATCGCGCACGGCGACGTGAAACTGGAAAACGTGCTGGTCACGTCGTGGGGCTGGGCGTTCCTCACCGACTTCGCCACCTTCAAGCCCGAGACGTTGCCCGCGGACAACCCCGCGGACTACTCCTTCTTCTTCGACACCGGCGGGCGCCGCAGGTGCTACGTCGCGCCCGAGCGGTTCAGGGACGGCGCGCAGGGCAGCCCGGGAGACCGCCGGGGCGCGGAGGCGAGCGCGGCGAGCGCGGCGGGATCCGCCGGCGCGCCAGACGCGTCGGCGGATCCCGCGCGGGACCCATCCGGCGCCGACGTGCGACACGGCGCTTTCGAGGAGACGCTCTCGTACGATTTCGCCGCCGCGGACGTGTTCAGCCTTGGGTGCGCTCTGGGCGAGCTGTTCCTGGACGGCTCGGCGCTCTTCGACCTGTCACAGCTGCTGGCGTACAGGCGCGGCGAGCACGACCCGAGTCAGCAGCTGCAGGCGGTGGCTGACCGCGACGCGCGCGCGCTCGTGATGGCGATGCTGCACCGCGACCCGGCGCGCCGGCCGACCGCGCGCGCGCACCTGGAGCGGTGGAAGAGCGGCGGAAGAGAGCCCCTCGGCGCGCGGGCCGATTCCAAAACAGAGCCGTTCTTCCCGGCGTACTTCGAGACCATGCACGACTTCTGCGCCTCGCTCATGATGAAGGACGCGGACCAAACCGCCGAGGCGGTTCGCGCCGCGTTCGAGCCGCTTCTGGCGGACATCGCGCGCGAGGAAGGAGGCGTGCGGGAGCGCGGGCGGGCGCCGAGTCCTCCGGGCGCGTCTCCGGTGCCGGCGCGTCCGGAGGCGAGCGGCGACGCCGCGCCGGCGACGAGCGGCGGCGGCGCGTCGCCCGCGACGGAGCACATGATGCGCGACATCGACGCGATGATGGCGGACATCGGGAACCTTCTCGGCGACGCCTCCGACGACGCCGAGAAGGTTCCCGGGAACGGCGACGAGATGAACGGCGTGACCGGCGGCGGCGCGTCGTTCGAGTGGTTCGACCGCGACGGCGAACCGGCGAGCGACGGCGAACCGACGGATTCGGGAGGTTCGATCTCGGCGACCGCCCCCGCGATTCGCGCGGCGACCCCCGAAGACGCGGCGCTCATCGCCGAGGCGGTGGCGCGAGGCGCGAGCCTCCCCGGCGCGGTCCTCGTAGCCTCCGTGGTGTGCTCGTGCGTGCGGGGCGCGGTGCGCCCTTCGCTCCGGAGAGACGCGCTCGGACTCCTGTCCCGCGTCGCCGCCGTCGCCGACGACGACGCGCGCCTGCAGCTCATCGTGCCCTTCTGCGTCGCCTCGGCGGCGGACGGCGCCGCCGCCGTGCGCGCCGCCGCCGTGCGCGCGCTCGCCGAGACCACGCGCCGCGTGGAGACCTTCCCCGCCTCGGACGCCAAGGTGTTTCCCGAGTTCGTCTGGCCGAGCTTGTCCGGCCTCGCCAGGGACCGCGAAGAGAGCGTGCGCGTGGCGTACGCCGCGTCGCTGGCGTCGCTCGCGCGCGCCAGCGCCAGGTTCCTGCAGCGCGCCAACGAGGGATCGGAGGATGCCGCGGACGGTCTCTCCATGTCCGCGTACGAAGACGACCTCGCGTCGCTCCGCGCGCTCGTGCGCGGCGCGGTGCTGGATTACCTCACCCCGGGAGGAAGCGGCGGAGGCGGCGGTCGAGCGGAAACGTCGTCCGGTGGCGGAGACGTCGCCGCCGGCGGCGTGTTCCCGTCGCCCGCGTTCGTGCGCGGCGCCGCCGACGCTTCGCGCGCCGCCGCCGCCGCGGGGGGCGTCGCGGACCCCGACATGAGCACGGCAGCGCGCGTTCGCGCGGGCGGCGGTCCGGGCGCCGACGCCGACGAGCGCGCGTCCGACCCCTCCGCCGCCGCCGCGGCGGACGGGTCGCGTCTGAGTCGCGTCGGGGCGGGCGTCGGCGCGTTCGCGCGTCCTCCCGCGACGCCGCCTCCGGGGATGGCGAGGCACGCAGAGGACCCCTCCTTCGCGGAGCTCACGCCCGCCTCAACGTCGGGCGCTTTCGGCTCGTCTTCTCCCGGCACGCTCGGCGGCGCCGGCGCCGCCGTCGGCCGGCACCCGCGCGACGCCGGCCCGCCGACGCGCGCCGCCGTTCTGGTGGGCGCGGACGCGCTCGCGTCGTTTTTCGGCCGCGCGGACGCGAACGATTTCCTGGTGCCCCTGCTGATCACCTGCCTGAACGACCGCTCGTGGCGGCTGCGCGTCGCGTTTTTCGAGCGCATCGCCGCGGTGGCGCGGTTCGTGGGCGTCGCCTCCGCGGAGGCGTTCCTGCTCCCGTGCGTCGAGCGGTGCCTCGCCGACGACTCGGACGAGGTGGCCGCCGCCGCGCTGCGCTGCCTCGGGGACATGTGCGGCGCCGACGTCGACGAGGCGCGCGCGGGCGCCTCGACGAGAGGCCTCTCGAGGTCCTCGAGTCTTGAAACGTCAGAAACGTCGTCCGATCCGCTGTTCGATCCGTCGGCGTCTTCCGATGTCGCGCAGACGCACGGTGCGACCCTCCGCAAACGGTCCGTGCTGGCGGCGGCGAAGCGCGCGGCGCCGGCGCTGTGCCACCCGGCGGGCGCGGTGCGCGCGGAGGCGCGGCGCTTCTTCGAGGCGGCGTCTAAGCGCCTCGGTGCCGCAGACGCATTCGCGCTGCTGCTTCCCCTCGCGCGCCCGTTCCTGACCGCGCGCTTCGCGTCGCTCGGCGCCGCCGCCGCGGACGTGCTGGCGGACCGCTCCGCGCTCGCCGCCGCGACGCGCGCGCCGCCGTCGCGCGAGGCGTTCGAGGACGCCGTGGTCGCCGCCGGCGGCGCGCCGCGCCGCCGCCGCCGCCGCGCGGACCGCAGCTTCGACGCGGGGTCCTCCGTGGACTGGACCGAGGGCGGCGGAGACGCTCTCGCGTTCGAACGCGAAGGCGATTCGAAGAACACCCGAAAGAACGACACAGGTGTGGACGCAGCGACGCTCGCGACGCTCGATGCGATGGACGCGTACGTGCGCGCGGCGGCGGCGGCGCGGCGCGGCGCCGAGCGCGACGCGTCGTCGGCGCGCTCGCTGGTCGCCGGCGGGCTCACCCCGGCGGCGGTGGCGGCGAAGCGCGCGGACGCGGCGGCGGCCGCCGCCGCCGCCGAGCGCGAGCGGCAGAGCTCGGCCGCGTACATCGCGCGCGGCGGCCTGTTCGGGAACCCGAAGGCGTTCGGCGCGTTCGGCGCGGAGCGCGAGAAGGAAAAGAAAGCCGGGGGCGAAAAAGAAAAAGAAAAGCCGCTTCCGGGCTTTCGGACGACGCCTCAGGCGTCGGGCGCCGCCGATTTTTCGCGTCTCGGCGCGCGCGGGACCGACAGGGTCCTCATCGACGACGACGCGTGGGCGGACGCGTTCGGGGCGCGCGCGCCTCCGCTCGTGCCGCCGCACGCGCCCCTGGTGCCCCTGCGCGAGGCGACGTCGTCCGGGGCGAGCGCGGCGGACCTCGCGCGCGCGCACTCGGGCGCGGGGAGCCGCCGGCGCTCGCTCGAGGCGCCGGAGATTTTCGGGACTCGAGACGGAAACGAGGCGGTTCCGCGCGCTGTCCCGGCGAGCCGGAGCGGCGCAGGTCGCGCGGCGGAGGGCAGGGCGCGGGGCGCGCACGAGAGGCCGTCGGAGACGGTCACGGACGCGTTCTCGGCGGCGATGGCCAAGGGGCTGGACCTGGTGTCGGGGAAGAACGCCGCCGCCGACGCGGCGCGCGACGCGAACGACGGCGGCGGCGACGTTCGGTCCGCTCCGACCGGTGCGTTCACCGAAGCCATCCATCGGGTCGACGGCGGAGTGACCGGCTCCGAGAGCGTCGGCCTCGCGAGCGACCGGACGCCACGCGCTCTGTACGCCTCGGGCGCGCCGGGCGACGCCTGGGCGCCCCGCGGCGTGCTGGTGGCGCACCTGCGCGAGCACCGAAGAGCGGTGCGCGCGCTGGCCGCCTCCGCCGACGGCCTTTTCTTCGTGAGCGGCGGCGACGACGGCGAGTGCAAGCTGTGGGACCGCGGCCGGCTCGAGCGCGACGTCTCGTTCCGCTCGCGCTTGACGTACGCGTCGCAGGGCGGCAAGGTCACGGCGCTCCTCGCGGGCGCCGGCGGGGACCCCCACGCCGTGGCCTCCGCCTCGGACGACGGGTCCGTGCGCGTGTGGCGCGTCGAGTACGTCGAGCGGAAACGAACCAACGGAGACGGGAACGATCGCGATCGTCGCGACGGGTCGCGAAACGCGCCGCCCGCGGTCGAGCGGTACACCGGCGCCGCGGAGACGAGGCAGATCTGTCAAAGCGAAGGGGCGGTCTCCGCGCTCACGCGCGTCTCGCCTAGCACGCTGTGCTTCGCGACGCGCCGGGGCGGGTTCCACGGCTGGGACCTGCGAGCGCCGCCGAACAAAGAGGCGTTCCGCGCGCCGCTCCCGCCGCGGCTGGGCGCGGTGACGTGCGCGGCGGCGGGCGGCCACGGCTTCGCGCCGGACGACGACGGCTCCGCCGCCTTCGGATCCGAGGGCGACGCGCGCTGGGTCGCCTTCGGGACGGCCGCTGGTGTGCTGGGCCTGCTGGACGTGCGCTTCGGGGTGGTGGCCGCGGCGTGGCAACACCCGCTCGGGTCCGCCACGCCCGTGGACGCCGTCGCCGTCGCCGCCGGCGGGCGCGCCGCCGGCGCGCGGCCGCTGGTGTGGGCGGCGGCGGGCGAGGACGAGATCGCGCTCTGGGACGTCGCCGCCGGGACGTGCCGCCGCGCCCTGAAGGTGGGCCGCGCGAGGCGCGCGCGCGACGCCATGGACGCCGTGGACGACGCCGAGTTCGCCGGCGACGTGGCCGCGCTCTCCGTCGGCGGGCGACTGGCGCCCGCGCCGCGCGCCTCCGCCGCGAGCGACTGGGCGCCGAACGACGAAGGGACTGGAACCGGACCCCCTTCTTTTGCGTCCGGCGAAAGCGTGTACCGCGCGGACGAGCTCCGGGACGCGCCCCCCGGCGTGGAGGGCACGCGGTGCGTGCTGGCGCTTCCCTCGGGCGCCGTGCTGAGCGGGGGAAGCGACGCGTGCGTGCGCCTGTGGTGCCCGGGGGACGCCTCTCGCAGCCGCGTGGTGGCGGGCCCGCTGGCGCCGCACGACCGCCCGCGGTACGAGGAGCGCCGGGTTCCGGTCGCGCGCGTCCCGGACTCCAGCCTCGTCTCCGTTCTGCGCGAGACACCTCCGGCGCTCTCGGCCAGACACGCGCTCCGGGGGCGCCTCGCCGGTCCGCTCGCGGACGGCGCCAAGGATACCGGCGTCAAGGATACCGTCTCCGTGGCGGAGACGGTGGCGTCGGCGGCGGCGCGGCACGACTGCCACCGCGACGCGGTGCTGGCGATGTGCGTCGCGGGTACGGGCGCGGCGCGCGCGCTCGTGACGTGCGGCCGAGACGCGGCGGTCAAGGTGTGGAAGTGAAATCACGATTGTTGACACCGCGGATATGCCCGCCGCGGAGGCGCGGGAAAGGTCTCTCGAGCGAGCTAGAGCGAGCTAGAGCTCGTACGCGCAAACGACTTTCGTTTCGTCCCGGGTCTTTTTACGTAGTAGACTACCTTCTAGTACGCGGCGTCGCCGCCGGCGCCTCGGCCGCCCCTGCCGCCGAACAGGAAGCTGTACACCATGTAGATGAGGAAAACCTGCATCAGCACCTTCATCATGATGAACCCGCCGCCCATGCCCCAGCCGTACCCGTACCCGAACGAGGGCATGAAGAAGAGGGAGGGCATGCCGAATCCCGCGCGACGGGGACCGTAGTTGGCCGCGCCGGCGCCCGCCGCGCCCGCCGCGCCGGCGGCGCCCGCGCGGCCGCCCATCGCGCCGGCGCCCGCGCCGCCCACGCCGCCCATGCCGCCCATGCCGCCCATGCCAGATCCCATCGACCGCGACGTGGAGCGGAAGCTGCTGCCGCCCATGCGTCCGCCTGAGCGCCCGCCGCGCCCGGCGACCGCCGCGGAGGGGTCCAGGAGGCTCAGCGCCACCGCGAACGCGATCGCGAAGACCCCTTTTCTCGCGGCCCAGAGGGTCTGCGCGACGCGCGCGAACGCGGCGGTGACGCGGCCGACGTCCGCGACGGGCTCGCGCGAGGGCGCCGCGCCGCCGTTCGCGCGGACGATGGGCGAGTCGCGGGGATCGCGGGAGGCCGCGGTCACCGCGACGGCGCCGCGCGCGCGGCAGAGATGGACTGACGACGTCCACATCAGGGCCCTCTTGCAGTCGGCCCCGGCGAACGAGGAGGCGCGGGAGGCGCGGCGCACCGCGGCGATGCGGCCGGCCGCGGCGGGCGCCACGGCGAAAGAGGACACGGCGGCGGACATGATCGCTACAGACGTTTCGGAGTGTCGGCGCTGGTGTCGCGCGACGGAGTTTGGCTTCGGGGTGCGCGAGCCAGGGTTACTTCACTGCCAGCCAAGTGTCTCTTGACAGGATCTTTCTTAGGATTTCGCCAGGTGGCTTTCTGATGAGCCTCGACATCACTGCTCGCTGAGGACGACGGAGCGCTCGCACAGTGGCTGTCGCCTTGCCTGCGCACACGTGAGCATGCACGCGACGGTTTCGGCGAGGCTCGCCGTCCGCGCGCCCGCGGCGCCTGGCGCGCCGCGTCGCGCTCGATGTTCGGCCCGCGCGAGGGACCACGTTTTTCGCGCATCCGGGACGGACGCCGACGGCCCCTCCGCGTCTGAGATCAGCGACGCTATGGCGGCAGCGCGCGCGTGCGAGGCGGGAGGTCTGTCCCCCGGTGCCGGCCTGAAAGACGCGGATGCGCAGGCGGAGGCTGCGTTCGCGGACATGATCAACACCACTGTGGACGTGACGGGGGAGAGCCTGGGATCGGACGCGCTCGAGGAACTCGCGCTCGGCGGCACGATGGATGCCGCGAGCAAGGGCAAGAAGAGCGGCTCGCTGCTTGACGACGTCGTCGGGCTGTTCGGCGCGCTGAGCAAGGGCGCGCACATCGTCAAGCAGAAGGACGGACGCGTGTGATGAGAGGAGAACGGCTCTTCGTGTTGTCACTTAAGCATTCATACTCGAGACTGTCGGCGGCGGCCCACGAATTATCATTGCGCGACGACGACGCCTCCCGCCGGCGTGCCGGCGTCCGGATCGAACACCCTCTGCCACGAGTTCCTCGCCGCGAGCCTCGCGCGCGCCGCCGCGGCCGCGCGCATCGCGCGCGACACCGGGCGTCTCGATGGCGAGCGCCCCTCGAGGTGCGTGCGTTCGGGCGATTTCCGGTCGGACTCCGGCGACGGCGCGACGGCGCCGGCGACGCGCGGCTCCTCCTCCACCGCCGCCGCCTCGGGCGACCCAGCGTCGAAATCGCGTTCCAGAGTCAGGCTCTTCCGGCTCTTCCGGCTCTTCGAGTCAGGCGTCTTTTCATCCGGTGAGGGGGCGTTTTCCACTTTGCCCACCACCGGCGAAGCCCCCGCCCGCGGTTCCGAACGAACACGCGCGCTCACGGGGCTCGCGCGATTTCCGCGCGCCGTTTCGGCAAACGCCGCCTCGCACAGCGCGCTGAGCGCGGTGACGGCGGCCCACCCGTGGCCGCGCGCCACCGACGCCGGCGACGCGAACCGGAGCTTCTCCGTGAACGCGCCGGCGAGCGCATCTCCGCCCGCGCACGCCCGCGCCGCGTCCGCCAGCTGCGCGGCGAGCGCGAACCGACGCGACTCGTCCGCGGTCGGGGGCGCGAGCGCGCTCGATCGGAGCGCGGCGAGAGGAGGCGCGGGAAGAACCCGCTTCGCGGTGTTTTTTTGGCCCGCGCGCGGCGTTTTTTTGTCGCCTCCGATTTCCGCGTTCGGTTTCACGCCATGTTGGTTCGCGCGAACCGACGGCGTTTCTTTCGTAGTCTCGCTGCGGTCTCGTCCCTCGACGGCCGCCCCGCTGAAAGTCGCCGCGCGCGCCTCCGTGGAGGCGGAGGCGTGCGCGGCGTCTTTCAGGCGCCGCGGGCTGGACCGCGCGGCGCCCGAGGGCGCCGGGCCGGGCGGCGGCTTGGGGGGCTTCGCGGGCGTCGCGGGCGCCGGCGGAGGCTCCACTGCGTGCGGTTCCGCCTCCCCGGCGGCGTACGCCTCGAGCGCGGCGGCGAGCCGCTCCGCGCGCTCCGGGTCCGCGAAATCCGCCGATACCGCCTCCGCGGTATCGCGCGGCGCGAAGCGCGCCAGCGGCAGCAGCCACGCCGCCAGGCGCGCGATTCGCGCAAAGCGCGTCGCGTCTGTCTCGTTCGGGGACGCCTCCACGAACACGCCGGGCTGGCCGAGCGCGAGTTCCAGCACGCCCGGTTTCGGGCGCGCGCCGGTGGACGCGCGCGCGCCCCCTCCGCGCGCGGAGAGCAGCGCGAGCCGGTCGCACACGCGCTCCGCCGCCGCGTACACGCCCCGGACGGGTCCCAGGCGGTCCACCGCATCGAACGAGGCGCGCGCCAGCTGGCACGTCGCGCGGATGGTCTCCATGGTCGGCCGTTTCCGGGGGTCCGCGTCCAGCATGACGGTGATCAGGCTCACGAGCGCGTGGCTGTGCCGCCCGTTCTCCGTTAAAGGCACGAACTCGTGCTTCCCGATGCGGCGGAACACGTGCTTGACGTCGGCGCCCGGGCCGGTCATCTCGAACGGCGAGCGGAGCGCGGCGAGCTCGTACAGCAGGCACCCCAGGCTCCACACGTCCGATTTGAGCCCGTAGGCGTCCCCGCGCACGATTTCGGGCGCGACGTAGTACGGCGTGCCCACCTTGCTGCGCATGCCGCCGTCGGCGGAGGCTTCGTTGGAGGCTTCGTCTTCGCCCGCGCCGCTCGGCGCGTCGCCCTCGTCGACGCGCTTTCCCAGCCCGAGGTCGGCGAGCTTCACGACGCCGTTCACCACCAGCACGTTCGCGGGCTTGACGTCCCGGTGCGCGACGCCCACGTCTCTTCTGTGCAGGTGCGCCAGCGCGTCCACGATCTGCGCGAACACGGTCCAGATCTCGGGCTCGTCCAGCGGCTTCTTCGCCTCGCGACGCGCGCGCACGAATCGCCGCAGATCGCCGCCGTCCGCCCACTCGAACACGATCACCAGGTACCGGTCGTCCAGGAACGAGTCCAGCATTCGGACCACGTTGCCGTGCGTCACGTTCCCCAGGAGCTGCACCTCGCGCAGACACCGCTCGCGTTTCTTGTCGGGCATGCCGCGGATGTCCACCTTCTTCACCGCGACGGGGAGCCCATCGGAGACGCGCGCGCCCTTGTACACCACCGCGTACCCGCCCTTGCCCACCGCTTTGCCCACGCGGTACTTGGCGCGCAGGTGCGACACGGGGTCCGAGCGGACCACGGGGAAGGCGTGCCGCTCGTGTTTCTCCCGCCTCGCCTCGCCTCGCGCGCGCGCCTCGCCGTCGTCAACGCCGGAAGAGGACGACCCGGTCGCGTGCTCCCCGCTGCGCGTACGCTCACCCGAAACGGAGGTGGAGGTGGTTTCCGCGGCGTCTACCAGCGGGTGGCGCCGCGGCGATCCGGGCGCGGACCCGACGAGGGAGTGCGCGCCCATCTCCCGGTCCACCGTCCGCCGCCGACCCGCGCCTTCCGCTGCCGCCTCCGATTGTGGTGTCGGCAGGATCTTCGCGTTGACCAAAAAAGGGACTCTTGGCGAGATTCGTGCGACGAAATCTCGATCAGCTCGTCTCGTCCTGTCAGAGTTCCA
>Ga0206682_10003094_pt1 | contig 14524 bp, 10 predicted proteins | sample M240m12015metaG_FD_155444 | JGI IMG/M metagenome (GOLD analysis project Ga0206682, IMG submission 155444) | Ammonia-oxidizing marine archaeal communities from Monterey Bay, California, United States - M2 40m 12015 | ecosystem: Environmental > Aquatic > Marine > Intertidal zone | place: USA... | reverse complement strand
TAAACATGGCTTTATCAGCTCTGGAAGATTTAGGGGTTGGATACATTCCTATAATAGGCCTAGCAAAGCGTTTAGAAGAAGTTTTTATTCCTGGTAATTCTGAACCGCAATCAATACACAAACAAAGCCCAGGATTGATTTTGTTAAGGAGGATTAGAGATGAGGCTCACAGGTTTGCAATTTCTTTTCAGAGGTCTAAAAGAAAAAAAACTGTTCTGAATTCAGTTTTTTCAAATATATCCGGACTTGGTGTAAAGAGAATACGGATTTTGATGATGGCATTTGATGGACCAAAAAATTTAGCCGTGCAGGATGAAAAAATAATAAATGAAAAGACTGGGATCCCAATAAAAATTTGTTCTGAGATAATTAAAGTATCTAAAGAGATCATAAAATAATTGTTTTATGAGATAGTCTACCATTGGAAAAAGAAGTAAAACTTTTGTAATTTTAGACAATATGGCAGAACTAAAAATCAGCTCTAGTTTTACGCCCCAAGGTGACCAACCTCTGGCTATAGAAGAGTTAGTTAACGGTATTAATCGAAGAGAAAAATATCAAACATTGATGGGCGTAACAGGCTCAGGTAAGACCTTTACGATGGCTAATGTAATTGAAAAAGTACAAAAGCCGACTTTAATTATGTCACATAATAAGACTCTCGCTGCGCAGTTATATGGTGAGTTCAAACAACTGTTTCCTAACAATGCAGTTGAATTTTTCATTTCATATTATGATTACTATCAACCAGAAGCTTACCTTCCAGTAACAGACACTTTTATAGAAAAAGATTCATCTGTTAATGAAGAAATTGATAAACTAAGATTGAAGGCAACTAGTTCGTTAATGGCTAGAAAAGATGTCATTGTTATAAGTTCTGTTTCATGTATATATGGTATTGGTTCACCTGAAGAGTATAGAAAAGGAACAGTCTCAATTTCTTGCGGTCAAAATTTTAACAGAAGATCTTTTATCCTTGGCCTTGTAAATATCCATTATTCAAGGAATGATAAAGTATTAGAAAGAGGAAATATAAGAGTTAGAGGAGACGTTATTGAAGTCTACCCTGCTTATGAAGATTTTTGTATAAGAATTGAACTATTTGGTACTGAGGTTGAGGCTATTACTCGTTTTGATCCAATTAGTGGAGAGGAAAAAGAAAAATTACAAACAATTGTAATCTTCCCAGCTAAACATTTTGTGACAGATAAAGAGACTACTTTAAAAGTTATTGAAGAAATTAAGGTAGAGCTGCATCAGAGGTTAGATTTTTTGAGGAAGAATAATAAACTATTGGAAGCTCAGCGCTTAGAGCAAAGAACCTTTTTTGATATTGAAATGATGATTGAACTTGGGTATTGCTCTGGAATAGAAAATTATTCACGTTTATTTTCAGGAAGAAACCCAGGTGAAAAGCCACACACTCTAATAGATTTTTTTCCAAACGATTTCTTAACTATTTTAGATGAGTCACACGTTACACTTCCTCAGATACAGGGTATGTATAATGGAGATAGGGCTCGAAAAACTACATTAGTAGAACATGGGTTTAGATTACCAAGTGCTTTAGATAATAGGCCTCTAAAATATGATGAGTTTCATGAATGCCAAAACCAAGTAATTTTTACTTCTGCTACACCATCTCAAAGAGAATTCGAGCTCTCTCATGGAGTAATAGTTGAGCAAATTATTAGACCAACTGGCTTATTAGATCCTGAAGTTGATATTAGAGAATCAAAAGGGCAAATTGATGACCTGGTTGGTGAAATAAGATTTAGAGTTCGTAAGAAGGAGCGTGTTTTAATTACTACTTTAACAAAAAAAATGTCAGAGGATCTTACAGAGTATTTATCTGGATTAAATATAAAAGTAAAATATCTTCACTCGGATATTGGAACAGTTGAGCGAGTTCAAATCTTGAGAGAACTTAGAATTGGTGAATTTGATGTACTAGTTGGTATTAATTTATTGAGAGAAGGTCTAGATCTTCCGGAAGTTAGTTTAGTCGCAGTCCTTGATGCGGATAAGGAGGGGTTCCTAAGATCAAGAAGCTCATTGCTACAGACAGCAGGAAGAGCAGCGAGGAATGTCGATGGTTTAGTAATACTTTATGCGGATAAAAAAACAGACGCAATTGACAATCTGGTTAGTATTACAAGTAAAAGAAGAGAAATTCAAAGGCTATTTAATTTGAAAAATAATATTATCCCAAAAACTGTCAATAAATCAGTAGATGAAATTCTTAATTCAACGTTTGTTGCAGATTCATCAGACTTTTTAGAAGACAATGTAAAAGTTAATTACGACTTGAAAGATATACCTATAGAAGAAATAAAGAGTATCTTAATTGAATTAAGAAAAAATATGTTGAAAGCAGCCGATGAGATGAATTTTGAAAAAGCTGCAAACTTAAGAGATGAGATTAAAAAGTTCGAAGTCGAATTAGGTTCTCAGGTAAAATAGAGAGGATACTAAAATTTATATTATAACTCAAAAAATAAAAACATTTAATTTTTTAATACTATGATAGGTTTAATTAGATTATGAATTTAGATAGACTTCAAAAAAAATCAGGCATAATTGGAACATCAAAAAAAATTAAGCAAGTTCTTGAAATTATTAATCAAGTCTCAGCCGTTGATATTTCTGTTTTAGTCACAGGTGAATCAGGTACTGGAAAAGAAGTTATTGCAAAAGCTATTCATAAAAACAGCAAGAGGTCTAACACATCATTTGTAATTGTAAATTGTGGTGCAATACCCGAGGGAATCATTGAATCAGAACTATTCGGGCATAAAAAAGGGTCCTTCACTGGAGCAAACGAGGATCGGAAAGGGTATTTCGAGGAAGCTAATCTAGGGACAATATTTTTAGATGAAATTGGTGAAGCGCCACTGGAAACTCAAGTTAAGTTACTTAGAGTTTTAGAAAATGGTGAATTTATGAGAGTTGGTGAGGCAAAGACTCGAAAAACTGATGTTCGTATAATCGCAGCAACCAATAAAAATTTAAAGTCCCTAGTGCAAAAAAAAGAATTTAGAGAAGATTTGTATTACAGACTCAACACCGTCAATATTAAACTACCTGCACTTCGTAACAGGCTTGAAGATATCGGCCCTTTTATTGAGAGATTCTCATTAGAGTTTACAAGATCAAACGATTTACGTTTTAGAGGTTTTATGCCAGATGCCATTAGAACAATGAAGCAATATGATTGGCCTGGTAATATTAGAGAATTAAAACATTTTGTTGAAAAGATATTAGTTCTTGAGAGAGGTGAAAGAATTACATCAGAAATGGTACATAGTTCTTTGGATGGAATTTCCTCTAATTCCAATAATAAAGAAGATCTTCCCGTAATAGTTGGTAATGATTCAAACAAAGCTGAAGTTGACTTAATGTTACGACAATTATTTCTACTCAAGCAAGATACGGAAATAATTCAAAAATTATTAATGTCTGGAACAATTTCTACAACGCATTCAGAGAGTAATATCAACAATATAAATCCATTAGAGAAAAGTTTACAATTTCCTCAAAAATCTATGGAAATAGTTGAAGAGGGCTTTAGATTTATTAGAGATGATGCTATTGGAGATATCTCTATAAAAGATTTAGAAAAAGAATTGATAACAAGAACCCTAAGTTTCTTTAATAATAATAGAAGGAAAACAGCAAGGTCTTTAGGTCTAAGTGAGCGAACTTTATATAGGAAAATTGAAGAATATGGCCTTGAGCCAAAAATTAATAGAAATAAGTAAAATGAACTTATTCTTCTTTCTAGGCTTGCTCATTTATTTTTCATCATGTTCTTACTATTCCTTAGCTGGTTCTATACCAAATCATATTAAATCAGTGTACATACCTTTATTTGAAAATCAAACTTCAGAATTTGATTTATCTGAAGAAATTACAGATAGTATTATCGAACAATTTAATCAAACTGGTTTGTTAAAAATTGAAGACAGAGCTAATTCAAACTCCGTTTTAATAGGTACAATTAAAAATATATCCAATGGTCCTTACACATACAGTAAAAATGAAGCAGTTTCGGAGTATAGATACAAAATTGATGTTCAAATAGAATGGTATGACATTAAATATGATAAAAGTATAATTAAATCAAATTATTCAGGTTTTGGAGCATATGGTATGAGCGGAGATATAGGCTCAGATGGTATTGATAATGATTTTGATGGAAAAATAGATAATGATGATGATGATGAATTTGGTGAACCAAGAAGTTTTGCAACTAAAGTTGCTATGAAAAAAATAGCAGAAGATATTTTAAATGATATTATGACAACATGGTAAAGGAATTATAAAGAATGGATAACGTTACAATAAAAGATCTTTCTAATTATGAGGGAAAAGTTATAGAATTAAGAGGTTGGGTTTACAATACTAGGAGTATTGGAAAAATTTGGTTCATAATATTTAGAGATGGAACCGGCCTTCTTCAAGGGGTTGTTGTCAAAGGAGAAGCCAGTGATAAAGCTTTTGCTTTAGAACAAAAATTAAATCAAGAAGATTCTGTGATTATAACCGGTATTGTAAAAAAAGAACCTCGCTCAGTCGGAGGATATGAATTAGGCATAAAAGACATTTTTGTAGTAAATCATGTGACTGAAGAATTTCCTATATCACCAAAAGAGCACGGTGCAGATTTTTTAATGTCAAATAGGCACCTTTGGTTAAGGTCTAAACGGCAAAATGCAATAATGAGAGTAAGGCATCAAGTAGTTAAGGCTACCAGAGATTTTTTTGACTTAAATGGTTTTACTTTAATTGACTCCCCTATTTTCACTGGAAATGCAGTAGAGGGGACTACAACTTTATTTGAAGTTGATTATTTTGAGAGGTCAGCTTACCTAACACAGAGTGGACAATTATATCAAGAAGCTGGTGCAACAGCTTTTGGAAAAACATATTGTTTTGGCCCAACTTTTCGTGCTGAAAAATCTAAAACTAGAAGACATTTAACTGAGTTTTGGATGGTTGAGCCTGAAATGGCATATGTTGATATTGATGAAAATATGACTTGGGCGGAAAATTTAATCAGTTATGTTTTAGATAAAGTTATAGAAAAATGTAAAAATGAATTAGATACATTACAAAGAGATATGAGCAAAATAAATGATATGAAACCACCTTTTCCAAGAATTACTTATGATGAAGCATGCGAGATCCTAAAGAAAAATGGATCTAAGTTCGAATATGGAAATGACTTTGGTGCTCCAGATGAAACAATTTTGAGTAATCAATTCGACAAGCCACTTATGATCCATAGATGGCCAGCAGAAATTAAAGCTTTTTATATGAAGAGAGATTCCAATAATAATAACTTAGCTCTTGGTGTAGATATGATTGCACCAGAAGGATATGGTGAAATAATTGGTGGTGGGCAGCGTGAAGATGATATTGAAGTGCTCACAAAAAGAATAAGACACCATGATTTACCTCTTGAACCATTTAAATGGTATCTTGATTTGCGTAAATATGGTTCAGTCCCTCATTCTGGTTTTGGAATGGGCCTAGAGAGAACAGTGGCATGGATCTGTGGCACAAAGCATATACGTGAAACGATTCCATTTCCTAGAACTATGACGAGATTAGAACCTTAATATTTTATTATTTCATCAGAGTATATTAGCAAATAAATGATATTTAACAACAAGAATCTAAATGAAAATAGCAATTTGTCAGATTAATTCAACGGTTGGAAGTTGTAAAAAGAATACTGAAAATATATTAAACTATTACAAGAGATCATTGATTTTAAATCCTGATATTGTTGTTTTTCCAGAGCTATCAATTGTGGGGTATCCGCCATTAGATCTTCTTTTTGAAAATAAGTTTATTGATATGAATATTTTATGTCTAAACGAAATTGCAAAAGAATCTACAGTTCCAATGATTGTGGGTTATGTAAGAAAAGACTCAAAACAGTCGTTGTATAATTCTGCTGCAGTTTGCTTTGATGGTAAAGTTCAGGATTCTTACGATAAAGTTTTACTTCCTGGATACGATGTTTTCGATGAAACAAGATACTTTAAAAGTGGTGATATTGCCAAAATCGTAGAAATTCCAATTAAAAATTTTGTTAGTAAAATAGGCCTTCAAATTTGTGAAGACCTTTGGGATGATAATTATGATTACAAAGTAACAAATGAGCAATGGGGAAATGGAGCAGATTTATTCATTAATATATCTTCTTCACCCTTTTGTGTTGATAAAATAAATGATAGAATTAAAATTATCGAACAAAAAGTAAAAAAGTTCAAAAAACCATTTATCTATTGCAATATGGTAGGAGGGCAAGATGAATTAATATTTGATGGGTCCTCTTTAGCTTTCAATAAAGATGGTCTAATTATTGCAGCTGGAAGACCTTTTATTGAAGAAACAATATTTGTGGATTATTCAAAAAACAGGAACAAATTTTCAATTAAAAAACATTCTGAAGAAGAACAATTATACAATGCGTTATGTTTAGGAGTTAAAGATTACTTCTTGAAAACAGGTCATGAAGATGCCCTTATAGGTCTTTCCGGTGGCATTGATAGTGCACTAGTATCCTGCATTGCGGTAGATGCATTGGGGTCTTCAAAAGTACATACTATTTCACTCCCTTCAAAATATTCTTCAGGGCATAGTATTCAAGATGCTCAACTACTTGGAGAAAATCTAAATACTGATCATAAAACTATTAAAATCAATGAATTAGTTAATGTAATGGATAATACTCTAGATTTTCTCTTCAAGAATACGAAAAGTGGTGTTGCCGAAGAGAATATTCAAGCTAGGGTTAGAGGAAATATTTTAATGGCCTTATCCAATAAATTCAACTGGCTTTTACTATCTACTGGAAATAAAACTGAAATGGCACTTGGATATTGTACTTTATATGGTGATATGTGTGGTGGCCTATCAGTTATATCTGATGTAAATAAATTAAGAGTCTATAAATTAGCAAATTGGATAAACAAAGTTTACCCAAACAGAATACCTAAGAATATAATTTTAAAACCACCTTCAGCAGAACTTGCACCAAATCAAGTTGACCCGTTTGATTATAATTTAGTAAGTCCAATTGTCGATGCATTTATAGAAAATCGAAGCTCGGTTGAAGACATAATTAATACTAATGGAGATAAAAACCTCTCTAACTTAATTTATAATAGAATTAAAATAATGGAATACAAGCGAAGACAATCAGCCATTGGATTTAGAGTTACAAAGAAAGCATTTGGCTTAGGTCGTAGAATTCCTATTGTAAACCACTTTGAGGGATAAAATATGAGACTAGAAGTATTATTATTAGTTTTTGCTTCAATCCTATCAGCTAAAGAAACAACACCAGCAGAGTTTTGGTCAAGTTATAATAAAGCTGAAAAAATAGCTTTTGTAAATGGTTCATTTGGTGCTTTTGCAAAAATAAAATCGCATCATAAATCTGAAGTGAAAAAACAATACATTCATGATGATAATTGGAGGGAACCATATTTTATCGAAAGATTTTACAATATAATAGACGAATATATTGCAAAAGAGATTGGTTACAACCTAGAAATAATAGTAATGCACTTAGATGCCTTTTACACTAATTCAGATAATATTAATATCCCCATACTAGAAGCTTTAAGGATAGTTTCACTCATTCAGGATGGTGAGAAAAAAATAGCAAATACAAGACTTTTAAAATCCCAACAGAAACACAATAAATACTAAGCTACGCTTAAAGTCTTTAAACCCAATTTATATTGATAATTTAAAAGAAAACTAATGAACACAAATAGAATTAGAAACTTTTGTATAATAGCACATATCGATCATGGAAAGTCAACCTTAGCTGACAGATTATTAGAGGAGACAAAAACACTTTCAAAAAAAGAAATGAAAAATCAAGTACTCGATAGTATGGATCTGGAAAGAGAAAGAGGAATTACAATTAAAAGTCACCCAATAAGAATGGAGTACGAACATTCAAATGGTCAGAAATATATACTTAATTTAATTGATACACCTGGGCATGTAGATTTTAGCTATGAAGTATCAAGATCTCTAGCTGCTTGTGAGGGCGCACTACTGTTAGTTGATGCGGCACAGGGGGTTGAAGCTCAAACTGTATCAAATACATATCTAGCCATAGAAAATGACTTAACAATAATTCCAATAATTAATAAAGTAGATCTAGCATCTGCGATGGTAGAAGAGGTGAAAAGTCAGATAGTAGAACTACTTGGGTGTCCAGAAGAAGATATTATTGGTGCAAGCGCTAAAAGTGGATTAGGGATAGATGATATATTTTCCTCAATTATTGATCGAATTGAACCACCAAGTGATAATTCTGCTCATGATACTCGAGCACTGATTTTTGATTCTATGTATGATAATTATAAAGGTGCAATCCCTTATGTGCGAGTGTTCGATGGAATTTTAAAGCCTGGTATGACAATAAAGTTTTTCTCTCATGATAGGGAATATGACATTACTGAAACTGGTCATTTTGTGTTAGAAAAGGTAAAAACAAAAGAATTAAAATCAGGTGAAGTTGGCTATATTGTTGCAAGTATCAGAGATATGAGCCATATCGAACCTGGAGATACTTTAACAACAAAAGAGAATATGGCAACTGAACGATTACCGGGATATAAAAAGATAAAACCAATGGTCTTTTCTGGTTTATATCCTGCAGATGCAGATGATTATGATCAACTTCGTCAAGCCTTAGAGAAACTTAAATTAAATGATGCTTCATTAGATTTTACTCCTGAGACTAGTGAAGCGTTAGGCTTTGGTTTTCGCTGTGGTTTTTTAGGTCTTCTTCATATGGAGATAATCCAAGAAAGACTAGAACGCGAATTTGATTTAGATTTAGTTACAACCACACCAAACGTAATTTATCAGGTTAAAACAAGAGAAGGAGATCTACTAACTGTTGATACACCTGCAAAAATGCCTGGTTCAGGTGATATTGACAATATAATTGAGCCAATTGTTAGGGCTGAAATAATTACACCAAAAAAATATATTGGAAGTATAATGACACTTTGCCAGAAAAAAAGAGGTGCATATAAAACAACTCAATATTTATCAAAAGATAAAGCACAATTACTTTATAATTTACCTCTGGGTGAAATTATTTTTGATTTTTATGATAAGTTAAAATCTATATCAAGTGGTTATGCTTCATTTGACTATGAATTAAAAGAATTTAAAAAAGCAAGTCTCCAAAAATTAGACATTTTAATACATGGAGAGCCAGTTGATGCTTTATCTGTTATTTGTCATTCTGATGATGCTTATCATAGGGGTGTAGCACTATGCTCTAAGTTAAAAGAATTAATTCCAAGGCAAATGTTTGAAGTTGCAATACAAGCTTCTTTGAATAATAGAATAATTGCAAGATCAACTGTTAAAGCATTGAAAAAAAATGTTACAGCTAAATGCTATGGTGGAGATATATCACGAAAACGAAAACTATGGGAAAAACAAAAAAAAGGTAAAAAGCGTATGAAAATGATTGGTAAAGTAGAAGTCCCTCAAGAAGCGCTATTAGCTGTTCTTCAAATGGATAACGATTGAAATTTGTAATTAGATACTGGAATTCTACTAAAACACCAATATACAGCTTATTATTTACACTACCTTTTTTTTTACTTTACGAGATAGGTGTTTTTTTTACAACAAAAGATGACATCTTAGTTCTTCGAAATGGTGCGGATGCTTTAATGCGTCAAATTTTAACAAATTTTGGTCTAGTCGGTTTATATTGGCTAGGGTTATTATTCTTAGTTATTACAATAATCACTTTTTATGTACAGCGTAATTTCTGGTCAAATATTGAAATTGTTGGTAATTACTTTTTCTTTATGATGTTTGAAAGTTTATTTTGGTCTGGAATTCTATTTGTTTTTATGTCGAATACTTATCTTTTTCTGATGAACCCTAATGGACAATATATAATCCAACAGATAACTTTAGCTATAGGTGCAGGTATCTATGAAGAACTCCTATTTAGAGTTCTTTTAATAACGATAATTTCTTCACTATTTTCACTTATATTTAAATGGAGAAAAAAAACTAATTATATATTGGGAATGTTTATATCAGCGGGTATTTTTTCAGCTTTTCACTTTCTTGGTGAATACGGTGATTACTTTTCGTTTAGAATTTTTATGGTTCGTTTTTTAGCAGGTATTTTTTTAGGCGTATTATTTATTTTGAGAGGTTTTGGAATAACAGCATGGTCACATTCAATTTATGATTTAATTATTCTAACTAAAATAACTACAGAATAAGTCTTTTTCTTTCTATTATAAATAACGTAATTATATTTAATTTTATTAAAACAGTAAAATAAGGAAGATATTTAAAATGTACCCTGTAATATTTGATTTTGGAGTAATAAATGTTTTTGGTTTTAAGTTTCAGCTAGCTATTTACTCATTTGGTTTGATGCTAGTAATTGCATTTTATACTTGTTATTTTCTTTTGAATCACGATTTTAAAAGGCTAGGGTATGAAGAAAAGTTAGCTTCAGATATTATTTTTTGGTCAGCTCTAGGTGGTATTTTTGGTGCTAAGGTATATTATCTAATTGAAAACTTAGATGATGTTCTCGCTTCACAGGATCCATTTGGAATGATATTTAGTGGTGCAGGATTAGTCTTTATAGGAGGTCTTATTGGTGCTGTTACTGCTGTTTCAATTATTATCAGGAAAAATAACTTACCTTGGTTTATTTTTGCTGATATTCTAGCTCCACTCATAATTCTGGGATATGCGATAGGAAGGATTGGGTGTTTTTTAGTTGGAGATGATTATGGAATCCCTTCAAAGCTTCCTTGGGCTCTTTCTTTTCCTGATGGACTTCCTCCTACAACGTATGAATCATTTCAATATAGATACCCATGGATTGATATTTCTAATTTTGAACCTGGTTTACTTTCAGTTCACCCAACGCAAGTATATGAATTTTTGATATGCGTAATGTTGTTTTTCTACTTATGGAATAAAAGAAAAAATATTAGAGTTCCTGGTTCTTTGTTTTTTACTTATTTAATTTGTGCCGGGACTGAACGTTTCCTGATAGAATTCATAAGGACAAACGAAAAGTATTTATTTGATATATTTTCTGGGGCACAAGTATTATCTATTATTATGGTTTTAATTGGGGTTTACTGTTTATTCCAACCATTACAAGATGAAACTATTATATAAACTTAGAAAATTATTCAAACTAATCTTCATATCTAGTTTGATTTTATCTCAAAACAGACTTAATGTTATTGAACATTTAGAATTTCCTGAAAAATTAAAAAAGAATGATATCCAACCAAATATCTTAACTGGTTCATTCTCTGACGCCTATCTAATGCTTGATTATTACAAACAAGTTATAATTAAAATTGATTTATCAGGAAAAACCACTTTTTCAAGTGCTGTAGGTGATAATTCTTTTCAGTATGGTGATTTTGTATGGATTGATGTTATGCCAGATGGAATAAAGGTTTTGGATAAATTAGATAATAAAATTCTTCATTTAGACCATAATTTAAATAAGATACAGACAATAAAATTAAGCGAAGATATTTACCCGGATAAAGCCTCCTCTTTTTCTTGGGGTGACATTCTATTATATTCAAAAACTTATAATGGCATCTATATTATTGAAAATGGTGAATTAAATGAAAAAATTTTTATCAATTTATATAAAGAATTCAATTCAAAAATTTGTCTAGAAGACTTTGAAATTAATCAAGATGGTGAGATTGGAATACTGCATTGCAATGGCGAGCTTACATTATTCTCTCAAAATGGGAAAAAGAAAATTACTTACCCAAATATATTGAAAGATGCAAAATTTTTAGTTGCGATTAATTCCGAATGGCTGTACTTCGATAAAAATGGTAATGGTCGTTTTGTAGAAGAAAAAGTAAATAATAACTTGATAGTTCCAGCAATGTCTATTTTAGATGTAACCTCTAAAAATGGATTTATAAACGTTCTTACAAAAGATTATATTTTGACAATGGATGTTCAGCAATAAATGTCTGAGTATTAGTTTTTTCTGTATAGTTTTTTTAAAATTATCAGGAAAAACTATTTCGACTGAAGTAGATACTTTCAATTTAATTGATACTTTATCTACTTTTTCGCTTTCAAAAAAGTTTGTAGTAGAATCTTCAGTAATATCTACTATAAATGGAAGAATAGAATCCCCAACTGTAATAGATATTAAAAATTCAATTATAACTCTTTCTGGTGCAAAAAAAAATGATGAAGTAATTATAAGATATCAATATTTAAATAATGGTCTCCCAATTAAAGTTGGTCCTAAATGGAAAGACCTACCTATAATTAGTAATTCTAATGATATAGATTCAGAAAAACCATTGTTAATAAAAAATAAAATAGTAGAAGATCAAGATCTGTTCTCTTCAGGATCTATTTTTCGGAGAATCAATTTTTCTCCTTATGGATCATCTGACTTAACAGGGGGACTTCAAATGCAAATTAATGGAAAATTGGGAAATGATATATTAATAAGCGGAGTCCTCTCAGACCAAGATATACCTATTCAACCTGAAGGAAACACAAAAGAATTAGAAGAAATTGATAAAGTATTCATTGCAGTACGTCATCCTGTTTTTACTTTAGATGTAGGAGATATAATTTTTAAAGATTCAAGTCTTTCAATTGATATTGAAAAAAAATTGACAGGTATTCAAAATAAATTTTCATCGAACAAAATTTCTTCTTCTTCCGTTTATGCTGGTTCTAAAGGCACATTTCATTCTCAAGAAATTTATGGGAGAGATGGAGATCAAGGTCCGTATCAATTAAAAAGTAAATCAGGTAATAAAGAAATAATTATTCTCTCTGGAACAGAAAAAATATGGTTAGATGGTAAGAAATTAATTAGGGGGGAGATGTTTGATTATACTATTGATTATTCACTAGGAAGAGTTTTCTTTACCCCTAAAAATTTGATTCATAGTGATACTAGAATCTTATTTGAATATCAATATTCAGACTTTAGTTATGAAAAAAACTTTATCGGGGGTACTTTTCAAAAGAAGGGTATGAAAAATAAAAGTTTAATAAATTTTGGCATTTATAAAGAATCTGATATTTATAAAGAAATAAATTTAAAAAATGAAATTAATGACTCTTTATTTTATGATGATTCGGGAGTCCTCAAAAGAAGCACTGTTATAGAAAATGAAAATGGTGATTACCTCTTTAAAGATTCTATTTATGTCTTTGATCCTATAAAAAGTGATAGTTTATCAAAAAGATACTCGATTGTATTTAATTATAACCCTGATGGGAATTATAAAAAAAAAATATCAAATATGGGAAATGTATTTTATGAATATAATTTAGAGACTGATAAAAATAATAATACGGACTTTTACAGTCCTTTTGAGGTTTCATTTGCACCTAGAAATATTCAGTTTAGTTATCTAAACGGAAAATATTCTATAAATAAATATTTTCATGTAAGTACACAGCTAAGGTCTTCAACAAAAAATCTCAATCTCTTAAAAAGTGGGTTTAAAAAAACAGGCCATGCTTATACTTTTGAAATGAAAATTGATTCAATTAGAATTTTAGATAATATTTTAAAACTTAAATTTAATCAGCAAACAAGAGATAATAATTATTATTCTTTAGGAAGAGAGAATGATGTGAGCAAATCTAAATTCTGGAATTTAGATTCCTCAATAGTTCGAGGTATAAAAGAGCAGAGTCTTATATCATCATTAGAAAATTCTTCAATTGGAAAAATAAAATTAAATATATCTAATCTAGAGAGTCAGTCTTCTTATAGATCGAGGTTTAAAATAAATTCATATTTTAACCAAAATAAAATTCAAGGTTCATATGTAGACTTTTTACAAGTTAATTCTAATAAAGTTCAATTTTACAGGTTAGATAGTTATTTACAAATTAAAAGTAAATATTTGACACCATATATTGCATTTATAAAAGAGTTAGAAACTTTGAATGAAAAGTATTTTAAAGTAGAAGGAGGATTTAAGATAATATCAAATAAATGGGCTTTTGAATCAGGTATCGAAAAAAGAGTGGATCATAAGTATAACTCTGATACTTATGAAAATAGTTCGAATGATTTAATTGGAATGATTGATTACAAATATAAACCTGAAAATGGATGGAGAAACCATTTCCTATATAAAAAAAGAATAAAAGAAGTGACTGACGGTGTTGATTTTAATTATTCATTATCTGATATAAACATAGCATTTAAAAAGCCTGATCAAATAATCAACTTTAAAATACAAGGTCGTAAAGAAGAAAACTTTACAGAGGAGCGAGCAATAATATATGATTCAGTAGGGGTTGGGTTTGGAAATTTTCGTTATGATAAAAATTTTAATATTTTTATACCTGACCCCAATGGATCTTTTGTTTCATATAATATTTATACTGGAGAGAAAAAACAAAGCACCCTATTTCAAGGGATGCAAGATCTAAGTATAAACTTTCA
>Ga0206682_10003092_pt1 | contig 14529 bp, 27 predicted proteins | sample M240m12015metaG_FD_155444 | JGI IMG/M metagenome (GOLD analysis project Ga0206682, IMG submission 155444) | Ammonia-oxidizing marine archaeal communities from Monterey Bay, California, United States - M2 40m 12015 | ecosystem: Environmental > Aquatic > Marine > Intertidal zone | place: USA... | reverse complement strand
AACTAAACGTGTTTCAAAACTATTTGAAGAAAGATTTATGCATACTCATATTATTGAAACAGATACAACGACAGCAGAGATGATAAAGTATATGAACAATGTATTCTTTGCTAGTAAGGTATCGTTAATGAATGAAATGAAACAAGTATGCGATGCTGTAGGCGCGGATTGGAACCTTGCTTTAAAAGGATTTGCAGCTGATCAGAGGATAGGTGACTCACATCTAGATGTCCCAGGTCCAGATGGCAAATTAGGATTTGGCGGATCATGCTTTCCAAAAGATATCAATGCATTTATAAGCATGGCTGATGAATTAGGAATCAAAGTTCCGACCATAGAGGGTGCATGGCAAACCAATCTAAATGTAAGACCAGAACAGGATTGGAACAAACTGGAAGGCCGTGCAGTAGTTAAAAAAACTAAAACAGAAGAATGGTTTGATCAAGATCCTAATTCAACTGATGCAAAGTTACAACACATAACCGCTAATGGAAATTCTTAATTAATACATATTTATAACAAATGCGTTACTATATTTTATATCCAGGTAATACAGAAAATGATACTATCAATGCAATTAATCAATTAGGCGATGATAATGGGTTTGGTGTATTCTGGGCAAACAGAGGATTAAATGTTTTAATGAATGCAGTTGATCAGCAACATTCAATTACCGAAGAGCTTGTAATAAAATGTGAGCGAGGTAAGAGTTATTCAATTGAAGAATTCCTAGACAAAATTAAATCACTTAAAGTAAGAATACAGGATTAGCTATGTCAAAAATTAATATTAATGATTTAGATAAATATGTGGAAACACATCAACCAAATCAAAAAATTCGTAGAAAAAAGAAACTTAAAAATCAAGAAAGCAAAACAACTGATAAAAGGAAACAGTCATGAAATTAGAAGTTTTAAGAATTAGTTCAGAATCAGATTCATCATCAGGATTGTTATTTGATACTACAAATGGAAGAAAGTTTTTATGTTATACATTAGAAGATGAATACCGTAATGATAAAGTAATGCATGAAACAAGAGTGCCGGCTGGCACATATCAAATTAAACTAAGAACAGTAGGTGGTTTCCATGGCAGGTATACTAAGAAATATGGCGGTTTCCATAAAGGTATGCTACATGTTCAAGATGTTCCAGGCTTTGAATATATACTCATTCATACAGGTAATACAGATGAGCACACTAGCGGATGTCTTATTATAGGTGATTCACAAGAAAATAATCAACTTAAAAAGGATGGTTTCATAGGTAGATCAACACAAGCATATAAGAGAGTTTATCCAGCTATTGCCGAAGCTCTAGAGAATGGAGAAGAAGTAACCATCACATATGTTGATTATGATGCAATAAATTAGGATATGTGAATTCTTTTTATTATATTAAAAATAAAATGAAGAACTTGATTTACGCAGCTATCCTATTCACAATTGGCCAATCTATGATATGGTTTCAGACCAATGGGCAATTCTTTTGGAAATGGGCCAAGGATCATCCGTTATGGATGGCAATAATATTTAGTACTCCGATATCAATTATATTCATAAAGGCTACGGAGCTAATAGTATTACATTTTAATGGTTCATTATGGCCTGGCAGATTAATAGGCTTTGCATTAGGAATGTTAACTTTTACATTTTTCACTTCAACAATTATGGGAGAAGGTATTAATGCAAAATCAACAGTTTCTCTCATACTAGCAACCATTCTAGTTCTTATTCAAATTCTCTGGAAATAAGATACAACTGCATATTTATATTAAATTGAAAAAAAGGTTTATACATGGAACCAATTAAAGCGTTCAGCAATGTCATTGTAGGACAATTTGTTTTAACTCGAATCCCAATCAAAGTATATGTTGATAGTCGATATTTAATTATCACTAGCACCGATGACGTACAAGATCCATTAATTGGCTTTGGTATGGATGAGGACGGTCAGATGCATCGATTTGATTATCGAATGATACAACACTTATCAGTTGGGCCTTCTGGAAATGTAATTGATTTAGAAAGTTATAACAAGGCAATAGGTGCTGGCGACGGTGAAGAATCTGCAGAAGAAGCACCCGCGGAGGAAGAAGATCCAAAGAAAGAAGAGTCAGTACAAATGACTGAAATAAGTAAAGATGTACTTAAAGCTAAGTTAGATGTCATTAAACAACAATCAAAAGAGCTTAAAGACAAAGAAAATGCTTTGAAAAAAGAACCGGTAGAAGAAGAACTGTATCAAGGTGAGTATACATTTGGTACCGGAGATATTGTAAAGAATATCAATCCAGATTGTGAACATTATGGCTCGTTAGGTGTAGTTAAAAAGATAATGGATTTACCAAATGGTATGGGTAAAGTAGCTGTATATACTGTTGGAAATAATGGCCCAACATATAAACCTGGAATGACATTAACTAAAACAGTTGATCAATTGGAACGTTACGATGGCTAAATTAAAAGATCTTATTAAAGGTACCGGATTTGAAGAAGTTAAACCTGCCGTAAAAAAACATTCAGATGTCATGTTAAAGGCAGGAACCAAAGTAGTTCTTCAAGCTGATAGTGACGAGAATGCTCGGGGCTTAATTGTGACTTGGAGAAAGGATGGCGGTTATGATGTTGCGTATTGGTATGATACTCCGAATAACATTGTTCCTGCAGAGTTAAAAGGCGATGGCAAATCGTTCGGAGATATTAAAAATGTATATTTAGGTTTTCACCCGGAGTTAGATGATGATAAAGCTTACTAATTTAATGACAGAGGCCGCTCAACCAAAGTTTGAGCAAATTAAACTCAAGTTTAGTTACAAAGATTATGCGCCGGCATTTGATGAAGAGACTATGAAGACTCATTACACAAAGCATTATAAAGCATATGTTGATAAATTAAATCAAGCTGTTAAAGATGAAAACATTCCAGTTGTGATGGGCGAGCGTATGTCTGGTATTAAAACTATTCTGAATTCAGTATCAAGATATTCAGACACTGTTAGAAACAATGGTGGAGGATTTTACAACCATACATTATTCTTTAACGGATTGAATCCAGATGAGAAAGGCAAATTAATGGACTTGCCTCTAGAGGAAGAGCTTAAAAAACAGTATGGTACCATTGAAAAGTTTAAAGCTGCATTTAAAGAAGCGGCATTAGGACATTTTGGATCGGGGTGGTGTTGGTTATTGTATGATAAAAACCAATTCCGAATTGCCACAACAATGAATCAAGATACTCCATTAATGGATGTAGTATATGAACCAGGTAATATAATTATAGCTCTTGATTTATGGGAGCATTCATATTATTTAAAATACAAAAATGATCGTGCAAAATATATTGATGCATTTTTTAAACTAATGTGTTGGTCAACATCAAATGAACGATTTACGCAAGACCAATACTAAACAAAAGGTTATCCGATGGATAAATACATTTACAGAGCAAAACTGGAAAGAGTCGTTGATGGTGATACTATCGATGCACTTATTGACGTTGGCTTCGATATATGGGTTAAGAAACGAATCCGATATATGGGCATCGATACATGGGAAAGTAGAACAAGAGATTTGGATGAGAAGGCCAAAGGTTTGGCTGCCAAAGAACGTAACAAAGAGTTACTGGAAAAGGTAAGTGCTAAATCAGGTTACTTCCGACTTAAGTCTCATGGAGTAGGTAAGTATGGTAGAGTACTTGGAGAAATCTTTATACAAGATGAAACAGGTAAGCAGTATAATATAAATGAAACATTGAAAGCCGAAGGACATGCATATGAATACTTCGGAGGCAAGAAACAAATATTTAAAGGATAAGTTATGGCAGCTGAAGCTAAAAAGAAACGAGTAAATAAGAGTGCAACTGAAGTTAAGAAGACAGTTAAAAAGCGTAAATATAAAAAAGCAGTTGTAGCAGCTAAAGCTTCAAAGAAGCGTAGTTGGAATTTTATCAACTCTTGGAAATATGGTAACAAAAAAGAACGGTATGATGTTACAATCCGAATAGGAACATTTACATTACTTGAAGCTTATTATTGCCCATGCGACCGCAACGGGTGTAAACGTTTTAGGTTAATGTTATTTAATTTTGGAATAGAACGATGATAAAAAGACTAAAATATTATTTTAAGACAGTAAATGATACTTACTGTAAAGCATTCTTAATAGGGATGCTTTTGCTGTGTTCAGCGAATGCATATTCACAATCTTTTATGATACCTGTAAATCTGCAGGTAGATGTAAATCAAATTGAGGGCCTAGGCGAAAATGTTTTTGTTAATGTTAGTTCAAATCTAACAAGTTGGTCTTCAGTAGGAATGGATGATTCAGATGGAGACGGTATATATGAAAAAACCATATATGTCGGTGCTTCTGTAGGCCAAGAAACAGAGTTTGTATATGTGTTTAGATTACAATCCACAGTAGGTAATCTACTAATGATGCAATACGAAGGTAGTGGTGGCAGGGATTGTCTTTATGATGGGAGCGATTATGGTTATGGAAATGTAGGTAAAGTAAGAAAGCTATTAGTACCATCACAAGTACCTAGCGATTTCAATGTAAGTACTTGTTGGGATGAATGTACGATTACTTGTGAACCAGATCCAATACCTGGTTGTTTGGATGTAAATGCAGACAACTACAATGCCGATGCAACAGAGCAAGGATTTGACCAATACGGTAATTTGCAATGTATTTACACATCATGTGATGATATTCCAGAATATGGATGTATTTACTCAGATGGGTTTGGGCCATTCAATCAATTCTTTGATGCCGCGGCTTGTTTATCTTATAATGGGGTACCATGTGAAGAAGTAATTAATGGTTGTACGGATGAAGAGGCAAATAATTATAATCCAGAAGCAACAATAGATGATGGCAGTTGTGGGTATGAAGGTAGTACTAGACCTATAGATAGTGTCTTTATAGATTGTAATGGTATTGAAGCTCCTGAAAATTGGTTAGGTGATGGTTATTGTGATAACGGTGCTTATACATTTAATGGCAATCCGGTTCATTATGATTGTGAAGAATTTAATTGGGATGCAGGTGATTGCCCTCAACCAATTGATACTATTCCAGGTTGCAACGATACTCTTGCATTAAATTTTGTACCTGAATCAAATTTCAATGACGGTTCATGTGAATATCCAATTTTTGGTTGTACAGATCCCGAATCCCCTAATTATAATCCTTTAGCTGAAGCGGATAATGGTTCATGTGTTAATGGTGCATGTGATGATGGTTATGTGAAAATGCTACTCGAAATAACATTAGATCAATATCCTGGAGAAACAGGTTGGATACTTACCGATGTTAGTACAGGCCAGCCAGTAGAAAGCGTTATAGCTGGAGAATATACATTTGATCAAGCAAATGCAACAATTCCTTACCAATTATGCGTTCCTTCATCAGGAGTAGAACTTATATTAAGCGACACATACGGTGATGGAATGGAAGGGTCTTTATATAATGGTGGCACTGATGGTAATTTTGTTATCATGGGCGATTTGGAGCCTTGTGGTAGTCCTGATATAATATGGGAATTGCCAGATGCTGCATTTGGGGACGTTGTTTATTCGGGGCCTATTTGGTTAGAAGAATGCGAAATTGAATCAGTATATGGTTGTACTGACCTGATGTATCAAGAATATGATAATGAAGCTGATGTTGATGACGGATCATGTGTGACACCTCATATACTGGGATGTGTTGATCCTACAATGTTTAATTATAATCCAGAAGCTAGTTTAAATGACATCATACCTATATGTGATTACATATTAACTATCGAAGATGATGGTGGTGATGGATGGGGCGATTCTTATTTAACCGTAGCACAAGGGGATAATATTATTGGCACTTATACCATGGGTCCAGGCGAATATTCTCAAACATTTAATTTCCAATTACAAACGAATAAATCAGTAGACATATATTATTTTGAAGTAGGACCTCCTCAGGTACCTCAAGCAGAACTAGAATTCCAGACATTGCATAATTCTTTTGTATTAGAAAATGTGGCTGGTAATGTATTAGTGCAAGGAGGTGTATATCCATTTGCAGAAAATGGAGCAGGTGCATTACAGCCATTCGAGCCTCCATTCTGGTTTAATTATACAGGTTTACCTTATTGTGGTGATTATTGTGAACCTATAGTATATGGATGTATTTATCCTACTAATTTAGCCAATCCAGATATTGTAATGTTTAATTACGATCCTGAAGCCAATACATATGACCCTGATATTATAGCATGTGAACCAGTAGTTTACGGCTGCACCGACCCTTCTCTATATGGATATAATAATACAAATCCAGCAAACACAGATGATGGATCTTGTCAGCCATGGTTTATAGGTTGTACAGATGAAGAGGCATGGAACTATCAACCATTAGCTAATTTAAATGATCCAGGTTCATGTTTATATTTTGGTTGTACTGATGAGTTAGCTTTAAATTTTGATACGACTGCAAATGTAAATAATGATAATTGTATATATCCTGTGTATGGTTGCACGAATCCATTGGCGTTTAATTATAATGTAGACGCAAATGTAGATGATGAATCTTGTATACCTGAAGTTTATGGGTGTATGGATCCAACAATGTGGAATTATAATGATTTGGCTAATATGCCAAGTGATAATTGTATACCGTTTATATTTGGATGTATTGATACCACCGCATTCAATTACGATCCAGTGGCCAATTCTGATAACGGTTCGTGTATACCGGTGACGCCTGGATGTACTGATCCTGCTGCATTTAATTATAATGTGGATGCTAATGTAGAAGATTTTTCATGCATTGATATTATATACGGATGTACCGATTCAGATGCATTAAATTATAATGCTAATGCCAATACAGATAATGGATCTTGTATAGCAACATTAGAAGGATGTACCGATGCCAGTGCATATAACTATGATCCGGTAGCAAACTTTGATGATGAGTCGTGTTTATATGACGCCGGCTGCATAACAGGGCCAGGTAATCCCTATTGGTTAAATGATTCATGTTACGCATGGGTAATTACAGTTGATCCTTATTGTTGTGAAAATGGCTGGGATAATAAATGTGAACAATTATATGCGTATTGTGAAGTGGAAAATGGATTAGATGTTGATGAATTATTAGAAAGATATTCTGTAGTAGTATATCCTAATCCAATTGGAGATGTTATTAACATCATAACAGACCAACCAGTTGGTATAGATTTATATGATGTGTTAGGAAAATTAATAGTACATGTTAAGCCAGAATATATGAAATCTAAATTTAATGAATTAAATGTATCTAATGTACCGCCTGGTGTATATAATATAGTGATAACGTATGATGGAAAAACTATCAACAAAAAGGTGATTAAGAAATGAGAAAGTTATTAGTATTATTTTTGTGTTTACCATTAATGAGTAGTGCACAAGGAGTTAAGAATATATTTAAGTATTCTACCATTTACGCTGCAGTTAATGGAGGTACATCATTAGGAGATGATCAGATATGGTCTGTGACATCTGGCACATTGCAAGAGGATATAGTTGAGACGCCATTTGATTATGCTATATCAATTGGTATTAGAAAAATTAAAAGATTTGGATATGAGAATAGAGCGAATACATTCTACAATGGTACTGAGAATTCATACTCAGATGCAGCAACATTAGGTCGGTTAGATGGTTTTGAATATTTATTTGAAACTGATTTTGTGAGACGGTTAGGCGTTAATTATGTGAACCAGAATCATTTCGTAAGATATGTTGCAGATAAATGGGTAGCTAAAGTAGCGTACTTAGAAGATGGATTTGCTGATATAAAGTACTTTGAAGCCTCTCAGAGATATAGATTACAATTAGGTGAAATAGGTAAGTTATCGTTCAATATAGGGGCGGTGCAAAGACTTGCTGAACCATATGGATTTGACCCCCTGGCAGAATGGGTCTTAGACAATGGCAGTTTACATTATACATATCTGGCACTTCAAGAGGGATACAATATAACATTAGATGGGGAATATTTAGATCCAACTGGTAACGTTGTGGCAACCAGTCAAGAAGTATGGGAAGAAGTTGTAATACCAGAAGTAATTGATACCTATGTTGAAGGCCAAAGAAGTGCATTATCTAATATAATGGAATATTCTGCTGTAGTTGGATTCGATTATTATCATTTTGCAAAGGACTTTTGGTTTCATTCATGGGGTAACGTAATGCCTTATCATATAGATACAGATAATAAATTTTCATATCATAAATATAATAATGGACAATGGGTTGATTATTCCGTTGGATTAATATTTGGTTATAAATTTAATAAAAGTTTAGGAACGTTTATAGAAGGTAGATATAATAAATACTGGAATAGACGATGGCATAATTTTAGTGTAGGTCTTAACTACGTAATATTTTAGGAGAACAAATGGCTAGAGAATTAAATGAAGATACGTCGTTTCAGGTTAGTATAAAGACGTTAGCGGGAATTGCAATAGGAATTGCAACAGTTGTAGGAATGTGGTTTGCTCTTCAAGCAGATATTGAAGAGGCTAAAGCTTTGCCATTACCAGCAGATCCGGAAATTACTCGTATGGAATATGACATGAAAGATCAGCTTATACGACAAACCATTATGACGACTCAGGAAGATGTGAAAGAGATGAAAGATCAAATGATTCGTATGGAACAAAAGATAGATAACCTAAAATAGGAAACTCCATGAAAAAGTTTTTATTAACAATGCTATTATTCGCATCCATGTATACTTTAGCTCAAGATTTCTCAGATGGAATGGTAGCAGTAGAATTTAACGCCAGTTTTAATGATGCTAATAAAGTGTTATGGCTAAACAAGTTATCTGATTGTGAAATTCAGAGAGTGGATATAACAGCGGATTCTCGGTGGTCTAAAGAATATAAAATAGTAGTTGTCCCGACAATAGTTATATTTAACAATGGGGAAGAAGTGAAAAGGTTCCAAGCAAACATCATGATGACTATGGAAGCTACTAGAAAAGAAGTGCAGGATGCAATTGACGAGATAGTTATGGAAGCATTCTAATATTTATATAAAAGGAAAAGAAATGTCAAAATTTGATTCACATAAATGGACTCGCGAGTTCAAAGAGGCTTGGGCAGATTCGTTAAATGAGAAAGATGAAAAGGTAACACTTAAAGATCTTTTACACACAACTAAAGTAGATGATAAGAAAGCCGATAAGGTTGATATCAAATTAGGCGCAGAGAATGATCTAGCCATTGAAAAAGATAAGGATGGTAATGATGTTTACGCTGGTGGATTGAAAGAAGATTATTCAACTATGCGATTACAATCTAACATTGACCAGAAATGGTCTGACTCTGATGATATGAAAGATGATTTGAGACAATGGGTTGAAGCATCAATGCAATCTGGTGGGTATGATCTATTAGATGATATTATAAGTGCATTGGAAGTAGAAGTTAGATTGTATAAAATATATCGAAATAAAATGCGAAGATAATGGCACATAAAGTATTCATACGTCATACATACATTTACAAATGCGGAGAAGATGCTTGTACTGAATCATGGAAGATAAATGAAGCAGCTAGTATTGAGAAACTTAGGTGTCCTCATTGTGGCAAGTATGATGCAGTTGAATATGTGGATAAAGATCAAAGAACAAAGTATAACCGTAGAGGAATGGGATTATAATATGTGGAATATATTTAAAGACAATAATGATTGGAATGAAAAGAATGTGGTAGGTTTTATCGCATTCCTAGTAATGGTAGTATTCGCCGTGTTAGACTTAGTTACCGGCTATGTAGGCAAAGATCTAATTATCAATGAATTCATATATGATTCATTCACACTTGTAGTGTTAGGTTGTTTTGGTATAGCCGGCCTAGAAAAATTTGCAGGAGTTAAAAAATGAAACTAAAAGATATATTAGGTGAAAAAGTAAAAGGTGCAGATGGCAAGGCATGTTGGAAAGGATACCGATATGCAGGTACAGAAGATGGTAAAGACAAATGCGTTAAAGTATCAGAGACTGTGTTGTTTAGAAATGAAGCATTAGGATTAGAAATATTAGAACATGATGAGCCTGTAATATTCCAGGAAGCGGAGTACCAAGGACGTAAAGTTAAGTTAGGCAAACCTATGCAAGGAGACGTTAAAAAGTTTAAGGTATATGTTAAAGATCCTAAGACAGGTAACGTTAAAAAAGTTAACTTCGGCCAAAAAGGTATGGTCATTAAAAAAGATAATCCAGGCGCTAGAAAGTCATTTAGAGCTAGGCATAAATGTGATCAGAAAAAAGATAGAACATCTGCAGGATATTGGAGTTGCCGTAAGTGGTAAAACTTAAAGATATATTATCAGAAATAGATTATCATTCCAAAGTATCAAAAGGTCATAAACCAAATTGGAGACAACTACATACTTCAAAATTTATACCATATGACGAATTAGATGAACTCGCAACTGATACGCATATAATTTGCAATAAATGCAAATGGTCATGGACTAAAGCCACCGGTGGTAATGATTTATACAATTGCCACAAATGCGGCCACGACAATACTCCTCCAAAATAATACAATAATCATTTGGTAGCGTGAAATATATTTCTTATATTTAAGATAAATAAATAATTAGTTATGGAAACAATGACAATGACAGAAAACTATTTAGATCTTACAATTGACGAAGTCTACGACGTTATAACTAGCGTTAACGTATGGCCTCAATCATTTGATATGTCTAAAAAAATTGCTTTCATGAATCATATGATAACCTATTTTGAAAAGAAAGAAGAATATGAAAAATGTGCTAAATTACAACGGCTCATCCATGTCATGGAAGATAGTTAGTAAAATTACAGATACTTACGATTTCCAAGATGGGTCCCAGAACTCATATATAGTATATGTACAAGACTCCGCAGGCATTAATATTGCAGCAAAGGAAGCATATGGTATAGCGGACCGGACAAAAGTTACAAAGGAACTCATTAATGAGTACCAGGAATATGGTATAGTTAAAATAGAACATCAGGATCATTAACATGGATTGGGTTACAACAACGACATATGGAGACATCAGGATCATTTGGGAGTACACGAAGGAAACGTAGAAAGCGGTTACATTTATATTTAATTGATGATGATTTCAATTCATTTGATAATGTAATATATGCACTACAAACCGTGTTACCAGATTGTAACGCATTACTAGCGGAGCAAATGGCTATGATAACGCATAATGCCGGTAAAGCAGAACTCTATTCTGGATTCGGGAACGATGTGTATATTAAATATGCTCAGTTACAAAAATTAGGTTTAAACGTAGATATTAAAACAAAATGAAAAAGTTACCTTGTGAGATTAAAATTTGCATGACTGCAATAATATTATTATGCCCAATGGCATTAGGATTAATAAGTTATGAAGACCAGATCCATGATTTAGAAAATCAAGTTATACGAGATAAAATATATTATCAATATCAAATGGATAGTTTAAAGTCGGTTATAGATGACTTAGAACGGCCTAGATATCATTTTAATGAAGAGCCTGACGAACGAATTATCAACGCGTTGATCATGATTGAAAGTAGTGGTAATGATAATGCTTATTGCAAATCTGAAGATGCAGTTGGCGCATTACAAATACGGCGCACAATGGTTAAAGATGTTAATCGAATACTTAAACGTCAAGGCCACTTAGTGCGATATGAATTTAAGGACCGATGGTGTAGACAAAAATCTATAGAAATGTTTAATATCTATCGCAATTATTATAATCTTAACACTCCAGAAGAAATAGCAAGATGTTGGAATGGTGGGCCGAAAGGTATATATAAACCGGCAACGGTTGCATATTGGAATAAAGTTAAAAATCATTTGGATTCGTGAAATAAATTTTATATATTGATAATATGAGTGTATTTAAAACAAATGTAATAGCAAAGTTAGAGTTAGAAGGTTTACATAATTGGCCGGCAGCTCAAGGAGTATTTCCTGAAGTAGGATTCTTATCATCAATGCATCGACATAAATGGTATATCACTGCAAAGAAACGTGTGCACCATGATGACCGCGATGTAGAGTTTATAATGTTTAAACGAGATATCTTAGAATATCTAGGAAATGAATATTATAACGCAGATGCAAGGACTCATGAATTTGGTGCCAAGTCATGTGAAATGTTAGCCAGAGAAATCTTATTAGAATTCGATTGTGTATATGTATCAGTCTTTGAAGATGACGAGAATGGCGCAGAAGTATATATATAAAAATAAAGGAATAAGTTATGGATAAGAAAGATTATGTAGCACAGGTAATGGATGAATGGTATTTAGCTATGGCATCGAATAACGTGTCAGTACAGCCAAAGGCATCCACATTACTAGGAATGGTTTTAGCAAATTATGAAATGAAACCAAAATATGAAACGCGTAATTTATGGGACGAATTTTTATCAATGCCAAGTAACCGGTTTTCTAGTTGGTATGATTCATTATCAGAAGCCCAGAAGAAAGAATTCGATGACCAACGAAAAAAGACTGCAAGTGATCGTAATCGGACAGTTGAAAAAATTGCTAAAGCTCTGTTAAAAGGATAATATGCCTTATAAAGCAGGAGAAGGTAGACCACCAATGAACATATCAGAATCTGAGATTCGGTATGCAATGGAGAACACTCAATCCTGCGCAGGAGCAGCTCGGTTCCTTAAAGTATCATATGAAGCATTTCGTAAGTATGCAAAGCTTTATAAAGATGCAGCCACCGGTAAAACGTTATTTGAATTACATAAGAACAAAGCTGGTAAAGGTATATCACGTGCATCCAAGCCTAGACTTCGTGGCCATTATGGTATATTAGATATATTAGATGGCAAGTATCCAGAGTATTCATATACTAAATTAAAACCACGCCTTCTTAAGAATGCAATCATGGAAGAGAAATGCGATTCATGTGGTTTTTGCGAACGGCGTATAAGCGATTATACGGTACCATTATTACTAGACTGGGAAGATGGTGATCGTACTAATCATAAAAGAGAAAACTTAAGACTATTGTGTTATAACTGCTATTATCTAGAAGTAGGTAATCCGCTAGGCGGCCGTATGAAGAACAACTACTAATGATACCAAATATATATTTTGAAACAGAACAAGAGTTTATAGAGCAGATGTATGTCAATGCATATGTAATTAACCTACGCATTCTAGAAGCTATTGAATTAGGTATAGTACTTAATGAGCTAGACCCTATTATCGCATATCTTAATGATGACTATGAGTTACGACTCGAACATACAGATTGGATTAACAATTTGGAGCGCGTGTTAGAATACTTCGAAGAGATGGAAGAATATGATCGATGCACTTCCATAGTAAAATTATCAAAAAAAGTTAAAACTTTCCTAGGAAAAGATTTGGTTAATTGAAATATATTCCTTATCTTTAATTATATTAATTAATTAAAAGATAGAGAGATATGCTTAAAGTTAAGAGAAGTAAAAAAACCAAAACATTTATGTACGGAATTGAGATTACTAAGCCTTGGTCAAAGGAAATGTATGCTCATAATGAACGTACCGAAGACCACCTTAAAGATCAAATCTTAACCGCATTCCAGAAAACATATGCAAGCTATGGGACAACACCGCCAATGGATGAAGATAGCCTCCGTGATATGGCTAATGAGATAGCTGGTTACAAATATGGTGAAGGATTTAGTATACAAGATATTGTTGAAGAAGTCCTAAAGAATTTGGAACATATGCCTGGCTTCCAATTACATGAGACTATGTATTATTTACACCATAAAGGATATGTTAAGACTCAAGCAATGGGGTTAATAGGATACCAACCGGATCCTTGTTTAGTACCATATTGGGAAGTAAAATAGTTGAAAAAAAGTTGCCAAAAGATTTGGTAGCGTGACTTATTTTACTTATTTTTATATAGAAGATAAAAAGATTATTAATTAAATACCAAAGATGAAAAAAGAATTTGTTTACCTTAAGCCAGTTAAAAACTCTAACGGAGTTATAGAGTTAAGAGATGTTGAAAATCAAGTAAGAACAGATATTTATGTAAGAGAAGACATGAGGGAATTAGCATTAGCTAATGGCCAATGTATTAAGTATGATAACGGAACTGGTCGATGTATGAGAAAACCATTAAGTGAATTTTCAGATGTGAATCCTACTCCATCTGAACCAGAAGTAAAAGCTTCTGAAATGATTGATGCCGATCCGGTATTGAATTTTATCCATAACAAATCTGTAGACCTTCGTCCTAAGACATTGGTAATGCCAGACCTTAAATGGAAGTATTTGATTCGATCGGCGATGCGTGGTAAGAACATTATGATGACTGGTGCAGCCGGTTGTGGTAAAACGATGGCCGCTAAGAAATTAGTTGAGGCTTTGGATCGTCCGCATTTCTATTTTAATTTAGGTGCTACTCAAGATCCAAGAGGTACATTGATTGGTAATACGCATTTCAAGAAAGATGAAGGTACAACCTTTA
>Ga0206682_10003090_pt1 | contig 14534 bp, 6 predicted proteins | sample M240m12015metaG_FD_155444 | JGI IMG/M metagenome (GOLD analysis project Ga0206682, IMG submission 155444) | Ammonia-oxidizing marine archaeal communities from Monterey Bay, California, United States - M2 40m 12015 | ecosystem: Environmental > Aquatic > Marine > Intertidal zone | place: USA... | reverse complement strand
GCTGGCGTCGAGCGAGTACGACTACTTCGCGTTGCCGTCGATGGACGCGCGCGAGAGCCGCAGGCAGATCGAGGTGGTGCTCTCCGCGAGCTTCACCAAAACGCACGCGGTGTACGACTGGGAGGAGAAGCCCGCGCTGCTGCTGAAGCGCGGCGGGCGCGCGGACTTCCCGTCCGTCTCGGACTACACGTTCAAGACGACGCTCGAGCGCGCCGGCGAGGCGTACGAGATCGAGCTCTGCGCGTCGCAGTTCGCGGGCGCGACGTGGAACGCCGCCGTGTACAACCCCGGGGCAGGCGAGCCCATGGCGTTCGCGGTGTCCTTCACGAAGCGCGCGGTGTGCCCCTCCGCGACCGCGGAGGAGTGCTCGGGGCACGGCACGTGCCGCTCGGGGAACCTCGCCGACCCGAACTTCGCCACGTGCGCGTGCGACGACGGCTGGACCGCGAGCGACTGCAACTTCCCCTCCTGCCCCGCGGGCTCGTACGTGGCGCTCCCGCCGGGCGCGGACGGAGGCCCCGGCGCGACGTGCTTCCGCGGGTGCCAGGGCGGCAAGCGGCGGAGCAGCGGGTGTGACGCGGTGGTGTGTGCCCCCCCCGCGAGGGCGGCGGCGAGCGGCTCGACGGGTTCCGCGGCGAACGCCCCGACGCGGTGCGTGCTGGACGAGTGCGAGAGCGACCTTTTCCGCGTCGACGAGGAGAAGGGCACGTCGTGCGTGGTGCGGTGCGCGCCGGACGAGAACGACGCGCATGGCCCGAAGCGGCTTCGGGCGGCGTGCGACCCGGAGACGATCCGCTCGAGCGCGCGGGAGATTGACGACGACGACGCGAACGGAGGCGCGAACGTCACGACGTACGGCGCGCTTGCGACGGCGGCGACGCTCGCCGCGGTCGCGCTCTGCGTCATCGTCGCGGCGGCGGCGCGCGGCGTCGGCGACGCGCGAGGAGACGGCGCGAGCGTCGGGGAGAAACTGGCGGGATGTTGGCGCAGCGCGCGCGGGGTTTTCGGAGGCGACGCGTGGGAGCGGCGGAGGGACCCGTACGTGGACGTGGACGCGTTCGAACGCGCGGACTTTGACTGAAGGAAGCGCGCGCGCGTAAAGCGCGAGTCGGATTCGATGTGACCAAGAACTCTCAGACGAACACTCTCGATTCGACAACGATGATGATGAGACTCGCGCGCGGTAACAACGATCGTCGCCTTCTCGCCTCCATCACTCCCGAGACGCGCGTCTCGCGCATGGTCTCGGAAACGGGTGACCCCCCGTGGGTGACCGACCCGGGGTCGTGTCGTTGGTTCCACGGCGATGAGCGTCCGGTGCGTGTGCGCGTCGTCCCGTGCCTTTCTCGTGCCTCGCGTGTCGTCGTCCTTCTCCGAGCGATCCCCTTCTTCGCCGTCGCTGACCGCCCTCGCCACCCTCAACGCCGCGCGCGTTTCTTCTCGCGCCGCCGTCCGCGCGCAGACGGCGGCGACGCTCGCGAAACTCAAGTCGCTGTGGGTGAGCGGCGAGGTCGGACCGGACACCCCGGTGTGGACGGAGGGCATGCCCGAGCGGACGCGCGTGCGTGACGTGCCTTCTCTGCTCGGATGCCTCCCGGGCGCGTCCCTCGCGTCGCCGCGCGCCGCGCTGCTCTCCGACGACCTCAGGTGGGAGCCGGGGGGGCACCGCCACCGCGCCGCCGCCGCCGCCGCCGCCGCGGGCGAGTGCCCGCCCGCGCTCGTGCTGGACCTGCTCCGCGAGCTCAGGGCGACGCAGCGCGTCTGCGCAGAGCAGCGCGCCGCGATGGACAGCCTGACTTCGCAGCGGCGCCTGCTGATGGATGACAAACGGCGCGCGCGGCGCGACGAAAACGAAGCTGCGCGCGAGACCGCGCTCGCGGAGGCGGAGGCGGAGGCCCGGGACCTCGTTCAGGAGCTCAGGGCGCTGGCGGTGGAGGCGCGCGCGGAGCGGGCGAGGAGGAGGGAGGAGGACAGCGAGCGCCGGCGACGAAGCGCGCGCGACGTCGTTTTTTTTCGAAACCGAAACACCCGAAACACCCGAAGCGGCGACGAAGACGTTCGACGAGCGGCGCGTCCCGCCGTCGGCGTCTCCGCCGTCGCCGCGCGATCCGCCGAGCTGGTGGACGAGCTGGCGCGGCGCGTCTCTGTCGGCGTGCTGAAGGATGCGCCGCCGCTGAGACGCGTCCTTCAGCACGTCGCCGAGGACAGGGATGGGGTTTCTAAAAACGGCGCGCACGCGTTTGAGCTGTGCGGGAAACGGCTGTGGGTCTCGGCGGACGGCGCCGGCGCGCGTCTGCTGGTCCGCGCGGGGGGCGGGTCGCTCGACCTGGAGGCGTGGCTGCGTCGGAACCGGTTCTGGGAGCGCGCGCGTTTCAGCGCAGGCGGCGCGCGGGACGCGCGACGCGGAACCGACCGAGTTTGACGGAGTGGTTGACGGAGCGGTAGCGAGCGGCGAGACGAGGGACCCGCCGTGTACGAATCGAATCACACGTCTCGAACGTCTCGCGCGCGCGCGGGTCGTTTCGCGCGGCACACGCGTGTCGTTTTTGAACGTTTTTTCGGGAACCGCGAACGGGACCGGGAAACTTTGACTCCCCCGAAACCCACACGAAATTCATGGCAGAAAACCGTCGGATGAACCACGTGGCCATTTTTCGAGTAATGACCGATCCACGAAACGTCGTTTCGCGTTTTCGGCGCTGAAAAGCGGCGTGTCGGCTGTGTTGAATCGACGAGTCACGAACCCTCGATTCGCGCCGAAACCCCGCTCGGCGAAAAAGGAAAAAGCCGCGCGATCGCGCGCCGTGCCCCACTTCAACACACCGCTCACCCCACGTGGCTGAGCCAACCATGGCGTCCATGATGTCTGTGGTGCCCACCACCGCTGTTTTCAACGGCGCGCGCGTCTCCGCGCGCCGCACCGCTCGCACCGTGCGCTGCGCCGCGACTCCGGTCGCGAAGATCGGCGCCGGCAGGTTCGTGGCCACGGGTGCGATCGCGCGCGTCGGGGCGGTTTCCCTCGCCGCGCCTGCCGCGATCGCCGCGCCCGCGGCCCGCCGCGCGGCGTCCGTCGTTCCCCGCGCGGGCGGCGGCGGCCCCGTGGAGGTGGACACCGTCGCGGAGGACGTGCGCTTCGACATGACCGAGGGCGGCCAGAAGAAGCGCTGGTCCATGATCTTCGCGCTCTTCGTGGCGTTCGTGCTGTGCAACCTGGACAAGGTGAACATGTCCGTTGCGATCGTGCCCATGTCCGCCTCGTTCGGCTGGACCTCTGTGGAGAAGGGCCTGGTGCAGTCCGCGTTCTTCTGGGGCTACGCCTTCACGCAGATCCCCGGCGGCTGGCTCGCGCAGAAGTACGGCGGCAAGCTCGTGCTCTTCGCCGGTGTCATGCTCTGGTCCTTCGGCACGCTCATCGCGCCCGTCTGCGCGCAGTTCTCCTTCACCGCGCTGCTCGCGTCGCGCTTCCTGGTGGGCCTCGGCGAGGGCGTCGCGCCCTCCGCCGCCACCGGCGTGCTCGCCAAGGGCGTGCCCGGCTCGCAGCGCTCCAAGGCGGTCACCGCCACCTTCGGCGGCCTCGACGTCGGCTCGCTCTCCGGGCTCATCATCGCGCCCCCCATCATCCTCTACCTCGGCGGCTGGGCGGCGGTGTTCTACCTCTTCGGCGGCCTCGGCTTCCTGTGGGGCGCGTGGTGGTTCGCGTGCTACATGAAGGACTCGTCCACGGACAGGCGCGAGATGCCCGAGGAGAAGGAGAAGCGCGAGGCTGAGGAGGCTGCCGGCGTGAAGGCGCTGCCCACCCCTTGGGGCGCGTTCTTCAGGAACAAGTCCTTCTGGGCGCTCACCGCCGCGCACTTCACCTGGAACTACTTCTCCTACGGTTTGCTCGCGTGGCTGCCGTCGTTCCTCAGCTCCGCGCTGAACGTGACGCTGTCCAAGTCCTCGTTCCTGTCCATCCTCCCCTACCTCGCGACCGTCGCCGTGACCACCATCGTCGCGCCCACCGCGGACAAGCTCGAGGCGGGCGGCATGAGCCGCACCAACGTGCGCCGCCTGAGCCAGTCGCTGTGCTTCGGCGGCGGCGCCATCGCGCTCACCGCGGTGGCGTGGGTGATCAACTCCACCCCCCCCGAGGCGGTCACGAACACCACCATCGCCACCGTGATGACCCTGCTCACCATCTGCTTCGGCATGGGCGCGTGGGTGCGCACCGGCCTGTTCTGCGGCCACCAGGACCTCTCCCCCAAGTACGCGTCCATCATGCTCGGCACCACCAACACCGCCGCGGCGATCGCGTCCACGCTCTCCACCTTCTTCACCGGCTACTTCTTCAACCTCACCGGCGGCAACTGGGCGCTCTCCCTGTTCCTCCCCATCGCGTTCTTCCAGGCCATCTCCGTCGTGCTCTTCATGGCGTTCGAGTCCACCCCCGTGGACTTCGACGCCGAGCAGGCCAAGCTCAAGGCGGCCTAAGCGAAGGCGGCGGGGGCGGGGAGGTTGCGAGGGCGCGCGCGCGAGCGCGGCGGCGGCGCGCTTCGTAAACTATTACCCCGAGCGCTCGCCTCTCGTCGCACGCGCGGCGACGACCGAGGCGTGCTCGGCAACGGAGCGCTGAACGAACTGCCGCGGGAGCTGACATGATCCGCGTAACAGGCGGGTGCGCGCTCGAGAGGATGCGCGAAGGCGCGCGTCGGTCGCGAGCGACCCGGAACCGAACCTATTTTTTGATTCAAACGCTGATGAATCCGTCTCTCGCGCCGCTTCGCGCCGTTCGCCGCGCCCTCGACGTCTCCGTTCTAGTCATCACGTCCCAGTCTCGTGTAACGCGATTGCGTCCGTTCCGTCTCGCCTGCTCTGCGTCCTGCGCGTCTCCCAGCGCGCGCGTCGCGCGCGCTGCTCGAAAAAGGAATAAAACGTCGCGCCGACGCGATAAGGTATGAAAGGGTGGCGAAAAGGGGGCGTTTTCTCGTCCGTCGGACGGCGTCGGACGTCGTCGCGGTCGTGTCGGTACCTTCGCTCGTCTTAATACAGAACAGGAAACCGCGGCGCTCGCACTAGTTGCTAGGAAACGGTCGCGCGCTCGACCGAAAAAATATGCACCACGTCTCCTCGTCTCTCTCTCCGCGAAGACGAATCGCCGAAACGTGCGCGCGCCGCGCCGCGAGGCTTCTTTTTTTTTAAGACGCCTCGCGCCGCGCCGCGAAGCGACGCGCGTCGCTTAGGCGGACTCCTCCGCAGCCTTGGCAGCCTCCTTGGCCTTGGCCTTCTCGCCCTTGAGGTAGAAGGTGTACGCGGTGGACACGAGCACGGCGATGAAGCCCACGATGTACTTCCAGTTGAGCGCCTTGGGGAAGAGCACGAAGGAGATCACGATGGAGAGCACCTTGCGCAGAGACTTGATGATCTCCGCCTCGGTGGCGCCGTAGTACTTGATGAGGGAGAGGATGAAGGACACGGAGGAGTAGCCCATGACGGAGAAGCCCATGATCATGGGAACAACCTGGGTGTACTGCATGGAGTGCGCGATGGCCGCCTTGTAGCCGCCGGACGCGATGAAGGGGATCAGGCCGTAGAAGGTGCCGATGAGCGAGGCGAAGCAGAGCACCTCCTGGGTGGTGGAGGGGTTCTCGCAGCGGAAGAAGTTCTTCTCCTCGAAGTTGGCGCAGATGGCGTCGACGCAGAGCGCGCCGGCGATGAGCGCGACGCCGATGGGCTGGAACGCGGGGGACGACGCGACGTCACCGAGGGTGAAGAGCACGATGCCGGCGACGAGGATCGCGGCGGAGAGCCACTCCTTCCAGTTGTACTTCTTGCCGACGATGAGCACGGAGAAGGCCATCACGGGCACGATCTTCGCCGACTTGAACACGATGCGCGTCGCGTAGTTGAGGTACGAGAGCGCGTAGTTGGTCATCGCCATGCCACCGTAGGTGTACACGGAGAGGATACCGTAGTTCTTCCAGGACGCCTTGCGGGAGTCGCCGGTGAGCTTCATCTCGAGCGCGCCGCACAGGAAGTACGTGAAGGTGGTGAGCACCGTCATCCACGCCGAGAACTTGAAACCGGGGATGCGGAACACGCCCTCCTGCAGCGCGGCGAAGCCGAGCGCGGAGCCGAGGGAGCCGCCCGCGAGGATCAGGAAGGACAGCGACTCGGACTCGGGAAGCGTCAGGCCGAACACCTTCTTGGGTTCGCCGGGAGCCGCCTTGGCGACGCCGCCGGCGTTGCTGCGGAAAACACACGAGGGGAAAAGGTGAGTTTCGTGTCGAAGCCGCTTTTTCCAATCCCGCGTCGAGACTGTTTGCTCACGTGTCGTCCTCACGCGCGCGCAGCGCGCGACACTTGGCCGCGGAGACGTGCTTTTTCCCGTGCACCAAAACCCTGTGCGATCGGTCGGCCGCGGGCCGCGCGGGACGCCCGGCCGGAGGTCCGGCCGGGCGTCCCCCGCGCGCGCGAAGAAGGGACGTGCGCGCGGCCGCGAGGCGGCGATTCGGGCGGATTTTCGGGTCGCGGACGCACCACACGAGGGACTTGCGGCCGGCGGCGATCTGCTGCACGCGAGCGGCCTTCACGGAAGCGCCGGTCATCATTTTGCGGGCGCCGAAGGAGACGGCGGAGGTGGACGCGGCGGGCGCGACCGCGGCGCGCGCGGTGACGCGCGTGCGGCGCATGGCCACGGGGGCCTTCGCCACAATGGGGGCGGAGATGGTGATAGCGGCCATCGTGAGCGTCCGAGTATGCGGAACCAAAAGTGGCCGGCGAACGACGGATCGGCCGCTTTTCGGTTCGAGAAACGCGGGCTCTCGCTGTGAACCGGCGTTTCCAGAAACGAGAGGCGCTGCGATGGAGTTGAAAAGACGCGTGCTCTGGATTTGGAAAAAGTTTCGTATGGAGAATCGGTCGTTGAAAGTCGAAAAACCATTCCTCTGTCGGATACCTGCGCTACTACGGAAAAACACCCGAAGCGTCGTTTTTACACGCGTCTTGAAAAAAAAGGGGGAGTCAATTTTTCATCCGCGTCGTCGCTGAGCGAACGTTTCCGTCGAGAAACTGAACAGAGGAGAGCCTCCCTCGGGGAGTGTCGGCTTTTCAATAAGGTTATTACCTGTCGCGTTTTCGCGGAAAAAAAAACGTTTCCTCTCCGGCGACCGTCGAGGCGCTCGAGCGCGACGCTCTCGCGTCATCACCGAAACACCGACCGCGACGCCACACGCGAAATACCCCCACGCGAGCACGCTCGTCGTCCAACAACCGAACAACCGAAAACCCTGTCTATCATCCACCAGCCCTATAAACCGGTGTGTCCCCTCCGGCGTGTCACGCGCGCGGCGCGGCGGCGGCGGCGGCTTCCGTTCGCCTCCGGTCGCGCCGCGCGAGCGCCGCGCACGCGAGCGCGGCGACGACGACGCACGCCAGATTCACACCCCAGGCGTTCCGGTAGCACGCGCCGCCCGCCACGCACTCGTTCGCCCCTGTGTCTGCCGCGGCGGCGTAGACGCGCCCCGCCACCTTCGTGCTCAGGAGGTACCCGCCGACCGCGGGGCTCAAACCGACGATCCCCCGGTTCGCGCCGAAGTGCGGCGCGCCGAAGAGCTCCATGACGAGCGTCGGCATCGCCCAGAACAGCGACCCGAACGCCCAGCCGACGACGGCGACGCTGGTGACAAGTAACGGCGCGGGATTTGTGTCCGGCACGAGCATCAACAGCGCCATCCCCGCGCCCATGAGTAAAAGACACCACGTCGTGAACTCGGCGCGCGTCGTGAAGTCGCGTCGTTTCGTTCGGAGCGCGTCCGACGCCGCGCCGCTCGCCAGGCGACCGAGCGTGTTGGCGCACGCCAGCAGCTTGATGAGCCCGTGCTTCAGCGACCCGGCGGATGCGCTCGTGTCGGCGGCGTCCGCGAGCGAGGGGTACGCGCTGACCATCTGCGACAGGTTGTTGATCACGGTGATCCCCGACCCCAAGCCGAGCATCAGCGCGGCGAACAAAAGGTAAAAGTCGAACGAGGAAAACAAGCCGCTCGGCCCGACCACGCGCGCGCCGCGCGCCGCGGCGCGTTTCGCGTCCTCGCCGCCCGTCGCGTCCACCGACTCCATGTCCTGCCGCGCATACATCAGCCGCCCGCCACCAGCGAGCAACGTGCCCGCCTGCGCGCCGAGCATCGACAGCAAACCCAGCAGGCACGCGACCGCGATCGAGGAGGAGGACCCCGTGGCGTACAGCGCGACGGCAGCGGCGGCGGTGGCCGCCGCCGTCGCCGCCGTCGCGGCTTGCCCGCGCGCGAGCTTGGTCTCGGCGGCGGCGGGCGCGAAGAACGCCTCGGCGGAGCGCGCCCACGAGCCGGTTCGGTTCGCGTTTTGCGCGAACCCGGGTCCCGCCGCCGAGCCCCCGAGGGTCTCCTCCGGCGGGAGCGCCAGGTGCTTGGGCGCGCCCACCGCCGAGGACGCGCACAGGTCCACGCCGCCGGCGAGGAGGGCGAGGAAAAGCACAAACGCCGCGGGGTCGGTGAAGAAGACGTCGTACAGCAGGGACAGGATCCCGCTGGAGAGCCCGAAGAAGGACAGGAGCAGACCCACGAGTCGACCGTGCATGGTCCTGTCTTTGAACGTGGCGTAGTTGGCCCCGAGCGCGGCGGTGAGGGACGTGGAGCAGCCGGTGCCGAACACCCACGCGCAGAACGCGGCGAAGATGTGGCTCTGCGGCGCGAACCCCGCGAGTATGCCGTACAGCGAGCCCAGCCCCGCGAGTTTCAGCGACCCGCCCAGCGCGAGTGTCGCGCGCGCGCCGAAGGCGTCGAAGAAGAGGCCCCCGAACAAGGAGAAGAACGCCCCGAGGTGCGCGGCGCTCCCTACGAAGTTGAGCTGCTCCTGCGTTAAATCCAACGTTCGCTTCAGGGTGGGCGAGTACACGGGGAAGAGGTACAGCGTCCCGCTGGACATCATCACCGCCTCGCACAGCACGAGCGTGAGCCACTTGGAGGCGTAGCGCCGACGAGTGGGGGGCATGTCCGCCTCCACCATCGGCCGCGCCGCGCCGCGCCGAACACACTGCCTCGGGGGGGCGAAATCAGAAGGAATCGTTTCGCCGCTCGGTTTTTGCACCGCGGTCGTTTAATTCAAGAGTGGACCGCGTTTTACTCCGCGCGAAACAAACGCCATCTTCGTGAGCGACAAACACCGCCGCTCCCCTGATTGACCTACCAGTATCGTTACCACGCGGTCACTATGATACATCGCGCCACACGACCTACGATCGAGTTCACGCGGCGGGCGCGACCGTCCCCGTCCCTGCTTCGCCCCCGAAGCTCGCCTTTCCCCCCGTCCCCGCGGCGGCGTCATCCGGCGCGTCGCGAAACAGCCCCCCGAACCCGATCCCGCCCGGCCCTCCGAACGTCAGCACCTGGATGCACACGATGGCCAGCGCGTAGTACCCGGCGACGACCCACCACATCCAGTAGTACAGCGCCGGACCCACGAGCACGGCGTTCATGCGCCAGAGCGCGAGCGCGAAGAGCACGAGCCCGATGCCCGTGATGGCGGCTAAAAACGCGAGCTGTTTCGCCGCGACGGTGACGCCGTACATGGATTTCGAAACCACGTTGGCGACGACGGCGGCGACCATCGGGACGACGACGGCGCGCACCTGCGCGATCACCTGCGTGTCCTTGGTGAACGCGGCGCCGCCGAACACGCAGATCGCCGCGCACGCGGTTCCCGCGAACGCGCCGGCGCCGAAGCCCACCTGCTGCAGCAGGCCGGCCATCTTCCGCGCCGCCGCCCGCCGGGGCACGAGCGGCAACAAGTACTTGGGCATGAACGCCTGCCCGGCTTGAATCAGGGGGTCGCCGCACAGGACCGCCACCGCGAAGACGTTCCCGGCAATCCTGTGCGCCGCGGAGACGGTGACACCCAGCGAGTTGGCGAACAGAATCAAGGCGGTGTATATGGACAGGAGCGCGAACACCAGAAACGTGATGGGGCCCGCGAACGCCATCACCGGAGCCATCTGCTCTCGGTACCGCAGCGTGCCCCACGGGAAGTCGGCGGTGAACCCGCGCCTTCGCACGACGTTCAGAATGGCGACGCACCCGACCCAGAGCGCGAACGTGGTGGCCCACGCCGCGCCCGCGGCGCCCATACCAAGGTACGCGACGGCGAGGTAGTCCAGCGCGACGTTCACGGTGGCCGCCAGGCACACGCACGCCAGAGGCGAGGTGGTGTCTTTTCTGGCGACCAGAATCGCGTACGCCGCCGTGGTGAGGTACGCGGCGGGCATGCCGAGCGCGCGGATCTTCGTGAACGCCGCCGCCGTCGCCATCACCTCCGGCGGGGTTTTCAGCCAGCCGAGCAGGGTTTCAGGGAAGCACACCAGCGTCGCGGCGACGATCACGGACAAGACGAACGAGACGATCAGCGCGCCGTACGTCTTCGCGCCGAGGCTCTCCTTGCCTTCGCGCGCGGCGATCCCGTTGGAGATGATGTTGGTGAGCCCGGCGGGGATGAACGCGGCGAGCGTCACGGTGTAGTCGGTGAGCGGCGTGCTGACGCCGAGCGCGGCGAGCTGCACGACCGCGTCCGACGCGCACCGCCCCACAAACGCGGTGTCCGTCATCGTCAGCAGGGGCGTCACGATGTTGGTCGCCAGAAGGGGGACCGCGAACCGCAACACGGACGCGAGCTCGACGCGCCGGTCGAGCGACACGCCGTCGGAGACATCGTCGGAGGCGTTCGACGACGACGACGACGACGTCTCGTTCGTGGGCTCGCGCGCGTCGTCCGCGTCCGAGGCGGCGACCGAACGCGCTGCCCGCGCGGCGGAGACGCGGTGGCGCGGTCTCGGCGCGCGGCTCACGGGCGCGAGCGCGCGCGCTCGGAGCGACGAGCACATCGCTCGCGGAGGGACGTCGACACAGCGCTTGCGGATGTTCGGGTTTTCGGTACCTTCACGCGGCGAGCCTCCCGCGACGGCGGCGACGTGACGAGCACCGAGCGCCGCGACGCGACCACGGCGCGCGCCGCTCGGCGTCGCACGCGGCGACAGGCTCACGACGGTCGACATCCCGGTCGTCGAGGCGCGTTGTGACCGAGGCGCCGAACCCTATACGATATCGGATAAACCACCGCCTGTTCAAAGGCATCGAAAAATAACTCAGGAATAACAACGAAAGCCTCCCGGCACCGGCACGTCGCGGCGCGCGGGTCGTGGGTCACGCAGGAGGGCGAGCCATGGACCGGTCGCCGGCGCCTGTGGATCGTTCGATCGGCCCCGCGCTCCGCGAGCTCCTGGACGCCTCCCCCAAGGCGGTGAGGCGCGCGCTCCAGGACCGTCGCGGTGCCGAAGGTCTCGATGGCGGAAAGCGCGCGAAGAAGGAAGAGACGCGAAGGCTGGTCTCGTCGCTCGACGCGGTGGCGAGGTTCCTGACCGACTTTTCCGCGCTCGAGAGCTCGGGCGACCCCGCGACCGCGCATCCGGTGCTAGATCCCTTGCTCGAGCGCGTCGTGCGCCCGACCGCCGGCCGGGGGTCCGGAGCGTCCGTCGCGCGGAGCTCAGATCGATCGACGGACGAGAAGAAGACGGCGCTGCGACTCGTCGCGTTTCTCGCGTCGCCCGCGCGAACGTCGCTCGGCGAAAGACGCGAAGACGCGAACGACGCGCTTCGGCGCGCCACGGCCGTGGGTCAAGCGCTGGCGAGGCGGTGCGCACCGGGACCCACCGAGAGACGCGCGAGACTCGCCGCGTGCGTCGCCCTGAAACACGCCGCCGTACACTGCCCCTCGCTGCCGGCGGCGACGCGCGCCGGCGCCGCCGACGCGTTGCTGGCGACGATTCGCGAGTCCGAGCGCACGCGTCTCTCGGAGGCGGACCCGCCCACGCGGCTGGCGGTTACCGCGGTGGACGCCGCGCTCGCCGTGACCGCGCGCACCGCCATCGCCGCCGCGGAAGACGGCGAAGACGGCGACTTCGACGCGGCGCAGGCGAAAGCCGCGCGCGAGGCGTGCGCGGCGGTCCGCGGGTGGTGGCGCGCCGGTTCCCCCGCGCTCACGGCGCCCGCGGCGGCGCTGGACGAGGTCGTGCGTGCGTTCGACACCGTCGCGCTGTGGTCCGCGCGCGCGGCGCGGGAGAAGGACGACACCGGCGAGCTCGAGCGTCGCCGTTGGTTGGCGCGCGCGTGGCGAGACTGGGCGCCGCTCGTCGCGGCGGACGGCTTCCTGGCCTTAAGGGAAGGCCCCGAGCCGATCCCGTCCGCCGGGGAGCCGCGCGAGACAGGTCAAGGTCGCGCCGTGAACGGGCGCGACCTTGACCTCGCGCCCGGCGCCGTGCGCCTCGCGCGTTGGCTCGCGACCGCCGCCGCCGCCGCCGCGGATGACGCCGCGGGCGTCTCCGGCGCCGGCGACCGACTGAAACACGCGCTCGTCGCGGCGTCTCTCGCCGTCGGACAACTCGGCCTCGCCGACGGCGCCGACGTTCAATCGCCGTCGGCGCCGTCCGACGCGCGACTTCCGGGCTCGGAAACGCGGGACGCGGCGTCTGTGTTCCGCGCGCACGCCGCCGAGACGCTCGTCCCCGCGCTCCGCTCGCGGGCCGCGGCGACGCAGGAGCTCGGCGCGGCGCTCCTGCGCGCGGCGCTGGTCCCGCGCGCGAGCGCGGGCTGGGGCCCGGAGCAGACGGCGCTCTTGGACGGCTTGCTCCCGCTGCTAGAGGAGGCGCCGGAGGCGATCACGCCCGGCCTCGCGTCGCTCGCGGCGGCGCTCGTCGCGGTGCAGCCCGGCGGCGCCGGGCGCGGCTTCGTCGGGACGCTGTGCGTCTCTGTGTCGCCCGCCGCGCGGCGAAACGCCGTCCTCGTGCTCGGGGAAGCCCTTCGCGCCGCGACGAACGCTCGAACGACGTCGCGAACGACGGCGGGGGAACGACGTCGACGCGAAGACGCGTTCCGAACCGCGACCGACGCGACCGACGCGACCGACGCGACCGGAGACGATGCTTTTTTCGTGTCTTCGCTCCGCGCGCTCGCGCCGCGGCTCAGCGAAACGAGCGAAAAAGACGCATCCGTGCGCGACGCCGCGCGCGCCGCGGTTCAGAACGCGCCTCTGCGGGAAACCGTCGAGACCTGCGTCGCGCGTTTCCCGACGTCCTCCGCGCGACGCGACGCGACCGAACCGACGTCGCGAAACGAACAAAACGCGTTCGAGGCTGTTCTCATCGCCGCGCTGCGAGGGCGCGGCGCGGTGGTCGCGACGCGCGCGCTGTTGGAGACGCTGCGGGATGAACGCGGTGTCCTCTTCGCGGAGGACGCCTCGACGATGGGCGCCGGCGTCGCGCGCGCCGTCGAGACGTTCGCGGCGTGGTTTTTACGGGCGGCGAGCGCGGCGACGAACGAGAACTATCACGCGAAAGAGCGCGCCGAAACGAACGCGAACGTTCCGCGGGCCGGGTTCGATTTCGCGAGTCTCTCGGAAACCGCGCGGCTCGTCGTCGACGCGGCGCTTCATCGCGGCGGTGTTTCGTTCGTCGCGAGCCGCACACCGACGACCGTCGCGTCCGCGACAGCCGTCGCGCGTCTCGTCGCCGAGCTCGCGCCCTGGATCGGAGCGCCGCCGTTTTCGCGCGTCGCGTTTGAAGCCGCGCGGGACGCGCTCCGCGAAAAGCCCTTCTCTCGAAAAGCACCCGAGAGTGACGTGACACAGAAAGTGACACAGAGCGAGACGCGATTGACGGACGACGAAGTTTCGAAAACCGGTCCGGTGGTGGACCTCAAAGTTTTGCTCGCGTTCAAACGTCTGGCGCCTCTGTTGCTGCTCCGCGCGACGCGCGCGGACGCCTGGGACGACTGGGCGGAATCCGAAAAAAAAAGCGCGTCGTCGTCGCGCGACGCTCTCGGTTTCGGCGAAACCGAAAGCGCCGACGGTTACGACGCGAACGACGACAGTCGGAAGGACAGTCGAAAGGACAGTCTCGGGGATTTGCTCCTCGCGCTCACACACACGTCTTCCGACGCACCGGACGACGCACGCCGACTCGCCGCGGAGCTACACGGGCGCGTCGGCGTCATCGGCGCCGCCGCCGCTCGCGTCGCGGCGATGGAGTCGGCGCTGGACGCGTCGCGTCTAGGCGACGCGCGCGCCACGGCGCTCGCCGCGCTCTCCGGTTTGGCGAGCCGCGGAATAGACGCGCTCGGCGCTGATTCTATCACTAACGACGTTCCTTCCGTTCGCGATAGGCACAGACGCGCGTTCGTCCGCATGGCGACGTTCGTTCACGCGGACGCGCGCGCGACGAGCGACGGTTCCGACGGTTCAGACGGTTCAGACGCGGAAAACACAAAGACGGAAATCGCCAAGACGCGCGCGGGCGGCGCGGAGACTCTGGCGCGTACGATCACCGCCGAGCTCGCCGAGACACGCGCAGCGCCGACGGGCGGCCTCGGTGTGGGACTCGGGGACGGCGCGCGCGCCAGCGCCACGCTGGACGGCGTCGTCGCCGCCATCGCGGGAAACTCCCGCGCGCCCGCGTGGGCGGCGTTTCGTCGACGCGATCA
>Ga0206682_10003087_pt1 | contig 14539 bp, 15 predicted proteins | sample M240m12015metaG_FD_155444 | JGI IMG/M metagenome (GOLD analysis project Ga0206682, IMG submission 155444) | Ammonia-oxidizing marine archaeal communities from Monterey Bay, California, United States - M2 40m 12015 | ecosystem: Environmental > Aquatic > Marine > Intertidal zone | place: USA... | reverse complement strand
AAAGGGAATGGATGATCTCGTCGAGATTATGCTCAAATGCAGGGTGTAGATTTATCTATCATCCGAATAACTGCAATGTTATGCAGAAAGGTAACTGGTTCGTTCTTTTTTTGATGCTAATGATGCCTCTTTCTGGATGTCTTGATGACAAGGAAAGCGATGAGAGTGATACGAGAGAGGGTCAATATTTCAAACCTGAAAATCGAAATGAACTCCAAAACGCAGTGTACCAGTATACTAGCGATATAGCTGGCGCGAATTCCACTTATGGGGAAATCAACACTTGGGATACCTCATTGATTACCGACATGTCTGGATTATTTCTTTATGAAAGGAGTTTCAATGGAAACATCACAGATTGGGATGTATCACGTGTAACTGACATGGGCCAGATGTTTCACAATGCTGAGAGTTTCAATCAAGATATTTCAGGCTGGGATGTGTCAAGTGTCACTGATATGAGCCAGATTTTTCATGATGCTGAGAGTTTCAATCAAGACATTACGGGTTGGGATGTTTCAAGTGTAACAAACATGAGCGAGATGCTTGAAAATGTAGTGAGTTTCAATCAAGATATATCAGGCTGGGATGTTTCAAGTGTAACTGATATTAGCGAGATGTTTGAGGATGCCTATTCTTTCAATCAAGATATATCAGGCTGGGATGTGTCAAGTGTAACTGATATGGGCGAGATGTTTCACAATGCTGTCAATTTTAATCAGAGTTTATCGGGGTGGGATGTTTCAAGCGTCACTGATATGAGCGAGATGTTTGAGCAAGCATATTCTTTCAATCAAAATATATCAGGTTGGGATGTATCAAATGTGACTGATACGATCAAGATGTTTGATGAAACAGAGGAGTTAACAGATAGCAATAAATGTGCAATCCATACAACATTTAGTTCAAACAATAACTGGAGCTATGATTGGGAATCGTATTGCAGTGATTGAGCAAAGGACCACCCTCTGCCAAAGGGGGTTGGTAGAGGGTAGGCACTGAAAAGACCCACTGCAAGCCCTTTGATTTGCCAACTCCTGAGCAATGGGTATTCGGATAAACCCTCTGAACCTACCCGAAAGCGATTATGCCGGGGAATTGTTTAATTTCACCCAAGTCAAGCATTAATTACGCTAAATGACTAATCATGGACATGGGGTATTGACATTTTATTCGAAGAATCTAAGTCTACAGACGAGTTTATGCGTTTGAAAATGCTCAATTACAAACGTCTGAATTATACTGGACTGTTTCTGCTTCTTATTTCATCGCTATTTTATTTTGGGAATAATCTTGATGAGAGTAATTTTAGCGATTTTATCATGATTATATGGTCAATGGCATTTTTGTCTTTCGCTGTGATTTTCTTAATTGTCGTAAACTTATCAATTGTGCTTTCAAAATTTAGAATACAAAGTACATACCCGAATAACCTCATTACAAATCTAACAATCTTTGCAATTAGTTTATTCCTACTTTTTCTCTGGACATATGAATCCTGTTTTTACTTTACAAATAATACCTGTTAATTTTCATTTTCGCAATTTGTTCCAATCTTATGCTTAGAGAATTTATACTAAGATTGGGACAATAACGCACCCGTATACAAGGGCCCCCCTCTGCTCAGATGGGTAAGCAAAGGGCTCCCTCTGATTGACATACAAAAGGAATTATCAATTAGAAGATATATGATGAGCAGTTATGTCACAGGATGGAAAAGGAGATACATCAACCCTGAGTATAGTCTTATTTGTTGGAGCCATTGGAATCGGGATTTGGTTCCTTACTGTTGCTTCAGACTTTGTGGATTCGGGCACGAGTCCAGCTTACGCCGTGTTTTTCTTCGTTCCAATCTGTGGTGTATTTTTGGGCGTGATCGTATTGGCCGATGTTGTAAAATCACTCTCTAGCTCCACTAAAAACAACACAGAATTGAGTGGGGAAGATGCCACATCCAGTACCGATGGAAATAAAGAGGACAACAGCACCAAGCGTCACCTCAAGATAAGCCTCGCTTTGATAGGCGGAGGTTGGCTGCTTGGCCAACCTTGGGCACGAGAACCAAAAATTCAGAGCGTCGCTACTGTAGGAGTAATGTTGTTTTTACTCGGCCTCATTTGGTTCATGTTTTGGCTCGTAGCCGATGCTGCCAATAGTCCAGCAAAAAGGAAAAAGAAAATCCTCGCTGCTAAGAAATCACAACTAAACGGGAAAGAAGAACCTTGAGGGGCTGTCGATTGGTTCTTTCCCACAGATGAAGAACCGTTGATTCAATCGTTCTCCTAACGAATCACAGGGTCAATACACAAACCCACTGATTCGTTTTGAATCTATCAGAGGGCTTGCAGTGGGTCGAATCACTCGCTACCCACTGCAAAGGCAACGAGTCCGCCCTTCTTGCCTATCTTGTATGGGCGCCTTCAAGTGGTCCGAGAGGAATAATTCGGAAGGTGTTTATGTTTTGATGAGACCAGAAGTAATGTGCTTTGATGTGATGCCAATGACATGTTTCTCGAATACCTGGTTGGTCGATCATTCGCTCGACAAAGGCTTGTAAATTCGGATAGTCGATGATTCGACGTAGATTACATTTGAAATGAACGACATAAACCAAATCGAACCGAGCCAATGTTGTGAATAAACAGATGTCTGCTTCTGTTAGCACCCCTTTTTCTTCTCCGACTAACCAGTCTCGACCTTCGAGATGGATTTCTAATTCATCAAGACGTTCAAACAAAGAAGTTACTGCAGCATCATAAGCATCTTGTGTACGAGCAAAACCAGATTTGTAGACCCCGTTGTTAACTGATTCATAGTTCGCATCAATCATTGCATCAATGTCTTGTTTCAATTCATCTGGACAAAGCGTAACGCCGTTTCCTAAACCAGATTGAGCCAAAGTATCGAACATTCGAACAATCTCTCGACTTTCATTGTTTACGATCGTTGAATGATTACGGTCCCACAGTACTGGGACAGTTCCAATGCTTTTACTTTCATTCCAACCGGTAAACGCACGATTGTAAATTCCTTCTAGACTTGTCTCACCGTTTACAGAGTCTGCAGTTGCCCCTTCTTCTTCTGGATTAAATGACCAAGATCCATCTCGATTCATTCGCCAATCGACAACATCTACACTGATGTGATCTTCAAGACCAAGCAGGGTTCTTGTCATGAGGGTACGATGTGCCCAAGGACATGCATACGATACATACAGATGGTAACGATTTGATTCAACATCAAAGGTTCCACCGGATTGAATTACATCTCGAAATTCGCTTGATTTTCTCACAAATTTACCTGAATCGAATGCTTCAGTCCACGCTCCTGCTTGCTCATCTGTTGGCTTCATGGTGCTGCCTCCGTTGCTTCCCCTATGAAGAGTGTAGTATCCGTGCTGATAGTAATCGGTCAAACATTTCCTCTGAGTTGAAGAATCTCTGTAGGAATCGTGTAAGTATAATCAAACGCTGGTCCAATCAAACGAATTGACCCTAGAGAATCATCAAAAATCACTTTTTCAAATCGTGAATCAATGTTATGCAATGGCATGCTTGCAACGAGTTGTCCATCATTTGTTAACATGATTGCAGTCGTTACGTGAGGTTTTGTTGAAGAAAAAGAGAGAACGTTCGTTGAACGTTCGACTTCTCCGAGATTTTGAAACATCTCTGAAAAAAGATTGCTAATCTCTTCCCAATCAGAGAGATGGTGCTCCATGATTTGAATCAATCCTGTTTGGTTAAAGTTATTCTTATTTCACCTATGGTGCGAAACCTAAGAAGTGTATAATTGGCTTAATGAAGCATTTAGATATACTTAGTTCGAGAGTCATTTCGTCGTAGGCTTGATGCACCACCGACCAGTGGCATGGATATGGCTTCACTTATCTTGATGCGCCACGGCCAATCAATGTGGAATGCTGCGAACTTGTTTACGGGTTGGGTTGATGTCCCATTAACCCAAGCAGGCATCGATGAGGCACTCGCTGGAGGACGTACATTAGCAGATATTCAGATCGATGAAGTCCACACGTCCACGCTCATTCGTGCTCAAATGACAGCTATGCTCGCATTGAGCCAACATAACAGTGGTAAAACTCCAGTCATTCAGTACATTGACTCTGGTGAAAAAATGAGCGAGAACGAAGGCAAAATGGTAGCATGGTCTCAACTTAACCAAGATGCAGATGATTCCAATATCCTTCCAGTCTATGTTTCATGGCAATTAAACGAGCGAATGTACGGCGATCTTCAAGGTATGAACAAGCAAGAGACTCGAGATAAATTTGGAGACGATCAAGTCAAGATTTGGAGACGTTCATTCGACACGCCTCCACCAAATGGAGAAAGTCTTGAATTAACAGCAGCACGTACAATTCCATATCTCGAAAGTGTTCTTTTACCTGCTCATGATTTGGGAAAGAATCTGTTTGTGGCTGCCCATGGGAATTCTCTTCGAAGCATCATTATGCATCTTGAAGGCCTTTCCAAAGAAGAGGTTCTCGGTTTGGAAGTTCCAACTGGTGTTCCAATGATTTATGAACATCAAGACGGTTCATGGAAGCGCATTATGGGATAAGGTGAGACAATGCAATTACCTTGGCAATTTGACGGATTTCCAGGACGTGTCCTTTGGGTTGATATGACCAAAAAGGAAGTCCAACCACGAGACATACCTCATGAATGGCTTATGGAAAGTATGGGTGGCAAGGGACTTGCAACACGCCTTTTGATCGAATGGGATACTACGGATTACTCTGAGGCAACTTCTTTGCAACATCCTGTTACCAAGAATGTCGATACTGCTCGCCATCCATCCTCTCCACTTCTTTTCATGACTGGACCCTATCAAGCCAGTAAAGTCGGTTCTTCTGGTAGAGCGGTGGTTGTGACACGTTCTCCTCTCACCGACTTGTACATTGATACCTACATCGGAGGAAATATTGGGCATGTTCTTCGGGAAGCGGGCTGGGATGGCTTGTTCATAACTGGTGCGAGTGATTCCCTTATGCGTTTAGAGATCCTAGATGGCTCTGCAGTACTGCATGATGCTGCTGAACTGAAAGGCTTGACTACCTGGGATGTTGAGAAAAAGCTCGATCATCTTGGCGAATGCCTTTCCATTGGTCCTGCTGGTGAAAATGGTGTTCGAATTGCAAGCCCTCTAACTGCTGGAAGGAGAGCAGCAGGTCGTGGAGGCACGGGTGCTGCCTTTGGATTCAAAGGACTCAAAGCAGTAACTGTGAAATCATCTTCAAAAGAGAATATTCGCTTCGCAAGCGAAGCGAGTCTTAATTCTGCAGTAAAAGTACAGCGTCAAGAAATGGGATTGAGGAGACGTTCAGGAGACCCATTCTACTCTTTCGGAACGAGTCGTGGGCCAATTTATGCTTCAGAAAATGGACGAATGCCTACTGCAAATTACAGTTCTACAAATGCCATGATTCCTGAATTTTCACAACTAAAAGTACGAGGAGGGACTTCTGAAGTAGATGTTCGAACTGAACTGAATGCTCATGAATTGTCTGGAGAGCACTGGCATGAGTCGTTACCAGATGCAAAACAATCGGCTTGCTGTGCACCTTGTCCAATCGCTTGTGAGGCTGCAGATCGTCCAACAGTTGATGGTGTAAAACTACGAAAACGTCCTGTACATCTTGACCGAGTCGACCGTCCTGAATACGAAACATTGGCAATGCTTGGATCAAATCTTGGCCTTACGAGTTCACTCGATGTTATGGACGGAAACGATGCTTGTAATCGATTGGGAATTGATACCATTTCCGCAGGAGCAGCTCTCTCAATTGTGTGTGAATTAGTTGAGCATAATTGGCTACCTGAAGATTGGTCTGATCATTTCCATGCCCCGTTTGATTTTGGTCGATACAAGAAAGGAGATGTTGTTCCTTGGCAATTTGGAATACCTGAATTGCCCCCTCTTGCTCTTGCTATGCTCGCACATTCACAACCTGGAGAAGGTGATTTGTTCTCAGTTCTTGCTGCTGGAGCAGTTGCTTTTTCTTCTTACGTCGAAGAGAGAACAGGTCATCCAGCCACTCGACTAACTGCGCATTGTAAAGGTCTTGATTTACCTGCCTGGGATCCTCGTGGAAAGCGAGGGAATGCTATGGCATACATGACTGCAAACGTCGGGGCATCTCACATGCGAGCGGGATACAAAGAACCGACAGGACTTCCAAATGAATCCGCTTTGGATCTAATGGGTGAGTTGATTGAAAGCCAGAACAGTATCGTCATCCGTGACTCTATGATTTTGTGTGCCTTTGCGAAAGGGGCAACACCTGATTCTGTGATGCTTGATGCATGGAATGCGATTACAGGTGATTCTGCAACATGGAGTGACTTGATGCAAAGAGCTTCGAATCAATGGAATCTTGCCCGAACTTGGAATGTTGAGCATTGGAATCGAATCGGTGTAACTCCACGTGATGCAGATCTCCTTTCTTGGCGACTTCGTAACGAGCCAATACCAGCGGGCATTGCAACTGGAATGGTTTCTTTTGTTGACGAAGATGATGAAAAAGCATGTTTGAAAGAATACTACTTGTTAAGAGGGTGGAGTTCAAACGGAGTTCCATAGAGGGCTCCTGATGAATGCTTTGACGAAGACATTGCTAGGAGTATTTATTCTCCTTTCTCCATGGTTCTTGGTCCAAGTATGGATTCTTGCTGCAGCTCCAGATGAAGCCATAGAAGAAATGCCTGTTTGTTCTGCTTCAAGTTCAAATTGTGCTCATCTCGGTGGTGGAGAATATTACAGAATGGATGTTACAACAGTCGTATTTGAAGGACAGTCTCTTGAAGAGACAAAATCACGGGCACTGGAATATATTGATGAACAAGACGGTGATATTCTTTTTGAATTAGAAACAGGTGACGAATATTATGTTCATTTTGTCGAACATACTCCATTTTGGTTATTCCCTGATGATGTTGTTGTGTCAATCACAGCGGACGGAGACAATTCTTCGAAGATAGAACTTCATTCTGAATCCAGATTAGGCTTAGGTGATATGGGGGTTAATCCCGAACGCCTTGAACTGCTTTACGACGCATTGGCGTCTGACTGAATGATATCATCCCATCCATACGGATAACCACTCTCATCAATGAGGATAACATTGACGCCTAGGCCAGACTTATGAAACGCAATCAATTGAATATCGTGGATTGAATGCCCCGTTGGAGCAACGCCCAAGACGGGTAATTGTTTTCGACTAAACCAAGATGATTTTGCCTTAGGAGCATGTTCATTCCCTAAACTTCTGATGGTTCCATCCACATCATCAAACCAAGGTAGAGGCCCTTCTGGAGAGAACCGAAGACCAAGGATCATGTCAACACCTGTTGTATCCTGAGCTGCATCTGTATCGGCTCCACTTGGTATTGCTGGAGCATTCGGATGCGTGTGCAACCAATGTGTAAATCGACCTGCTCTTGAACCGCGTTGTCCTGAAAATAAATCATCGGTCCATTCTTCCGGTAAATGATGGACTGAATATGAATCTCCTCGGTTAACAACGTGTGCTTCCTTGATGACATAACCTTGTCCTCCAAAGAGATTTGAAACATGTTCATTGCCCTCAAACGAATTCTGAACCTCTTCGATGTGTTTACGGTCTGAGTTAACATCTAGGCCTACGAGGATTTCATCGGGTAATGCTTGCAGAGCCCATATCACAAGGTCTCGAAATAATGGGCCAGTCAAGTGAAGTTGTGCTGCATAGGAATGCCTCATAGTGTAGGATTCTGCGTTGTACGAACGCATAGCCTCCACCAACCACGTTTCGACCACGTACATCCGAAGCATTGGTGATTCATCAATGAACTGCAAAAAAGCACAATCTTTGAAAGCCCCTCGACATAAGCAAGTGTCATGGCCAAGAAGAAACGAGGGGGATTCGGAAGATTTCTTGGCGCTCTTACTGGCACTCCCTATGAGCGTCTTCTCAAACAAGTTGAGAAACTCTCAAGTGAGCATGATGGCGATGATAAGAAACTCGCTCGTGCTCTCAATAAATTGGTCGATGTTGTTGGTACTGCATACGAAGATGAAGAAATCGACGAGGATGAGCACGACCTTGTAGTGGAAGCCATTGAAGAAGCCGATCCAAAAGGGCGTTCATTCCCCAAATTCGCAGAAGAGGACTCATTCTATGCGGGTGATGCACCTGATTCACCAGATCTTAATCTCGGGAAAAGAAAGAACCTTGATGATTTAATGTCCTCTTCCGGTAAAGAATTCACAGGCAGCTTTGGCCGAGATGAATTCGAAGATTTCAAGGCTCGAATGACCGATGATTTCTACGCTGACTCAGATGAAGCCATCGAAGCAGGCGACCACCAAGCCGAAATCAGAACCGAAAATCGTGTCTTTACTGATGAGGAGGATGAACTCCAAAACGTCAAAGCCATGATTTCAAGTGAATCTGGACTTGCTGATCCATCTGCTGTCGAGGAAGAAGAGTTTGAAGACGAAGATGATGAAAATTACTCTGTCGACGAAAATGGAACTGAGTGGTTCGAAGATGACGATGGCTACTGGTGGTATCGCGAAGAAGGCCAAGAAGAGTGGCAACCTTACGAAGAAGACGAAGACTGATCAAGCAGGTATCGCCTGTTGTTCCCACCATGCGGGGGCAAGGAACCAAGCATCATCATTGACGGGTCTGTCGATTAATGGAAGGCCAATCATGCCTCCATCAACAGATAATCCCCCAAGAGGATTTGCTGCACAAGGGCCTGGAAGGTAATCTTCTCCAGTTTCCGTAAGTTCAATTCGTATTGAATGACCAGCAGGGACGATAACATCCATTGGATTGAATTCCATCAACATCGTATATCCTGAAAATGGTGCAGCTGGCTTTGCTTCAAATCCACCATCTCGATAGCGGATGTCCATGGTTGCATGACCAAGGCGTAGATCGTTTGTATCGTCGTACATGGTGGCGAAAATTTGACCTCCGTTACAGGCTTGAGTTGTTACATCAAGGTGCAATGTTGGGAGCCCTGACATGTGCAAAGCGTCCTCATATGGTGGACTTGTGAGTGTGACTGAACCGCCCAATCCATTGACAACTCCATCGCCAGACCATTCTGTTCCAATTTCTTGCATAAGCCAAGTCATGTCTTCTGGAGGCCATGTTTCTTCAACGTGCCATTGGCCATCGTTTGTTTGAATTTGGACCATAGGCTCAGGTTCATCTCCAATGTCTTTCAGATAATATTGGAACCATCCAAATAATTCAACAGCCCAATCCATACGACTCATGTTTGGATAGGCTTCTCCACCATATCCTGTTCCAAGTTCACTGTGTCGATCGGGTTGGTCTGGGTAATTATGTGCCCATTGGCCTGCAATCGCCCGAGCATTGATTCCTGCATCTCGCATCAACTGATAGGTTGGGAATGCATGATACGGATCGACATTCCAGTCTTGTAAGCCCCATACCAAGTAGACGCTCCCACGATAGTTTTCAAGAACATCTGGTAAATGTCGGCGTTCATCCCAATAATCGCTCCAATCTCCTCCACCAAATTCAGCCCACGCGTAGGTTGTCCAAGGGTTAAGAGGACCTGCTAAGTCATCAGAACAGACACGTAGATCATCAGTGGTCAAATCGGTCGTTGCTGCTTGATAGGCAGCATCGTAGCCCATTGCTCGAGCTTCTGATGAGCCGTTTCGATAGAACATTTCCTGTACGCCAATTGATCCAGAAATAGGTACGATGGTTTTCAAGTGTTCAGATGGCTGTTGAGCCGCTTCCCAGTTGGTCGTCCCTGCGTAGGATTTCCCCATTAGGCCAACGTTTCCATTCGACCAGTTTTGGACTCCAAGCCAGTCTACAACCGCTTGGATTCCAGTTTGTTCCCCAAGCCCTTTGACATCCTGACAGTGAGTGGATTGTCCAGTTCCAAAGGTGCTTGCTTGAGCCAGAGCATATCCGTGGGGGACAAACGTGTCATAGACCCACTTGCCTACGCCGCCGTCTGGGATTGTGTTTGGATTTGAATCCGCACCAACTCCAGGCATCCCTTCTCCACCAAAGTCATAGTAAGGATGAATCGTCATAATGACTGGAACCTTTGTGCCCTCTGGGACATCCGGAAGCCAAATAGCAACGTGCATTTTTGCTTCCTCAGGGAATCCAGCATCTTGTTCAGACGCTGGCAAATCGACTGGAACGAAATGTTCTGTGTAAGGAAGTATCTCGTATGTTCCATTTTCAGGCAACTGTGCTCGCATGGTATCCATTGGGAGTTCCATCGTGTGGCGTTGGTCAAGAGGAGTTTCCCACCACTCGTATGAAGATTGGCTCTCCGAATCTGATGTGAGCATTTCACCAAAGGTCATTGCAAAAATGAGGAATGCTACACAAAGTGCAATTGTTGCACCAAGAGTGATGTTTAACTCAATTTTACTGCGAGCAGGATCTGACTTTCCTTCAAAAATTATTTCATAAGGAATTTCTGGCGTTGGAGGAACTTCGAAGACTTCCGCCTCAAGGATGTCCTCTGCCATGTATGATGCTATCGGTCGACCTTGAAGAGGATGGCGATGCTTTGACTTTACTCGAGAGAACCTATTCATTTGTTCAACAATCTAAACGTAAGCGGTACTTCTTGTTTCCAAACATATTGTGCCTGCTTGTTCAGTCCAAGTTTCTCAAAGGCTTTGGCGTTACTGTGTACACCATCAATCCCTTTCATGACAGCCCGTGGAGCAAGGGTTGCAATACGAATAAATCCTTTTTCCCACAAGGCGAGTGCAGTAATTGCATCTTGGCCGGTTGGAACCGTTCGTTTTAGTCGCTTTCCAAATGGAGCAGGGTGTTCATAATCAATAGGGAGGAGCGTTGGGTCTTCTCTGATCGTTCTAATATTGGAGTATCGAGGTTTCATAAATTTCTTTCGAATCGCTCTCCAGTCCTTATTTGCGTAGGATACGCCTTGCAAATACTGGGCTTCATATGCGTAAATCGTGTCCTTAATTTCATTCCAAACTTCGACATCAATACAATACGAGTAAAAATGCTCGTGGGTTGGTTCAACGATATCGATATCAGTTTCCGTGATTTCTCGATGTGGGAGATTCCATACCTGGACCATGCCAACATCATTGTATGATTTCGCCCAATCCGCTAATGATAGTGTTGTTTTGATGAAGTTCGGCCCGGGTATGAGGTCGTCTTCAATCAAGATAACGCGTTCATATCCGTGAACATCGAAGAGGTCGCGTCTTGCGCCAATGAGGTTTCTCCCCACTCCATAATTCTCTTCTCGAAGAATAACAGTAGTGTAGGGAACATCAGAATCTTGAATGATCTTTTGGATTGCTTGCTGATCTGATTTTGGCCCTCCATCGATGTAATGATACACATCAATCCCATCTAAGTCATCCAGGTTTTCTTTGAGCCCGCTAAGGAGTTGTTGCATCAAATCAGGCCGATTAAAACTGACAGTGAATAAAGCCGTCTTCATTTTTTCTTCCTCCTCAAGAATTTCTCTTTGTAAAAATACAACTTTTCCTTGAACGAATTTGGAGGATGCTTTACTTCTATTGGGAGCATTACAATGTCATTGTAATCCATTTGCCGAAACACTTCGCAAATCACCGTAGTATCGCAATCGATCTCATTTGTTCTTGGATTGATTCCTGCAAATCTTGCACCCTCAACAAAGGGTTTGGAATTGTACACGCATACGCCATTGAATGTTGACCATACAGGTGTTTCTTCCCGTGGGATTCCATGATTCCACCACGTTTCTTCCGAAGTTTTTCTTGTCGCCCAAGCGTCGTAGAAATCGCCCATTGCATTGGTTGTGAATCCAGATACAAGGTCGCCTGAATGATGCAACAGTGTTGTGACATCAGACGGATTATAGATCACATCAGTTTCGATAAATACAATCTTGTCGAAGTTGTTCAAATCCGATGCTTGTTCGAGACAATTATTTCGTGCAGCAGCGATGTTTTTCACTCTCGCTCCTTCTTTACCAATCAAATGTTCAGTTCCGAGTTTGGTTGAAGTGAACGTCGTTTTGCAACGCTGAGATAATTCTGCAGCATATCGTTCAAGAATTCGATCCGTTCCATCAGTTGAATCATTTTCATAAATTGACAGTTCTACTGAATCGTTCTCTAAGAGGTTGTCAAGGAGCGTGTTGAGTTGCCTGTTCCACTTCTTCAATCGCTTTGCGTTGTTGCGAGATATTGTGCAGATGAGGATTCTCAAAAATTATCACCTTACCTTTATTGACACCAAAGTGATTGATTTTCCCTATGGACATTCCTATTTAAGCCCGAGGTACTAGCACGACTCATGGCCAATGTTCTCGTGACAGGCGGCTCAGGGATGTTGGGGCGTCACCTCGTTCCACTTCTTGAAAAATCAGGCCACATTGTCTATTCTCCAAACCGTGAAGAGTTGGATTTAACAGATTCAAAATCGACGTTAAATTACTTGAAGACAATCGAAATTGATGCAGTTATTCACTGTGCAGCTTACGTCTCTGGAATCGCTTCCAATACCACAACAAAACACCATTCATTTGACAGTAACGTCATGATGGGTTTGAACCTCATTCGTGGTTGCGTCGAATGTGGAGTCAAGAATATGATCAATGTTGGAAGTGCGACAGCCTATCCAAATGATGCTCCTCAGCCACTAAGGGAAGAATCGCTTGGAGATGGAGCATTTGAAGAGTCCATCGAAGGGTATGCCTTGTCGAAATACGTTGTTTACAGAGCATGTGTAATGGCCAATGAGCAACATGGAGTGTCATTCAAGACCGTTCATCCATGCAATTTGTTTGGACCATATGACAATTTTTCACTTGAAACAGGCCACATGTTGCCTGCAATTCTTCATCGAATGCACAAGGCCAAGGGCAATGGGAATGCCGCAATCGTAATCTGGGGCGATGGTACTGCGAAGAGAGAATTCCTTTATGCACCTGACTTGGCAGATTTCCTCAACACTGCATTAACACAATTCTCTCAGTTACCAGAGGTAATGAATGTCGGTTCTGGTGTTGAAGTTAGTGTAAATGAAATGCATCAACACATGGCCAAAGTGATTGGGTATAATGGCGAATTACAACATGACTTATCTCGCCCAGTTGGACGAAAACGTCGTTATTTGGAACTCTCAAAACAAAAGGAATTGGGGTGGTCGCCCAAAACGCAATTTGAAGAAGCATTGGTGTTCACCTATGAATATCTTAGGGGGACATTGGAGTGAGTTTACCATTAGCAACCAGTACTTGGGACGATGAAGAATACGATGCTATCCAAAGAGTCATCAAAAGCGATCGTTTCAGTATGGGTCCAGAAGTCGAACAATTCGAGAAAGAATTCGCATCATTTTTTGGCTCTAAATATGCCATCATGTCTAACTCCGGTTCTTCGGCCAATCTCCTTGCAGTCGCAGGGATGATTTATTCGAAAGGAATTGATTTGAAGCCAGGGGATGAGGTTCTTGTCCCAGCCGTTTCGTGGTCAACGACATATTTCCCAGTCCATCAATATGGACTTACAATGCGCTTCGTCGATATTAACGAAGAGACACTCAACATCGATTTAGATGCAGTCGAGGAAGCCATCACTGAGAAAACGAAACTCATATTTGCAGTAAATCTTCTTGGAAATTCAGTCGACTATCACCGTTTGTTAGAGATTGCAGATAAGAATAACTTGCATGTTATCGAAGATAATTGTGAGTCTCTTGGAGCCACAATTTCGGGTAAGCAAGCAGGAACGTTCGGTCTCGCAGGTACATTCAGTTGCTTCTTCAGCCATCACATCTCAACAATGGAAGGCGGAATTACCGTCACAGATGACGAAGAATTGTATCACGTCATGCTTTCTCTTCGCGCTCATGGTTGGACGCGAAACCTTCCTCAGGAGAATCATGTTATTGAGAAATCAAATGATCCATTCATGGAATCATTCCGCTTCGTACTACCGGGGTATAATCTACGTCCTTTGGAAATGTCAGGAGCAATTGGTCAAGCACAACTTCGAAAAGTCGATGATATCATTGCAGGAAGAAGAAGAAATGCAGTTACGTTCCAAAACTTGATGAAAGAAATACCTGAGATTATGATTCAAAGAGAAATCGGCGAATCTTCATGGTTCGGTTTTTCCATTGTTTTGCCTGAATGGTGTGACCGTGCCCCAGTCCTCGATGTTCTCCGAGAAGCTGGAATCGAAACGCGGCCAATTGTTGCCGGAAACTTCACGCTTAATCCGGTGATTGAATATCTCGATCATAGCATTCATGGTCCACTCGATGCAGCAAACAAAATCCATGAACAAGGCTTCTTTGTAGGCAACCATCATTATGACATATCCGAGCAACTTGGTCACTTTGCAAATTTGTTGAAGACTTGCCTTGATGACCAACGTCAATGAACGCATGTTTGATGAGTCAGAACACAATGGCTTACACATGCGACAGGGCGGCTTGCACAGGACTTCCTTCGTTCTGATTGCGATGTTTCTGATGATGCCT
>Ga0206682_10003083_pt1 | contig 14551 bp, 12 predicted proteins | sample M240m12015metaG_FD_155444 | JGI IMG/M metagenome (GOLD analysis project Ga0206682, IMG submission 155444) | Ammonia-oxidizing marine archaeal communities from Monterey Bay, California, United States - M2 40m 12015 | ecosystem: Environmental > Aquatic > Marine > Intertidal zone | place: USA... | reverse complement strand
GATAGCGATATTGCAGTAAATAATGTGTTATCAATGGAAGCAACATGATTGAGAGAAATGACACCATAGTATGTACCAATGCCTGAGAAGCAGACTATCCTAGAGGAGTATCTTTTATATACTAAAGAACACTCTGAAAATTATGGTGAACGAACTGTAGTGCTGTTGCAATGTGGGAAGTTCTATGAAATCTATGGATATGATGATGGAACTGGTAATATGGTTGGTAGCAAAGTAACAGAAGCTGCCGGTGGTTGTGATCTTCGAATTGCAAAAAAATCTCAACCATTCACTTTTGCACGGTCAACCTTGGAGACCCTGTATGGAAAAGAATCGACCGAGTACAAAACTTATCATGGCAAACGGTTTGACTATTACATGGCGGGTTTTCAGATCGACTATATTGACCGCTATGTTAACATGCTTGTTCAAGATGGCTGGACAGTACCTGTTTACAATCAGATAGGAACTTCTACAAGTGCAACACCTATCACGAGAAAACTCGCACAGATTTATACACCCGGGACAACATTCTCAGAAGATGATGTTTCTGTGAGTAATAACCTCGTATGTATTTGGATTACAGAGACTAGACCGAACATGGTTCGCCCCCATGGAAAGAGAATCTATGGATGTGTCTCTCTTGATATATACACGGGTAAGATTAGTGTCGGGGAGTTCTCGGTAAGTCCAGTGACTCGAACCATAAGCGACTATGATGATGTTGCCCATTTTATTACAGTAGAGGCTCCTTCGGAAGTGAGGGTTATCGTAGAATCAGTAGAAGGTAGCAAAGACGATCTCTTTGAAGGTCTAAAATGTGCACTTGGCCCCATGTCCGCTTCTAACAGGCAGATAGAGTCTACATCGGAAACCCTGCAGTTCACCAAACAGACTGTACAGGACTCAGTGCTCGAGCGGTTCTTTCCGCAGGCAGTAGCAGCAGATTCTTGTGTTCTGAGTGAGGTCCGGGAATTAGCAACAGCTCTTGCTGCATTAACCTATCTTCTCACCAGTGTTTCAGCACAGGCACCCGCTTTGATTGACAAGCTTCACACACCAGTTCTCTCTACCGCAGCTAACGAGCTCGTCCTTGCAAATCATTCTCTCCAGCAACTAAATATTGTAGGGGGTACCAAACGTGGTGCTCCGTCTGTTTCCGAGCTTTTGCTTAGCAAGACATCAACAGCTATGGGTCGTCGCCAGATGAAAGCTATACTCTTCCATCCTAGCATCGATGTAAATGAACTCCAGCGATCTTATGACTCAACAGAGGTAGCATTGGCATCAGATGTGGATATTACATACTGCTGCCGTTTACTGAGGAGCGTGGGTGACCTGGAAAAGATGTACAGGAAACTTGTTTTGGGACGGGCAACCCTTGCTACGGTACATGACCTCGATAGATCAATCAAGTCCGTACAGACTTTGCTAGAACTATGTAATCGCGGAGGACTGGGGCAAGCCATTGGAATTATGGACATTATTGGAAGATCTACACTAGATGCTGCTGGTGCACTTCGTGCATGGATTGACAAGAACTTTGATACTGTTTTTTTGAGTAATGATTCCCGTGAACTTGACTTTCGAAGCCGAGTATTCTTGGCTAGTGTTGATGACACCTTGGATAAGACTCTACTATCTCTCAATGTGGAGAGATCCGTTATAGATGATGCCATGATCGCTATTTCAGAAGGAGTCAGTGGTTTGAAAAGGACAAACCCCAAGTTCAAGAAGGTTGTGGAGGAGCATACACCCGGGGGGGGTGGTCCATCGCTTCTACAGACGACAAAGCGTCGCTCGATCTGTCTCTCGAAGTCAGAGGGTCGTGGTGTATTCTTGGATCCTGACGGAGAGACAACTGTTCTGATAAAGTATTCGGCATTCACAGCTCATCCGAGAGGTTCTGGAGACAAAAGACGACTGAGCCATCCGTGGCTTGACAAACTACTGTCCGGGTATCATGAGGGATCTGTCTCAGTTCAGGAACAGAACCGGTGTGTGTTTGCAGCAAGGGTAGCTGATCTTGTCGATATGCAGTTAGAGTTCGAGTGTGTTTCTGCATTCGTTGGATCATTGGACATGCTGATAACTCGTGTACGAGTAGCAAACGAGTTTTCGTTTTGCAAGCCTACTGTTGTGGAGAGAAACGAACACCACTCGCCCCTTATGATCGCAGGTCTACGCCATCCCCTTATTGAGAGAGTCCAGGAACACGAAATGTATGTCACCAATGATCTGAGCTTTGGGGAAGAAGAACGGGGTATGCTGCTTTTCGGGACAAATGCCGTAGGAAAGTCAAGTTTAGTCAAAGCCGTAGGGATTGCTGTGGTGCTTGCACAAGCAGGAATGTATGTGCCTGCTTCATCGATGACTTATAGCCCTTACACGCAGCTCTTCACCCGAATTCTGGGGAACGATGATCTCTTCCGGGGACTCAGTACATTCGCTGTAGAGATGGTTGAGTTGAACAGTATACTTCGCCGGGCGGATGAGAAGAGCTTGGTCCTGGGTGATGAACTCTGTGCGGGAACTGAAACCACTTCTGCTGTTGCCATTTTCTCCGCTGGTGTAGAAACACTTCTCTCGAACATGGCGACTTTTATGTTTGCCACTCACATCCACGAGATTACCAGAATGACCGATTCATTGCATCTGGATGGCGTATCATTCAAGCATCTCGCTGTTACTTATGATGCTGAAAAAGACGAGCTCCGGTACATCAGGAAACTACAAGACGGGCCGGGTAACGCCATCTATGGACTGGAGGTATGTCGTGCTTTACACATGCCAATTCCCTTTACAGAGAGAGCAGGAGAGATTAGGTCTCTTATCATGAATGGGAGGAGTGACAGTGACCTTTCTACCTCTCGGTACAACACAAAGAAGGTCCTTGGCAAATGTGAACTATGCGACAGTCCCGCGGTCGACACACACCATCTTCAGCATCAGGAAGGGGCTGTTGACGGTTATGTAAAGGGAGGTCGCATGAATCACACTGCAAATCTAGCGGGTCTGTGTAAAGAATGTCACAAGGCCATTCATAAGGGTGATAATGTGGAGTATAGGAAGGTCCGTATTGGTTCTAGTTTCGTGATGGAACCTTTCTAGTTATAAAATAGAGTCAAACTCATAAGTAATCAAATACTGGTGCCCACGATCCAAAAGTAGCTAGAGACATTTTGCTGACATATAGCAGAACTATGGGTGGCGGAGTTCTACCTGTCTCTATTCACAAAGGGCAACCCGTCTTCCTTTTTTCACGCGAGGCTGCATCCCGGGGGTATCGTGACTCAGGGAAATGGAGTGACTTCGGCGGATCCAAAGAGAATGAAGAAACGCAGCGTGAAACAGCTATTCGGGAGTGTGCGGAGGAGGCCGCTGGGCTACTAGGGACATCTAGTGATGTTGAGCGTCTTATCGATAAGCAGTATGTTGCCGAGATTAGCGTGAACTACTATACAACCTACGTTGTGTACGTACCTTTTTGGGGGCAGTTCCCCGAAGAGTTCCGGAAAGTGTATGACACGGCCTGTATTAAGACACCTGAGTTAGTATCAGCATCGAATGGGCTCTACGAAAAGGATGATGCCCGATGGATTACTCTTGCAGAGCTGAAGACACCCGAGGTTAGAGAAACATTTAGATCGTGGTACGTTCGTTCAGGTATTGTAGGAAGACTCGTAAAACATGATTGGTCTGGTCTTCGTCGAAGGCACCGTGCTTACAGCAGGGGTCAGCGTAGACAGTAATGATAAAGACGCATGGGAGCTATGCGATAGGCCGGAAGACCAAATCCTGCTGTTGAATTATCTCGGTTAGTGAGTTAAAGGTTCAGATACATTCCAATGCAATGACTGAAATAGTAGCTGCCCTGTTTCCTACAACGATCCCATTCGGGAAACCCGCTGGATACAAGAATGTCAACACAGGTTCAATGGAGAAGTATGTCATTGTTCCCGTGAAGAGCTACGTGAAATCCCTCGTCGGGAACTGCGTAGTGTCCTAAATGATAATGTCCATCGAACAGTATCATTTTCTTTACTTGCCAGCACAAACATGCCGTTTAACATTCGGTGTCTTAGTGTTGCAGCAGCATGGGTTCTTCTTTACTTTGTTAGCATTGGAAACATAGACGGCTGTATTGAGCTTTCCCGCGATGACAACAGGGAATATAGGGTTCCAGGCGTTTTACAACTGCTACAGATTAGGCGAGAGTAGCCCCGAGACAACGGTGATCTTTTCTAAAGATCAGAAATTCGAAAATTGGAATACCTCGATCGCCGGCATGGGCACATCGGGTGGACGGGCACCAGTTAGAGTAGTAAATAATCGACTTAAGTTTGCAACCGGGACGTCTGGTACCCCGGAGGACTAGTCTACTTCTTCTATCGTTGGTTCTGCACCGGATGCTTGTCCATTCGCTGCTGTACCCTGTTCATTACCCGCCTCAGCATAAGGCTTCATCTTGTCTTTCAGTTCTTCAAGTTTCTGTTCGGCTGCTTTTAGCAGTTCGTCGGTCAACGCAGACACCTCGAGAGATGCGACTATCTCTTCTGCAGCTGTCTTAATCTCTTCTACTACTTCTGGTTCTTTGATGATCTGCTCAGCACCTTGCGTCAGCTGGAAGCACATAGACTCGATGGCACTCTTTCGGTCGAGAAGCTCCTTGAGAGCACGGTCTTGCTCGGCATACTGTTCTGCCTCTTCCACCATCCTCTTGATGTCCGCGTCGCTGAGCCGCCCCTTGTCATTCTTGATCGAGATCTTCTCCGACTTACCACTCGCCTTGTCAGAAGCACTCACATTCAGAATCCCATTGGCATCGATGTCAAACGCAACCTCGATCTGTGGTACACCTCTGGGTGCTGGGGGGAGGCCAGCGAGTTCGAACTTCCCAAGAAGATTATTGTCCTTCGTGAACTGTCTCTCGCCCTCATAGACCTGAACAAGCACACCCGGCTGGTTGTCTGCGTAGGTCGTAAAGGTCTGGGTCTGGCGAGTGGGGATGGTCACATTTCGCTTGATAATTGGTGTCATCACACCGCCAGCAGTCTCAAGACCCATACTGAGAGGAGCAACATCAATTAGCAGGATGTCCTTGTCGCCCATATCATCCCCTCCTGAAAGTACTGCTGCCTGCACGGCTGCTCCGTAGGCAACCGCTTCGTCCGGGTTCACACTCCGACAGAGTTCCTTCCCATTGAAGAAATTAGAGAGCATTGACTGGATCTTCGGGATACGAGTCGACCCGCCAACAAGCACGACATCGTCAATATCCCCTTTAGAGAGCTTCGCATCGCGGACCACTCGGTCGACCGGGTCAAGGCACTTTCTGAAAAGATCATCACATAGGGACTCGAAACGTGCTCTTGTTAGGGTGGTATAGAAGTCTTCACCGTCAACAAGTCCATCAATCTCAATGTTTGCAGAAGTACTGGTAGAAAGCGTTCTTTTTGCTCGTTCGCACGCGGTCCTGAGACGTCGCAATGCCCTATGGTTTTCGCTAATGTCCTTCTTCAGCTTGCGTTTGATTTCAGTGATGAAATGCTGCACAACCCGATTGTCAAAGTCCTCTCCGCCCAAGTGGGTGTCGCCTGCAGTTGCTAGGACTTCAAACACCCCATCATCAATGTTTAGAATTGACACATCGAAAGTGCCTCCACCACAGTCAAAAATGAGAACGTTCTTGTTTCCGCTTTTGTCGAGGCCATATGCCATTGCGGCCGCAGTGGGCTCGTTCACGATTCTCATAACGTTCAGACCTGCGATCACGCCGGCATCTTTCGTAGCTTGCCGCTGCGAGTCGTTGAAGTACGCCGGGACCGTCACCACAACATCCTTGACCGGTTCGCCAATGAACTCACTAGCACACTGTGCCATCTTCTGTAGGATCGCGGCAGCGATCTGCTCTGGAGTATGCGTTTTGTCTCCACCCGCTTTAGTAGCGATCTGACACGTGCCGGATGGTGCTTTTTCTACTGCAAAAGGGAAGAACTTCAGATCACTTTGCACAGAAGGGTCATCGAACTTGCGACCGATAAGCCTCTTTGCATCAAAAATTGTGTTCTCAGCGTTCATAGCAGCTTGATTCTTTGCACCCTCTCCAACAAGTCTCTCCTGTTCTGTGAACGCAACAAAAGAAGGTGTCGTACGGTTCCCCTGGTCATTCGCTATCACTTCCACCGTACCGTGACGCATCACGGCGACGGCACTGTATGTCGTTCCCAAATCAATTCCAACTGCTGGCATTTGGAATTGATATTGTGTTGTCTTTATGTCCTGAATTTAGTAGCTCACATCTTGGAGATCTGCGACCCTCCAGTACTCGGACTTGCCCGATGGGAGAGGTCGCCGGATGATGAAAGGGATCTTTCCCGCTCGATACTCTGCGTAAGCGATTTCCCATGATGACATGCCATCATTCGGAATATCGATTGCCGGCTGTCCATCGCTACTCAGTTGTTCAGCTCGGATACCAAGGATCTTTGCCTTTTCGTATCTAGTAATTAGAGGTGTTGTTCTATGGTTGGGGTCGATGATGACCCCGGCAGAATTTCGAATCACATTCGCCGCGGCCCGGACTTCGTCGACGTTCACAGTCTGGGTTTCAGGGTGCTGAGCAAGGAGTTCGCTACCAAGCGTCCCATCTTCCGCAATAAGACCCCCTTGCTTCAGACGCTCATTCCAGTCTTCATCATCGGACTCAGTAAGATCACCATCATCATCCGTATCGAGAACAAGAGCAGCTGGGGGGTTTGCAGATCCAACTGAGGCAACCGGCGGACGAACCTTTGGCACAACAGTATCATCATCGCTTGCAGCATCATTCCCGTCTTCACTTGCATCATCATCACTGCCCCCGGCATTGTTCTCATCTTCACTCTCGGTATTGTCACCATCACTTGCGGTCTCACTATCGGACCCCCCTATAGGATTATCATCACCGACCAGTTCCGTTGTAACACTCTCGGCATCACTGTCTCCACCGAGTGCCGGTCCGCTTTCTAGCTCCTCGACTTCTAGAGTAGGGACGGGATCATTCTCGATCACTAGAGTACGACGCATTTTGTGTATGTCCCTATTTCTTCAGGCTGTTGAAGAATCAATTTAGTCTAAGCCGCAGAGTTTGCGACTGTCCAGGTGGCATCACATTGTGTGCAGAGATAGATGTACTTTATGTTGGTATCATCGTATCGGATGTAGCGGACCGACCCAGGGACAGAACACCCCACAGTAGGGCATGTTGTATGGGCAGTAGGGAGTGTAGGGTCGTGCTTGGTGTGACTGTTTAGCGGCTGTAGTGTGGCAGCATCATTCTGCCGGAATGTCACCCGGTATGCACAACTTGTTCCAGATACTCCTGCACTTTCTTCATGCCCGCACTTACGACAGTAGTACGAGAGCTGGGGTTCTTCATCTTCGACGGCCGCATCACCTGCCAACCGCATGTACATCATCATGTGGCATACCTCGCAGAACTCCATTGTTGTGTCTGCAATATGTAAAGATCTTTCTACTTCAATTTGTCGTCGGAAGCTTTGTTCACAGCGGTTACAATAAACGGGATTGTATACATAGGATAGGCACAACAAACCTGCTATGCTACGTAATTCCAAGTACCCGGCTACTGTTTTCGCATCAAGTCCGGCAAAGAAGAATATTCTTGATTCTAGAGATATTTCTAGCTCCTGGCCTTCCGAATTTGAGTGAGGCATTCCCGCAGATTATCTACGAGCATGGTGTATAACCCAGTAACCCGCATCTCATAAATCCCCACGTAGATATTTATTTCTGGATCATCTGTCGCGTACTTCTCAGCTAGAGAGAGTAGCTCCTCGGCATGAGTGTCATAATACTCTTCATAAATACACTTGAACTCATCAGGAACCCCCCTACCATGATGTAGTGTGTGTAATACCGCGATCTCGATTGTTTTGAACTGGAGGGACTTGTTATAGGGTTGTGAATCCGGATGGGTCGCAGGGATATCCGGTTCTTCTATTATAGGATATTGTCTATTCATTGCCTGTGCAAGGTCCAGAAGCACAGTCCTCAGTGTCATACATGACGTCCAGCCCTCTCCACGCCATGTGTTTAGTCCAGCCCGACAAACTTTCCCATTCCGGTAGAAGTTAGGGTGGAACCGTGTTCTCTCCCTTGAATCCTGAGTCAGAGCTTTCACCATTGGAGGAGACGTCGGGTAGTCAGTAGGAAACTCAATACTGAAGAAAAAACATCCATGATGGTAAGGTGTTCCCTCAGCACCTACAAGCATAGCAGTACCTTGTGTCATAACGCTGTCAGAGTGTATGTAATGGATTCCGTCTGCACTCATAGGATGCTTCATAATGTCGCCGACATCGCGAGCGATGCGACGCATTGAGAATGCTGGTAACTCGGTGGATGATGACATAGTATTACATGACCCAGCGTCTATAAACCGCTTGCCTTGGTTCTGTGTTCTCTCGGCGGCCCGGATGTGGCAAATTGATCTAGAGTTTTTTCGAGAGTCAGTTCACATCAGAAGATGGCGAGTGGATTTACAGCATTCCTTCGCGACCACCATGCCCCCAAAGGGGGAGAGTTTACACATACAAGGATTGGTAATAGCAGTCTGGGGATATCCGGCGGCTGTTACGCCATACCAGACGGAGAGCGTGAAGAGTTCTACAAGCTCTACGTCGAACATCTTTCCAAAGGCAGGTACGAGTACCTGACTGAGGTCCAGGGAGAAATCGCCCCGCTCCTTATTGACTTGGACTTTCGCTACCCCGTGGATGTTGAGGAACGCCAGCACACAGCTTCTCTGGTTTCCGACTTGGTGGGATTGTATATGCAGGCATTGGGCAACTGCCTCGACATTGAGGAAGGCACAGTCGTCAATGCCTATGCATTCGAAAAGCCCAATGTCAACTGCTGTGAAGGTACCACTAAGGATGGTATTCATCTGGTGATAGGAATTCCTGTTGATCGAGCAACACAATGTTTGGTTCGGGACTATGTTAAGTGCGAGATCGCCGATGTTGTTAGTGGTCTTCCAATTAACAACGATGCGGATAGTATTCTTGACGAAGGGATTTCACTTGGGGGGACAAACTGGCAGCTGTTTGGCTCTCGGAAACCAGCGAACGAAGCATATGAACTGGTCCAGGCCAGTGAATGGCATTCCACTGAAGACGGGAATATGACGCGAATAAAGGGTTTGCAAACGAGCTACTCAGGAGCTGATGCCGTTCAACTCCATCAGGAGCTGAGTGCTCGGAGATACGCTGATGGCAAGACTGAATCTGTTCCTCCCTCTGGAGGCTCGAGTGCTGCCCATGCTTCTTGGGTCAAGCGGTTTGCAGCTAAGAGCGGGGTGCTATCAACTGTACATACTGAGCACCCGATAGACAATGCATTCTATGCAAGCAGTGTCATACCGAGTAGTGGTCTTGCTACACCTACTGTAGGTGGCAGTGTGGCAGATATCGAAACTGCATATCGTGAGTATATCGACCGATGCGACCAGGGTGAAACACTCGTGTTCCGTGAAGTAGCAAAGTATACCATGTGCCTGACAACTGATTATGCAGATGACTGTGATAAGTGGTTCAAGGTCGGGCTAGCATTGCGACACACCGACCACAGTATGTTTGTGGTGTGGATGATGTTCAGTACAAAGTCCTCAAAGTTCCAGCCGAGCGATGTGGCGTCCTATGCAGACCAATGGGCAAACATGACTCTGTCCGCAAAGACAACTGGGCGGCAGATCACTTCCAAGTCTATCATGTACTGGGCCCGGACGTCCAATCCAAAGGGCTACTACGCAATCAACGAAAAATCCATTTCGAGCTACATGGAGGAAACCCTCCGTGGCCCAGCGGAGTACGATGTTGCCAAGGTTCTCTATTGCAAGTTCAGTGCTAAGTACAAGTGTGTGAGCATCAAGAGTAGGCTCTGGTATCAGTATGTGGGACACCGGTGGATCGAATGTGATGGAGGACATGGGCTCAGACAGAATATCTCGTCATGGCTGGCAACGGAGTACCTGAAGAAGACCCAGGAAATTGTGAACAAGACGCTTCAAAGCCAGGGAGACAATGATGAAAGTGCCACGCTCCAGAAACAGGCGTCTAAGTACTCCGAGATTGCATTGCTCTTGAAGAGGACAACTTACAAGGACCATGTGATGCGGGAGTGTTGTGAGCTGTTCTATGACTCAGACTTCCTGGATCTGCTCGACACCAATCCCGATCTGCTGTGTTTCGACAATGGGGTCTACGACTTTGGAGCAGAGTGTTTCAGACCGGGTCGTGCTGATGACTATGTTTCGCTATGCACCCATACAGAGTATCCAACGGGTGGTGTGGATGCTTCATGTAATATGGCATGCAATAACTTCATGACCCAACTCTTTCCAGACGAGCAGCTCCGTGAGTATATGTGGGACCATTTGGCATCAGTCCTCCCAGGAATGAATGAAACGCAAACATTCAGTATATATAGTGGTATCGGAAGCAATGGCAAGTCAAAGCTGGTGGAGCTGATGAATCTTGTGCTTGGTGACTACAAGGGTACTGTACCGATCACGATGGTTGTGGGAAATCGAACGAATATCGGTTCTGCATCACCGGAAATTGCTCAGCTTAAGGGTAAGCGATATGCTGTGATGCAGGAGCCTACGAAGGGTGACAAAATCAATGAGGGTATTCTGAAGGAGATGACTGGTAGCGATCCAGTACAGGGCCGAGCTTTGTACAAAGACACTGTTACGTATGTCCCGCAGTTCACACTTGTGGTTTGTTGCAATGATCTTCCAACGTTCAAGTCTAATGATGAAGGTACGTGGCGAAGAGTACGATTGTGTCGGTTCATGTCATGTTTCGTCTCCGAGGAAGAGGAAGAGGAAAAGAAGAAGGAAAACCCAAATATCAAGCATTGGTTCCGTAAGGACCTGAAGCTGGGGGATGCCATGAAGGTCTGGGTATCTGCATTCACACGGTTGTTGGTTGAGCGGTGGAACCAGACAAAGGGTCAGGTTCGTGACTGTGAGAGTGTGCGACTTGCGTCTAAGCAGTACCGAAATGAGGAAGACGTCCTCGTATTGTTCCGCCAGGAATGTGTTCGGGAACAACAAGGGACTTGGCTTAGCATCACTGATGCATGGTTGGAGTTCCAGGAGTGGCACCGCGAAACATATCCATCTCGGCGGAGAATGCCAGAGAAGCGGGAGCTTCGTGACTCACTTGAGAGGATTATTGGTCCGTATAAGAGCCACACTCGGGGCTGGAAGAATTGGACTGCAAAGCCAGAAGGCGAAGTATCGATAAACGACTACGATGAATAGATATTATCAAGCGATTAGTCAATGGAGAAGAGCATTGCACTTTTGACATCAATCTTCAATAGTCTTGAAAAACATTACTTTGGAATTTTTGTTGTGGTGAGCTTACTGCTTATCACGGCTCTCTTACGAGCGAATTTGCATCTAATCAGAGCACCACATCCATCTTCTGCCAGGTATCAGCTCTATGAGAACATGGTTGACTCACCAGAGAATGCTTTCTGTGGATCACACACTGATCTCGAAACCCGCGAGAAGGAATGCAACGAGCTATCTGAAGGCGTCTGCTCCGAGTCAGGATGTTGTGTTTGGGCCCATACGGGCAGTGGTGTGCAAGCATGCGTTGCAGGAGACCATCATGGTCCGGTTTATCTTTCAGACCCAGATGCATCACTCACCTATGATGTGACGAAGTATGTTCACAAGGGCGGAGTATTTCTCAATAAGTCGATAAATTGATCTAGGAGGCATGAAGATATAGGATGGTACATTAGAATGCTGATCCCTGTTCGTTGCTTCACATGCGGCACAGTGCTTGGGGACAAGTATGACTTCTACCTACGAGAGATCGGGGCTGGGAAGACCCTCGGGTCTGCACCCAAGGTTCAGTACATTACCTCGGACACACGCGAGAAGACGATTGAGGGCAAGACGATGGATAGGCTGAACCTACGCAAGATGTGTTGTCGGCGCCATATGCTGACCCATGTCAACATTCTGTAAAAATCTACACTAGTTGTATAATGGCAGGCTGTGGATGTAATAGTACTGCAACGGGTGCAACGGGTGGATCGAGACGCAAGCACTCGAAAAGACATACTCGATCACGCAAGCACTCGAAAAGACATACTCGATCACGCAAGCATAAGCGTAGCCGACACCGTCGGTCTCGGCGGGGAGGCAACACATTCATACCTCAAACTCTTGTCAATACGTTCCGTAATGTGTCGAACGCCATGCAGACGAAATATGCCGACCTCACTGGAGGTCCTTTGCCAATCTCTCCAAATATACTTCACCAGACACCGATAAACAAACCTAGCGAACCTTCGCTCCTAGAAGCTATTCGCCCAATTAAGCCCTCGCCAAATTCTCCAACCAAGAAGGTATCTCCATTCCGGCAAAAGAAGTAGGATCTCTAGCGGTTTTTTCTCTAGCAACATGCCATATGGACATTGCAAAGACCTTCAAGAGCCTCTGCACGCCTTCCCAGCTATACTTTGCTCTCTCGGCTATCAGCGTAATCGCGATGTTCCTCGCAACATACAGTCTATTTGATGCCGTTGTTGGTCTCGCTATTGCTGCCATCTGGGCTGCAATCTTGAATGCCATCTGCAAAGCCGGTTACACCACTGTTTCCTGGGTAATTCTTGCTCTCCCCGTCATTATGTCAATCGGTGGCGGCGTGGCCATTGCAGCCAAGGCTAATGTAGGAATTAACAAGTAAGATGTTTATCTGTCAATGCTAGTAAACATCTCATCTTAGCTCCCATTTACGGTTTAAAAATGTGCAGATACCTTAGTACCATAACATGGATGATAACACCCGCGATGCAAGAAACTGGGAGTACATTGACGCTTACTTCAACCGACCTAATGGTGGCCTAGTACAGCATCACCTAGACTCATACAATGACTTTTTTGCGACAGGACTCCCGCAACTCTTCCAAGAACGGAACCCCATCACGATTATTAAGGATAAAGACCCCGTGACTGGAGAGTTCAATCTTGTCTGCAAGTTGTACTTTGGCGGAAAGGACGGTAGCCGTTTGTACTATGGTAAACCGACTATTTCTGCTGATGAAACCAACCGGATCATGTATCCTAATGAAGCCCGACTGATGAACTACACATACTCATTCACAATCCACTATGATGTAGAGGTGGAGTTCGAGATGAGGCAAGCTGATGGTGAGCTAGTGAAGAAGGATGGACTGCTGGAAAAGGTGTTCCTTGGGCGTTTTCCAGTTATGCTTCACAGTAATCTATGCATACTTTCAGATCTTGATCCTGAAGTACGTTTTGGTATGGGCGAGGGTAGAAACGACCCAGGAGGCTACTTTATCATCAGTGGGAAGGAAAAGGTTATCATCTCGCAGGAGAAGTTCGCTGATAACGCCCTCTATCTCCGCAAGAATGTCAGCGACCTGTATTCCCTCTCCGCAGAGATACGCTCCGTATCAGAAGATGCAGCGAAGCCCACCCGTTCCCTGTCAGTTAGGGTCATTGCTTCGACCCCCACGATGGACAATGGCCAGATTGTTGTCTTAGTACCCAACGTCCGTAAACCGGTACCCCTCTTCATCCTAATGCGAGCCCTCGGCATCATATCGGACAAGGCAATTATCGAAACCTGTGTCCTTGACATCAAACGGTACGAGAAGTTCTTGGAATTCTTCCGGCCATCAATTCATAATGCTGGTCCCATCTTCACTCAGGCTGGTGCTCTACGTTACATTGGTAGTTTGACGAAAGGGAAAACCACTGCCCATGCAAATGAAATTCTCTCGGACTATTTGTTACCCCATATGGGTGAACTCAACTACAGGGATAAAGCCCTCTATATTGGGTATATGGTCATCCGCTTGCTGAACATGCAGCAAGGTGCCGAAGCACCAACAGATCGGGATAGTTTCACTTACAAAAGAGTAGAACTAGCTGGGTCTCTACTCCATGACCTTTTCAAAGAGTATTATGCTCTGCAGCAAAGGGACATATTTGTGAAGCTAGACAAAGAGTATTACTACCATGAGAGTTCCTACAAGAGAAATTTCCCTGCATTAGTCGAGAACAATGCGAGAGAAGTGTTCAAAGACCGTATCGTTGAAACAGGTGTTTTGAAGGCATTCAAAGGTAACTGGGGGGCCCAGGAAAGAACCAAAAGACCTGGTCTGGTACAAGATCTCTCCAGACTCTCCTTCAACTCTATGCTCTCACAGTTAAGAAAGATCAATCTACCACTCGATGCGAGTGCAAAGGTGGTCGGACCCCGATACCTCCACTCAACACAATGGGGTATCATAGATCCGGTGGACACACCTGACGGCGGAAATATTGGTTTGCACAAACACATGGCCATTGGGGCATACGTCACCAGTACATGCAGTGGTGTTCCAATAACAAAACTCCTTATTAACATGGGTGTCATTGTTTTGGAGAGTTTGCCCACCCGCGACTTAGCAGATGGTACAAAAGTTTTTGTGAATGGCACCTGGATCGGTT
>Ga0206682_10003082_pt1 | contig 14551 bp, 15 predicted proteins | sample M240m12015metaG_FD_155444 | JGI IMG/M metagenome (GOLD analysis project Ga0206682, IMG submission 155444) | Ammonia-oxidizing marine archaeal communities from Monterey Bay, California, United States - M2 40m 12015 | ecosystem: Environmental > Aquatic > Marine > Intertidal zone | place: USA... | reverse complement strand
ATCAAGTTCTCTTTAGTATTTCTGGTCTTTCTACCTATAATACTACACGTAATGAAATTGGTGATGGAAATATTTGGGTCGATCCATCAGCTCTTGTATATTATTATATTCCAAAATATCCTGGATCTTGTCATATCAAGGTTGCTGGTGAAGGTTATATTACCAGAACACGTGACTGGGTTGGTGAAGGTGTCATATTCTCTGGTGGATTTGGTGGAGAAGCCACTACGTGGAAGATCCCACCAATGCGTGAGGCTCATATCCTGTTTAGTGGAACAAGAGAATCAGAGAAAACAACAACAGTTGAGATTGGAGAAGGAAGACTTTATAGTCTTATTGGTGAAGCGAGTATTCAATACATACCACATTGGACTGGTAGTGGTAGTGTCGAGATTGATGGTGTTGGTTATATCACCAGAACACGTGATTGGGTTGGTGAAGGTGTCATCTTCTCTGGTGGATTTGGTGGAGAATCCACTACGTGGAAGATTCCACCTATGCGTGAGGCCCACATATTATTTGGTGGATCGAGGCTGGCAGAGAAAACAACAACAATTGAGATTGGAGAAGGAAGACTCTATGGTCTTAGTGGAGCATCAGTTATTACCTCTGTTACTGGTATATCTGGTGGTCTCTTCCAATTGGATGGTATTGCACATACTACAAGAACAAGAGACTTTATTGGTACTGGATCTCTATTTGGAATTGATGGTGCTGCAGAATCCTTTACTGTTATCCCACCAGAACAGACAACACTCTTTGAAATTAGTGGTGTTCTTGCAGAGAAGACAACAGTTTCTGAGATTGGTTATGGCAGACTTTGGGGATGGGGTGGAAGTGCTGAAGCACTTGCCTTCAGTCCAGATGAAGAACAAGTACTGTTCTATTTTGTTGGTGCTGGTGTCGAAACAGTTGCATTCGATACGCAACATGGATTTGGAAGAATTCATAATACTGGTGAAGCAGTCATCAATGTATCATATAGTCATGCTGGAGATGGCAACCTATTCAGTATCGTTGCTGGTCGCGAAGCAGTTGCTTACGATTATGTTGGAATTGGAACAACTCAGATTTCTGGATTCGCTATTGAGAGATTTGTTAGAGCTCCGTATCAAGGAAAAACAGAAGTTGCAATTAATGGCGATGCATCGATTAGAGTATCTTATGATCAGATAGGATCTGGTGTTATATTCTCTGGTGGATTTGGTGGAGAAGCCACTACGTGGAGGATTCCACCTACAAGAGATGCTGATATTCTTATTAATGGCAATTCATCAAACAGCATTACTAAGGATTATATTGTTGATGCTGAAACAATTGATATTTCTGGAATTGCTAATGAGAGCTTTATTAGATCTACTTATTCTGGAGATACAGAAGTTGTAATTTCTGTAGAAGCAATAGAATCTACGGTTGTTACACTTACAGGTGAATGTGAAGTTAATCTTTATGGCGAAATTCCTGATCCAATACTTACTTTCTCTGAACGTGGAACTGGATCACTGTGGTCTTGGAATCGTTTGGATGAGAAAGTTGCATTCGCTTATGATGGGTATGGTGTTATCAGAGTGTTTGGTAAAGGTAATTACAACCCACCAGAGGGATATGAAAGAGGATATGGTGTTCTACATATTACCGGCCATGAAACAAAAACTATTCTCAATAAGTATACTCCACCAAGAACTTATGGTTGGATCGTATAAAATCTATAAATAAAGTTGGTATCCTAGTAAGGTTTATTAATGACAACTCAGGTACAATTCAGACGAGGTACTACTCCAGAACATGCTCTCTTTGCTGGAGCTGCCGGAGAAATTACAGTTGATACCGATAAAAATATGGCCGTCGTTCATGACGGTACTACTAATGGTGGTTTTGATGTCTTCCGAGCAAGATGGGAATTCATCAATTCTAGCATGACTTTAGGAACAAATTTACGTTATCTAGTAGACAGTTCTTCTGGTCCTATAACGTTAACACTTCCTTTGTATAACAATAAGCAAGTTCCAGTAGCAGGTGATGTTATTGAATTTGTTGATATCAATTTTACATGGGATATAAATAATGTTACGATTGTCGATCCTGACGGAAGAGAATTTCAAAATCAACTTGAAGTTGTTTCTTCTCCTTTAGTATGTGATTTGAAAGGAGCGAGAATCCAACTAATTTGGGATGGTACTTACTGGAGGGTAATCGTATGACAATGTATATTAGTGAAAGCTTTAAGCAATCTAGTGGAGGTTCTTCTACTTCTTCTAGTTATCAATTAGGAAATGATTTTACTATTCATGCATTGGCAAGAGATGCTGATGGAATGCTCAATTACACCAAAATTAGGAGCATTGAAAATGAAGTCGCAGATTTTCATCGTACAGATGGAACCCCATATTTAGATTTCACTACTGGTGTTTTGGATTATGTAGATGAAGTAACTGAAGAGAAAACGCATTTGAATCATCCACATGATAAATACCAACAGTACAGATTTGATAGCCGCAAAGTAATGTATTTTATTGATAGTGATGGCTATTTAGTTGCTCGTTTCAACGAAAATTATGATCATACCACCGAAGGCCCCAAATAATTTAGGAAAATAACATGGCAGATTTCAGATTAGGCAGACTTAAGTTTAATTGGAGGGGCGACTGGACAGCCGCCACTGCATATGTCATCGACGATATTGCAAAGTTCGGTGCCAATACTTATGTTTGTACTACAAACCACACGTCCGTAGCGGCAGAAACTGATTGGTATGTTACCGATATTGATAGGTGGTCTCTACACACAGAAGGAATAGCACTAAAAGGTGACTGGGCAGCAACTACTTTCTATAAAATTAACGATATAGTTAAGTCCGGTAATGATCAGTGGAGAGCTACAGTTGGTCATACTTCTGGTGCTGCATTTAGTGATACTCATTTCACTTCCTATGTTTCAGGTCTTAAGTTTGAAGATTCTTGGGTAGTTGGTACACAATACCAAGTAGGTGATATTGTAGTATACGGTGGTTATACATACGTTTCTAAAACAACTAACACTGGAGTAGAACCCAATACTAGTATTGATGTTAACTGGGAAATTCTAACAACTGGATTTAAAGTTTCTGGTAACTGGGATTCTGCTACTACTTACAAGCCTGGTGACGTTGTATTACTTGGTGGTAATTCTTACGTTGCTAAAACTACAAATAGTAATTCACAACCTACCAGTATTAACAACAATTGGGACTTCATTGTTGGAGGTTTCACTTGGAAAGGTAATTGGGATGCTGCAACTGCTTATAATCCTGGCGATGTTGTTTCACGATTAAGTCATTCATATATTACTGTTGCTGCGAATACAAATGAGGAACCTGAAAATGATGTTAATGGAGATTACTGGAATGCATTAACACAAGGTGCTCAAACAAATGTTCTGACAACTGGTGGTGATGTTCTTTATGAGGGTGGTTCTGGTTCTACAAGACTACCTGTTGGAACAAGTGGTCAAGTTCTTACTGTACAAGGTGGATATCCTGCATGGAAGAACAATTCAGTAACACAAAAGGTTTTCTATGTTACACCAGACGGTTTAGATACCAATACTGGTGAAAACATAACACAAGCATTTAAAACACTTCGTCATGCTACTGATAATGTTACAGGTCCAGCAACAATTTATGTGAAGGCAGGTACTTACGAAGAAACCTTGCCAATGACTGTTCCTGAATATGTTTCGATTGTTGGTGACAACATGAGAACTACAGTTATTAAGCCTGATACTGGTAATGCTAGTTCTACCCAAGATATAACACTTGCTTCAGCTCCTGCTGCTAATACACGTGTTCGTGGAGAAACTATTACTAATGGTACACAGGGAGCTCATACATTCATATCTGCTGCTGCCAATTGCTTATCTGTAACTGGTGGTGGTACAAAAAATGTTGATACTGCTGCCTATGATCCAGATACTGGTATATTAACAATAACTAGTGTGAATCATAGTTTAAATTCTGCTAGTACAGTTACTATTACTGCAGGTTCTTTAACATTTACTTGTGCTAGAGATTCACATAATACAAACCACACATATCCACGTGCTACAGACCCTGCTCATGCTACTGCTCTAGCAGTTACTATAGTTGGTAATGATACATTTACTGTTAATGTTGGCATAGCAAACAAAGAAGCTATGGTTCTTGATGATCAAAATGCAGGTACTAAACTAGTTATTAAGCCAACTAAAGGTGGCAACTTCAATACTAATGATACATTTGATGATGGTGCAAGTGGCGTTGCTATTACTGGTCAATCTGTTATTGATAACGAGCATTCTACAATGTTCTTTATGAGTAATAAGACCATGATGAAGGATCTTGTTATGGACGGGATGGATGGTTTTGTACCATCAGGTTCTGATCCTAAAGATTTACATACTGCTACAATTAAAGGTGTATTCTTACGTCTGAATCCTAATTCAAAAGCACTTAAATCACCATATATTTCACAGTGTTCTTGCTTCTCTAATGGTGGAGTTGGAGCAATTGTTGATGGTAGTGTTCATGATAAGTATGATGGTGATGCAGAACCATCTAACAAGACAATGTTGTTTGACTCTTACTCACAAATTCATAGTACAGGAACAGGTTCTGGTGTAGGATTCTGGGTTACTGGTAACAGTTATGCAGAAATTGTTTCTTGCTTCACTTATTATGCACATATTTCTTACTGTGCAACTGATGGTGGACAGATTCGTTCTCTTGCTGGTAACAGTTCTTGGGGTACATATGGTATTGTTTCTGCTGGATACAACACATCAGAAACAACAATTGATGGTTGGGTAGATGGTGAAGAACTCAATTATGATCCTCTTACACTTTCTGCTGCTCCAACTGAGTTTGAGACAACAGAAAGAATTATTGGAGGTACATCTGGTGCTGTTGGAGAACTAATAAGTCATCAACCAAGTTCTAATTCTCTTCTATACCGTTCTTTAAAAGGTACTTTCACTCAAAATGAAGTTGTAACAGGACAAACTTCTGGTTGTGTTGCAACGTTGCTTAATAATGCTGATGCACAGCAAGGTCAAGATGGATTTACTATAACTTTAGGTGGTCTATCAGCAGCACCTGATGCTGGTGCTTCGATTGAATTTGTAACTGGTGCTGGTAATGCTGGAGCAGATGAATTTACATATGTGATCTCTAATTCTTCTTATACTCCAGCAGATGGACGTGGTAATCTTGGTGTTACTAGAGGACAGTTAGGTACAACTGCAGATGCACATGATGGTTTGACCAACATTATTCGTTATGCACATAAAGGAGACCTCACGTTGGGTGCTGAGATTGCTGATGCTGCAGCGACTACTATTACTGTTTCTGGTATTAGTAATTTAGATACTGGTGGTTTCATGATTGTTGGAGATGAAATAATGGAAGTTGTTACTTTCCCATCATCAACCAGTTGCACAGTAAATAGAGCTGCTGAAGGAACAACTGCAGTTGCTCATGCTGATGGAACTACTGTTCATGGTATCTCAACTAAAGCAGCAACACAAACAGATACATATAGAGATATTGATGCTGTAGAAACAATAGTTCTTGTTGCATCAGCAGCAGGAGTTGATATAGATGATTTCCTCAAGATTGATAATGAATTCTTCCGTGTTACATCTTCAGCTGAGATAGCAACTGGTATAACTACAGTTGTACTTGCTGAAGAAAAAGCTGCCGATTCTTATGATAGACAGGCCACAAAGATTAGGTACTTGTATTCTCAAGTACGTCTAACAGGTCACGACTTCTTGGATATTGGTTGTGGATCTAAAACACAAACAAACTTCCCTGGTACACCAGCACAAGCTCCTGCACCTGGCAATGAAGTTACTGAATCCTTCCCTGGAAGAGTCTTCTATGTCTCCACTGACCAAGATGGTAACTTCAAGGTTGGTCGTTACTTCAAGGTTAACCAGGCAACTGGTGCAACAACGTTGAACGCATCATCCTTCGATCTATCTGGTCTATCCAGTTTGAGATTGGGTTCTATTGGTGCCCAAATTGGTGAGAGCATTAGTGAGTTCTCATCTGATGTTACACTATCTGCTAATAGCAATAACAAATGCCCAACGCAGAAAGCAACTAAGACTTATGCTGACAACAAAGTCGCAGGAGTAATCAAAGATGGTTTCTTCTATGGTATGAGTTAAATCTCATACTTGTTATTCAAATAACGAAACAAATAAATTCACTAAATATTCATATAGGAAAGAGATTGTACAATGGCATCTGGAATCTTAGGGCAATCTGCCCCAGCAGCAACTACTAATACTACTGTTTATACAGTACCTGCTTCGACTTTGGCAGTTGTAAACATCAGCGTCGTGAATCGTGGGGGGTCAGCAGCAACTGTAAAGCTTGCTCTTTCCGCCAGCGGTACACCAAGCGCAGATGAATACATCGAATTCGATACTTCGATAGCGTCAACTGCAGTTTTGGAAAGAACTGGTGTTGTGCTTCAAGCAACTAAAAATGTGGTTGTTCACGCTTCTTCTGCAGACACTTCAATTAGTGTCTACGGTTTAGAGTCAGCAGCTTGATAGGAGGAACTAAAAATGACAAGATGTAAAGGCGACTCTTCTGGTAGGAGTACTGTTCAATACGCAGAAGCAAAAATTGCTACAGCATGTAGTGATCTTTGTACTCATGTTAACAGTGAGATAAGTACACTCAACACAAACAAACTGAGTACCAGTGGATCTGGTGCTAATTTAAGTAATGTTGTTAATTCTATTTCTGCTGCTGGTTCAGGTGTTACTGTAGACCAAGCAAGTGGTGCTGTTACTATTACAGGATCAGGTGGTGCTGATGGAGCACCTGAAGTTTTATACTCTTGTAATCAATGTTGGAATGGTTGTGCATGTATTCCAGTAGCGAAGAGGGGTGCATTCACTTCTTATGAAATGTTTGGGCAGACTAACTACTGGCATCAGTATTGCTCGTCTGCATCCTTTTGTTTTGAAGCTTGGCCTGGTTGTCAGAATAATCCATATGGTGGTTGGTGCTGTTCTATGTGTGCTTGTGGGTGGATTGGAGACAATAAATGTTTCAATAGTACAGAAATTTATGGTTGTGCTGGACAGATTCCATGGGTTTTTGGATGCGAAAGTGGTTGTAGGACAGCATGTGCAGCTATAGGTTTCAATTTCCATGGCAGGCTTAATCCAATTAATCCTTGCGAGAGTGGTAATAAAGCATTGCGTTATTGCTTTAGCACTTCAAATAATGGTGGTGGTATGTGCTGCTTTGGTAATAGAAATGCAGGACACGGGCAAGTATGTTGTGGACAAGCACCTCAATGTTTGAAACAGCTTTGCTTTAATACTCCAAGTGGATCGTCTGGATTCCAGAGTTATCATACAACATTTGTCATTGTAGGATACGGTAGACTTCCTGTCTAATTAACACACTTTATCTAAATATAGCAACATAGTAAAAAAGGAAATCCATGAATAAATCAGAATTTTATAAAAAGTGGTACACCGAAGAGAAAAATCTAACATTGAATAGTAGTGGTTATCCACCTATCTTATTTAAAGGTGAAGATATAACTACTGAAGAATTGTGGACAGAATTTCTTTTGGCGGAAATTGATCTTGATGAATTTCAAAGGCTTAGTGAAAGAGCTTGTGAAATATTAGGAACAACATATGCAAAACCATATAAAGAGTCTAGGAACTATCCTGGTATTGGTGATCAACTAGATGCACTCTATCATGATATTGATGATGGAAAATTAGGTGCAGATGCAAAAACAGGTGGTTGGTTTGCTGCAGTTAAAGCAGTAAAGGACGAATTTCCTAAAAACTAATTAGTTTACAATTCGGTTTCCTTTAATCCATAGGGCAGAAATGTCCTATGGATTCTTGTATAAATAATGGTAAGTGATTTATTTTTATGAACGATCAAGTGATAAAAAAGAATGTTTTTATGCTTAGTGGTGGTGCTGGTAGAATTATTTGTGCATTACCCACATTTGAAAAATATTTAAAAATACATGGACCAGATAATTTTTATATTATTTCTCAATCTGGATTAGAATTTTTTCTAGGAACAGAATTTCAAGATATAACTTTTGATCTTGGACATAAGGGACTATTTAAAGATATTATCAAACCCAATAACCTGATAAATTTAGAACCATATCAGGAATACGGATATTATAATCAAGAAAAATCATTAACAGAGTCTTTTGATAAACTCATTAATGATACTGATTCTCATGGAGATTTAAAAAGACCAAAAATAATTTTATCCAAGACAGAAGAAATAAACGCATCAAATACAGTTAAAGAATGTAAGAAGCAACAGGGAAAAAAATACACAGTAGTCATTCAACCATTTGGAAGAAACGCTAACCAACATGATGGTGGTCATGTTGTAGATGAAACTAGTAGGTCTTTATCTACAGATGATTATTTTTATATTTCCGAACAACTTCGGAAAAAATATAATGTAATTTCTATGACAGAAATTAGATTTGAAAATGATAAGAATATGTACGTAGATACCAATCTACGTCATTGGGCTGCTATTATAGAAGAAGCAGATTATTTTGTTGGTGTAGATTCATGTGGACAGCACATGGCGTATTCTTTTGATAAACCAGGAAGTGTTATTATTGGAAGTACATTTGCAGAAAATATATCTTACCCAAAACATTTTAATATTGTAGAAAAACCAAACAATCCTAAAGTATATTCTCCAATTAGAATAGAAGGACTGGATAGTGAGTTGGCAAATAGAGTAAATGATACTTGCATGGATTTTACCAGCAAGAATTAGAGGAAATAACAAATAATATCTTAAAAGATATTCAGAAAAAAGTTGTGAAAACTGATGTTATAACACCAACTGTTCTTCCCCTTAAGGGACCCCTTACTAAATCAAAATCTAAAAAATCTTTAGATGAGATTATTGAACTTAATAAAACACCAAAAACAAATTCCAATAAATCTATCAATAAAATTTTAGAATCAAACGACATTAAATCATGAGTATTATTTTATCTATTTCACGTGGTCATAACGCTAGTACCACATTGATGGTTGATGATGAAGTTATTTTTTATATAGAAGAAGAAAGACTATCACGTTTCAAACATGATGGCGCACCTCTTCTTGGTCTAATGAAAGCATTTGATTATGTAGATCACATTGATCATCTAGTTATTAACCATACTCATAAGCATGGTCCAAAATTAGATTGGACTGGGGAGGATTGTTATCATGGTTTAATTCGTAAACTTTGTAGAAAGAAGTTTCACTTTGAGACTCATTTTTGCACTACTATTCATCACAAAATCCATGCAGCATGTGCATTTTATAATTCTGGATTTGAAACTGCTGCATGTGTAGTTGCTGATGGTGCAGGAAGTTTTTTAAATATTGGAGATGATAACGAACCTGGTTATGAATTTGAAACAATTTTTAAAGCATCATATCCAAATAAATTTGAAGTAGTATATAAACATTTGGGTACTAAACTTCCATTAGGTCAAAAGGAAATTTTTAATAATGTAAGTAACGAAGATAAAATTGATGAAGTTGCACTATCTCCTGATTGTGAACAGTGGCTTACTGAATATCCAGGTATCACAAAAGTGTATGAAGCAGTAACAAAATATTGTTGTTTTGATACCATCGATGCTGGAAAAACTATGGGATTATCTCCTTATGGAAAAGATAATCCAGATATACCAGATTTATTCCGTTCAAATGATAATGGTCTTTCTTGGGCAAATCGTGATGTTTTTATTCCAACATATCCTAGTGGTGCAGAAATCAACTTTGTGAGATACAAAATTTTTAAGGATGATGTAGAAAAACATAATTGGAATGAATGGACTCAAATTCAAAAGGATTTTGCATTTAAATGTCAAAAACAAACTGAAGATTGTATGATTGAATTAATCCAGAAAGCACATGAAAAAACTGGTGAGACTAATATTGTTGTTAGTGGTGGGTATGGGTTAAACTGTGTAGCAAATTATAAGTATTGGAAAGCATTCCCAGATTTAAATATCTTTGTCGAACCAATATCACATGATGGTGGAACATCTTTGGGTGCTGCTAAATTTTTCTATAATTATATTAATAGAAATAAAAAACCAATGTCTGCACAGACTTCTATCTGTTGTGGTCTTAAGTATGATCCTGCTTCATATATGGATGAACTTGATGGGTATAAGGTGACTGATACTTCTTACGATGATGTTGCAAAACTAATTCGTGAAGGAAATATTGTAACTATATTCCAAGGACAGTCTGAAAGTGGACCGAGAGCACTTGGCAATAGATCTATTCTATTTGATCCTACTATTAAGAATGGAAAGGATATTGTTAATGGAGTAAAGAAGAGAGAATTCTTCCGTCCATTTGCTTGTTCAATTCTAAAAGAAAAAGTACATGATTGGTTTGACCTTGTAGGTCGTGAAGAGTCTCCTCATATGATGTATGCTGTAGATGCCTTACCTGGAGTTGCAGAGAAGATTCCATCAGTAATTCACGTTGATAATACTTGTAGAATTCAAACAGTTACTCAAGAGCAAAATGAACATTATTATAATTTGATTAGTGCTTTTGAAAAACTTTCTGATACTCCTATCTTATTCAACACCTCATTTAATCTTGGTGGTGATCCTCTTGTGGAGGTAATTGAAGATGCAATTGATACTTTAGAGAAAAGTGATATTGATTGGATGTATCTACCTGAGATTCAAAAACTTGTTTATATACCAAAAAACAAATCGTATACTAATTATAATTATTTCTTATCGAGTGAGCAAGAGAGAGATTAAATTATGAATTATAATGTTGTTCCTTTATTCCCCTCACCTGTTATTCAGGTGCAGGTGGAAGAAGATACTATTGAATTGTTAGATGGGGTAGAAAGATTTGGAGTTAAGAGTTATCAATCAGAACAAAATGTAGATTCAGCATCTCAAAGAATATTAGAAGTATATCCAAAAACTAAAGCAATTTTATTAAACACAGTTACTTCTGTTTTTGAACAAATATGTCAATATAAGAAGAGAAATTATGCAATAACTACATCTTGGATTACTTTAAGTAATAGGGGAGAAGGATCTCAATTACATAACCATAAGAATAGTTTTTGGAGTGCAGTGTATTATTTTCAGGAAGAATATCCGGAAGGAACTGGTGGAATATTATTTGATAATCCTAATCAAGATAGATATGATTTTTTTCTTACTAAATCTGATATTGAGGAACAAAATGTGATAAATTCTATGACATATATATTTGAACCAAGTCCTGGTTTATTATTAATGTTTCCGAGCTTTCTTAAGCATCAAATATTAAATCATAATAATGATAAACAAAGATGTTCTCTTGCATTTAATATTGTTCCATTAGGTGCATGGGGGGAAAATGATTCTAGTTATGATCAAGCATGGGTTAGTCCATCTATAGGAACTTGGAAATCTAATTAAGTATTGATATTATGAATCACACAGAAAACACATTTAACATTGTTCCTTTATTCCCTTCATCTGTTATTATGGTGAATATACAGGGAGATACTAGTGAATTACTAGAACCTACTGATGCACCTGTTATGGCATCTGCTTCTACTGATCCCACTACACGAGTTGGTGGTAACATAGGTGATTCAAATTATTGGGGAACAGGATCAGAGATCAGGGTATTAGAAAGATATCCTAAAACTAAAAAAATTTTATTAGATGCATTTACTTCTGTTGCTGAAGAAGCACTTGGATTTAAGAAAAGAGATTATGCAATAACTACATCATGGCTTACTGAGAGTAATAAAGGAGAAGGATCTATTAGGCATTCTCATAAGAATAGTTTTTATAGTTGTGTTTATTATTACCAAGAAGAATATCCTGAAGGAACTGGTGGAATATTATTTGATAATCCTAATATTCCTTTAATGGCTTATTATCTCAGTCATGATGATCTTGCCAATATTAATCCTAGTAATTCTGTAGCATGTACATTTAGACCAGAACCTCATTTAATGTTAACCTTTCCAAGTTACCTTAATCATAATGTATTACAGCATGGTCTTGATACACAAAGAAAGTCTATTGCATTTAATATTGTTCCATTAGGTGCATATGGGGAAAATGATTCTGCTTTTGATTATTCGTGGGTTAATCCATCTTTAGGTGCTTGGAAATCTAAATGAAAATAGTTTTTGTTAATGGTTGTTTTGATGTGCTCCATCCAGGACACATCAAATTATTTCAGTATGCCAAATCTCTTGGTGACTATCTTATAGTTGCTATTGATTCTGATCTAAAGATCACCACAGACAAAGGTTTAAATAGACCTATTTTTCCACTGAAAGATAGAAAGTTTATTTTGGAGTCTATCAAATATATTGATGTTGTTCATGCATTTGATAGTAAGGAAGCATTGGAAGACTTGCTAGAATCGATTAAACCTGATATACTAGTGGTCGGATCCGATTGGAAAGATGGAGTTGTAGTAGGTCGTGAACATGCAAAAGAAGTTAAGTTCTTTAAAAGAGTTGGAGAGTACTCCACAAGTCGTACAATTCAAGGTTTTAGTTATAGGTGAAACCTGTGTAGACAGATATGTCTACGGTGAGTGCTCTAGGATCAGTCCAGAGGCACCTGTACCTGTCATGGAGTATATTGAGACCAAAGAAACAGAAGGGATGGCCTGGAACGTAAGGAACAACCTTCTGTCATTTGGTTGTGATGTATACATTATGACTAATGAATTAAAACCAATCAAGACTAGGTATGTTGATCAACGTTCTAATCAACAATTAATGAGACTTGATGAAAATGATGAAGTAGCAGATTTTGGATGGGATCTACCAGTAGATGATTATCCTAGTAGCTACACTAAAACAAATCATAATGCTAATCCATTAGGTCAACCATTTGATGCATTAGTTATTTCTGATTATAATAAAGGTTATCTTTCAGAAGAAAAGATATTTGAATTGGTTGAATGGTTTGATGGTCCTGTCTTTATTGACAGTAAGAAGACTAAACTCCCAAAGAAAGATTGTTTTATAAAGATAAACAACACAGAGCATAAAAAGTTAAAAGGTAGATATAAAAATCTAATAGTAACACATGGTTCTCGTGGTGCAATATATAAAGATATTCATTATATGAGTTATAAAGTTCCAACCTTTGATGTATCTGGAGCAGGAGATACTTTCCTTGCTGCATTAACTTATCATTATTTGGAAACACTATCAATAGAAAAAGCATTACCTTATGCAAATAAAGCAGCATCTATTGCTGTACAACATCCTGGAACATATATCCTCACTAAAGAAGATGTAAATGAAATACAAAACTTACGTAATTGATATAGATGGAACTATAAGTAACTGTCCTATGGGACAGTATGAGTTATCTGTACCTATGATGGATAGAATAGAATACATTAATCAGTTATATGATCAAGGTCATACTATAAAATATCTAACTGCACGAGGTATGGGAAGACATCATGATATTGTCAATAAAGTATATGAACAATTTTATGAGTTAACCGTACAACAATTACAAGAATGGGGGTGTAAATACCACGAATTAATAATGGGAAAACCTTCTGGTGACCACTACATAGATGATAAGGGAATTAATGATAGTGAGTTCTTTGGTGATGACTTTTATCATGGATTAAGATATGAAGCAAGATATTAAATTTGTAAATAAAGGATGGGGATTTGAGAAGTGGATCGTTAATACAGAATTATACTGTGGAAAACTTTTGTACTTTGTTAAAGATAAGGCATGTTCATATCATTACCACAAAATAAAGACAGAGACATTTTATCTCCAATCTGGGGCGATTAAATTATTTTATGGAATGGATGATGATTTTGCTAAAGCATCGTATACATATCTACGACCTGGTGATAAATTTGAGATACCACCTGGTATGAGACATATGATGATTGCTTTAGAAGACAGTGAGTTATTTGAATTTTCCACTCAACATTTTGATGAAGATAGTTATAGAATAATTAAGGGTGATTGACATACTCTTGTACTGTCATAAAATTATGATCACACCAAGACATATCTGATTCGGTATAGAATTGGTATTTTTCATTTAAATGTTCTGGAAAGGGAATCACTTCAATTTCTGCTTTTTCTTTTTCTGCAATTATTTCAGCAACATCTTGAAAACTTATAGAACTTCCACTACCTAGATCATATATACCAGATTCATTTTTGGCATTGGTTACGACTTCTACTACATCATTAACACAAACAAAGTCTCTAATCATTTGATTAGATCCTTCAAATATTTTAATCTCCCCAGTCATCTTCGCCTGTTCTGTAAATTTACTAACAGGACTAGCTTGTTCTCCTTTAAATTCTTCGCCAGCGCCATACACATTAAAGAAACGAAATCCTTGTATGTTACTGAATCTATCTATATTATCTTTCACCCAATAGTCAACTTGTAATTTTGTTATAGCATAATAGTTTAATGGGTTGAGACATCCCCAAGAACCATTGCCGTATAC
>Ga0206682_10003081_pt1 | contig 14551 bp, 23 predicted proteins | sample M240m12015metaG_FD_155444 | JGI IMG/M metagenome (GOLD analysis project Ga0206682, IMG submission 155444) | Ammonia-oxidizing marine archaeal communities from Monterey Bay, California, United States - M2 40m 12015 | ecosystem: Environmental > Aquatic > Marine > Intertidal zone | place: USA... | reverse complement strand
TCGTAGCTTCACGGGATCACCCTCTAGATACCGAGCAAACATTTCCTTTGGAGCCATGTCAATCTTTTGATCTCCAAGATAGAGTTTGGAAACTTCATTGAGTTTGTAACTGTCAAGTTTATAACCCTTTTTCACTTCATGGAAGAGATCAAAAATAAACCGACCACTCATAGGAAGAAGCTTCAATACATTATCACCCAACGCACTTGAACTCAACTTCTTGATGGAGATCTCACATGTTTGTGATTTCAATTTACCCATCTTGAAAAATTCAGGGTTACAACCAGTAATAAACGCCCTTGTGTAAATATAGTTAAGATCAAATCCAAAAATATTCCAACCAGTAATGATATCTACATCTTTCTTGTGTATATACTTCTGAAATGCCTCAAGCATCTCCCTTTCAGTATCAAAACTAATGATAGTAGAACCTTCTAGGTTTGTATCAGTTTTCTTGTAGCAAAGACATGTTTTATCGTAGGGTTCATCGTTACCAAACTTACACAAAGAAATAGCAATTTGGAAACACGCGTCACCTCTTACATCCGGATCCGGAAATTTACCAGTAGAACTGTTACACTCAATGTCAACTGATGCCACAACAAATGGAGCAATATCATCACGTGCGACAGGCTTTAGGGTTTTCCAGTCATTACAGAAAAGATCAATATCCACCTTGGCCAAATGTGTACGAACACAATTATCACCGGAGTTTAACCAACCAGTTGACTGAATACCTGTTCTATGCATCAAACGAAGTACAGGGTCAATGTTAGATTCAAAAACTTTGAATCTTTCTGTGCCATATGAGAATTGAATAGGATTCTTCAACATATAATCAACACGACGACGACTCGCTAGATTCTTAAAGTCCAATTTCATATAGGAAAATTCCTTATTATTTTGAAAACCCCAAACATCCTTAGACCTCATGATAGAATATGAAACTAGGCAGTTAGGACTCTTTTTATCCAGAACTCTGTAGATTTCCTGAACCTTTTGTTGGGTGACATGTTCAGGAAGCTTGACGAAGAAGTATGGTGTAAACGCAGTTGTCACACAAATAGATTTACCATTTTCAGTCTTACCAAAAATGCTCACTAAATGCTCGTCATCTGTGTCGACTGTTTCCCATGTGAGTGCTTGAAATTCAACACCCATCCCGATATGTATACATTGAGCCAAAATTTTAATATCGTTTACTAATAAATGTCAGCTGCTTTAATTGACCTCGTGTCGGTGGGTGCCCAGGATGTCTATATTACTGGTCAACCCGAGGTGTCGTTTTTTAGACAAAATTACAAGAGGTATACCAACTTCGCGATCAAACCAGAAAGGCTCGATTACATCGGTACCTTCGGAAGTGGTAATGAGGTTACCATTCCCATCAAGACCAAGGGTGATCTCTTGAGTTATGTGTGGATTGAGGCTGAAAACATCGGTGGCGTCGGTGCCGCTGATACCGGTTTCTTCGACAAGGATGATTCCACTACCACTGAATTCCAGCTTTGGATTGGTGGCCAAAAGGTTTCCCAGATTGATGCCCTCTACATCCAGGGTGTCCATAACCTTTTGTACAAGGATACTCAAGCCAAGGCTTCTTGCGCTCTCACCCTTGATGAGTGCCCCCAGAATGCCCTCGGTTCTTCCACTTCCGCGAACCACTACGTTCTTCCCTTCTTCTTCTCGGACGACTGGACCAAATCCCTTCCTTTGGTTGGTCTCCAATATCACGATGTTGAGATCAGGGTGAAGTGCAGGAATGGCACATTTGCTCCCAGCAACGTAAAGGTATTCGGTACGTATGTGTACCTTGATACACCCGAGCGCGATTTCTTCGCCAACAATGAGCATGAGATTCTCTTCACTCAAACTCAACACCAACTCATGAGTGCCGCGGATACCGAGGTTGATCTTACTTACTTCAACCACCCAGTCAAGGCCGTCCACGTTGTTTCTTCGGAAGCTGACACCAATAAGTGGTCTACTAACTGGACTTTTGATACCGCCACTCTCTATATTAACGGTACACCTCTCTTTGAGAATATGTCCGCCGCCTTCCACCACAACGTTGTCCCAGAGATGCACTGCTCTGTCCTCCCTCAAGATGCTCTCAGCACCGTCTCCACCTTCACTTGGCCTTTCTGCATAACCATGAACAAGTCTCAACCAACTGGAACCCTAAATTTCAGCCGAATTGATACTGCCAAGTTATCCCTCGCGGGTACTGGCACCAGGAACGGTAACATGGTTCGTGCGTACGCCGTAAATTACAACATTTTACGTGTAAAGCAGGGCATGGGTGGAGTCGCTTTCGGAAACTAAAGTGCCTAAGTTAAAGTTTCGATAGTAAAATTTAAGTAAAATGGTGAAATCCTCTTCACGTCCCCGAAAAGCGTCCAAGTTCACTGTTGACCTCGGACCGGAAATTGACCGGGTTGTAAAGAAGAAACTCCGTACACGTGATGTTAAGATCAAAAAGCAGAGGGTCATAATCAAGGCTCTTGAACAAGAACGCGACGAACTCAGAACCCGCAGTAATAAGGAAAATGATTTGAAGATGAAGAAACAAAAATTGTATGTCTCCAGTCTCAAAACCATAGTAGATGACCTCACATCAAAGTTGAAGGAGGCGGAAAAGAAGGTCATTGAAGTGGAAAGTATTAAAAGGAAATATGAAGTTACTCGCACCGGTATATCAAATAAGACTGTTGACTACGCCTTTAACAGACTGAGAAACGGGTTTCCTTTGTCAAAGATGAAGCCAAATACACGACTTCTGATTCAACAATCTGGTCGTTGGGAAGAAGCTCGTTTAATTAGCGCTCGTTTCAAGGTTTGTTAGACCCAAGGAGCGAAGCGTTTTTTCCGTGGTGGCTTCTTCTTACCTAAATTATAGAGTTTACGAAGTACGTATATATAGAAAACTCCTAGAGGAGCTAGTTTCATCTAATATAACGACGATTTTTTAATAATCTCTCTAAACGTTCTTTCTCTCTTCTCATAAAAATTGAAAGTTCTACTAGATCTCCTTCCAATTTAACTTTACCTGCCTGTCTCACCCAAACCGTTTGTTCTACACGAACCATGTCAACGCAAGACATCTTAGTATCTGGTGCATTACTATGATGTATGGCGAGTACAGTGGCATCTTTACGAGTCTCTTTTGGTAACGGATTACTTTCATTACATATGACTACATGAGCACCAGAGTATCCAGCTACATGCATCCACCAGTATTTTGGCGCACTTGATATTGTGAGTTTGTCATTCTCTTTCGCATTTTCACCCACTCGTATGATAGTACCATCGAGTGAGGTATATTCAAGCATAACTATTCTTATATTTTTTTCCTTATATTCTATTAATGCACGTCGTATTACAACCAAGTCCTACAATCAGCCACAAATATAGAGTAACTTTACCAAATAAACGCAATATAGATTTTGGTGAGAGAGGTTTTCAGCATTATCCAGATCATGGTAATCCAAGACTTATGCGTGCACAACTTCTTAGGAAAGGTGCTATCATTCCTAAGGAGCTGCGAATAGAGACAAATCCGTATGAGATACAGAACGAAATGTTGAAAATAAGGGAAAGTTCTAAGGAAGATTGGGAAGATTTCTTCCGGGCTGAATATTGGGAAAGGTGGATATTGTGGTCTTACCCGAATGTCAATAAAGCTAAATTGTATATGACTATGAGTCATGGTATACTTTTCATGCCTAGAGCTGAAGATTTATGGTTCTGTAAAGATGACCTTATTGACCAGTAGATCCGAAGCCCCCGTCACCCCTAAGTGTCTCGTCAAGTAGACCAATTTCCTTAATCATAGGTGTATCACACCTTTCCAAAATAAGTTGAGCGATACGATCACCCTTCTTGATTTCAAAGTCTTCCGTGCCATGATTGAATAGGACGACCTTGACTTCACCGGTATAATCTGGATCAATAACACCTGCACCAACATTGATACAATGCTTCACAGCTAAGCCAGAACGAGGAGCTACACGACCGTACAGGCCATCCGGGATAGACAAAGCGATACCGGTTCCTACTAAAGCTCGCCCCGCCTGACACGGTACAGTCGCAGCTTCGGAGCTATATAAATCATATCCCACAGCACCATCAGAACCACGAGTAGGCAAACGAGCATCGTAACAAAGCTTCTTGACCCCTAGAGGCATCTATTGACCTATAAATTCAAATCCTTAAGCTTTCGCATATTTCTTCTTTTCATCTTCAGTGAGAGCCCTCCACATCTCACCCAACTTCGCACCAATTTCAGTGAAAGTTAGATCTGGGTAATCCTTTACTACCGTGGGTCGTATTTTCTTAACAAAATTCATGTAAGCGTTAGGCTTACGTTTAGGTTTCTCCTTCTCTTTGGCACCACCACGAAGACGGAGAACAAGATGGAGTGTGGACTCCTTTTGAACATTGTAATCTGCTAGGGTGCGACCATCCTCCAACTGCTTACCTGCGAAGATAAGTCGCTGTTGATCAGGTGGAATACCCTCCTTATCTTGAATTTTAGCCTTGATGTTATCAATTGTATCGGAAGACTCAACCTCTAAGGTGATTGTCTTTCCAGTGAGTGTTTTCACAAATATCTGCATACTAGTATTAAGTTAGATTTAAATCTTTAATCAATCTTCATGATTTTCTTGATCCAATGAAATATCCGTAAAGTCCTATGTGTAACACCTTTAGATATTTGATTTTCAATTTTATGAAATTCGTTCATCTTATCTTAAACATGTCAACTGCTTTTAATCCTTTTACGAGGTTCTTTTGAAAATGTCATAGCACATATACCGTAACTAAATACAGTTATAAACATCTGTGAACCCACCATATGAATTCTAACGAGTAGACTTTCTTCACGAAAGAATTGAACGACAAACAATAAAACTAGAGTTTCGTAAAATGCCCGTATAACCAGATTGGAGATACGATAGAGAAGATCCAAAAATACAGAATTTTTAAATAGGCGACGTAGAATCAAAATAGATGTGTCAATTTCAATAAGTCCAGCTAGGGCTGTTAATTGAGTAGCTTCGGGATTATAAAGTGGATACAGTAACATAGACGCAGCAATAATATGATGTAACATCACAAAACCAGACAGGTGTGTTGCTTGGGGTAAACAATATAACCAAACCGTGTCATAAACTAGATGGTAAAAAAGAGCAGTTGTCAAAAACATGGGCTCGATGACATATCCAAAAAATACTTCAGCTATACACAAACTAGAAAATGGGATTAAAAAGAGAGCAGAAGCCACATCATGAATAAAAACTATAGATTTGTCGTTATTCATGCTATGAGATATAGCTGTGTTCTTTTTAATATAGATGCACTCAAAGGGTTTCGAACCCCTGACCTCAAGCTTACTAAGCTTGCGCTCTACCACTGAGCTATGAGTGCTGGCAGACCTGCCGGGAATCGAACCCGGAATACCAGATTAGAAGTCTGGAGTGATATCCGTTTCACTACAAGCCCATAGATGCTGAGAGCGGGGTTCGAACCCGCGCGTGCATAGCACAGACGATCTTAAGTCGTCCTCCTTAGACCACTCGGACATCTCAGCACATTGGAGCCTCCCACGCTATTCTATTAAGATGTCAAATCTTTAAGCATTTAGGTGGTGGTTCAAATGCTATGTTTTTCTCAAGTTCTTTACGTTGTTTCATCTTCTTGATATCTGCACCTTGACAATCATGCTTTGTCAAATTGAGACAACTCGGACAGAAGCTACCACCACAATATTTACAATCTATAGGGACACCACATTTCTTTTTACAGAGTTGACAAGGCATTTATTAAATTTAACTGAGATAAAGATTTTAACTATATTTAATCAAGAAATGTCTCTCACTTACGCCTTCAGTAAACCAATTCACACTGAATATACTCACCTAAAAAAAACTCTAAAAAACTCTACGGCTGCTTATGGTTCTGCTTTGAGTGCTTCTTACTTCATCACACAAGGTGCAGATCAGGGTGTATCCGCGATGCTGGGTGCAGTAGCATCTTATACGTATGTGAGTCTTCTCTCCAATCGGGTAGATAAACTTGAAAATTCAACAATTCAGAAGGAGTTCTTTGCACCTCTAGGTGCCGCTGCTTTTGAAGTGTCGTGGAATAACGCACCATTCGCATTTGATTTTGATTATGGTGCCACATTTGTTGGTTTCCTTGCGTACAAATTCGCACTCTCATCGGTATTGTACCAAATTGTGAGAGAAATGATGATTGGTGATAGTACAAGTTTTTATGACACTGAAGAAAAGGTTTACAACGATCTTACCATAGACGAGTAAATTTACAGCTCAACGCGGTATCCGGATGCATTTAACCTAGAAAGTTCTCGAGCTACCTTGACGACACGACGAGGAGACATTGTTCCCCTATTGACGCGATTCACAAGTTTATCCTTCGCACTCTTATTGAGACCCTTCATGGCACCTATACGCTTGATGGCTTCCTCCTTGGTGAGGGGCTTCGCCTTCTTGGAAGGTTTAACATTAAGTTCCCGAAGTTTTTTGATGTTTGAATTTGTTGTAACCATACCTTTCATGAAACTGTTAATACCCTTCTTCACTGCTTGCTTCTTAAGAGCAGCCTTCATAGAGGGTGTAAGTGTCTTCTTCTTGGCGGCGGCGCGCTTCTTAGCCGCCTCTGGATACAGTTTGGCGAGGGGAATATTATTCTGGTTGGCGAGAATTTTCTTCACCTCCTCTCGCGAAATTTGTTCAGCCTTCTGAATTTTCTTCTTTAAACTTCCACACAATTCACTGACAGTCTTCTTATTAGGGGTGGGTATACCATAGTCCTTGGCAACCTGTACCACTTCACTCTTCTTATGAAGACGGCACTTCTTACGACCAAACTTAAGATCACCCGCCTTGTCCACATTTAATACATACGAAACCATTGTTTGGTATATACTGAGATTTTTAGTCAAAGTACAGATTAATCTTTCCATCATAATCACTGTGGGTGTCAAACATGAAACCTAATTTTTTCATTTTCTTTATCCAATCATTTGCCACTGGATGTTTAGTATTCGTGGGAGCGATCCTAGAGAGATTCTTCTGGTTAATCTTCTTTCCATTTTTATGCATGACTGTATTTTTCTCTCCGACGTCATATTCCTTTTTAGTCTCAAACGTTGAATCGATAATCTCATTTTCAGCATCTCTCTTGACTTTATAGACATAACATTCAATCTTACTTTTATCATTACTCAAGGTGTAAAACTTGATAATCTTGTCAACAAGATCCCAACCAACCCCATAGTATCTGTAGTTGGGGGCGCATATTTTGGTATCTACCCCAATATGTCGCAATAACTTCTCTACATATGAAGTAATATCTGATTCAACGGATCCAATGTTAACTCGTGTTAGGTTAACTTTGTTGGTCTCTTTATCTATAGAAATGCTGAAACTATATGGAGATATGTGTACAGTCTCCCGAAACTCTTTATAATAATCATAAACACCCTTTAAATTAGAGATATATTCACGCTCCTTTGTTCCAATCTTTCTATGGAAAGGGTAGACATTACGGGTATAGATATCATAAAATTGTCCCAAATAATTAACACGAGATTGGGAACGGGTGTGATACATGAAAAATAAGGCAAGAAATATTAGAATTAATAATAATGTCATTACAATTGCTATGAAAATAAAAAGTATAAAACACATCTACGAAGAAGTAAAGAGGTAGTCATCAATCTTCTTGGCGATGGACTTTCCAATACCTCGGAGCTTCATAGCATCTTTACCACTGGTGATCTTGTAAGAAAGATTGTAGATGGTATCACCAGCCCTGGCGTATGCATCGCGCTTGAAATTGTCTTCAGCCTTGTCAGCATACTCGTAGATCATTTCAGCGAGACCAGCATTGTGGGAAACAAAGTACTCCTCATCGTCAGTCTCAGAAACGAATGAGTCCTCGTCATCTGACTCAGGGTCATTGGATGCAACGGATTCCTCATCAGAAACGTCGGACTCTACGTAATCAGAATCCTGTTCATCGATGTAGATATCAATCTTGGCAGCGATACCTCTACCAATACCCTTGAGGTTGAGTAGGCTCTCACCACTCTCAACCTCGTAAGGGAGGTTTCCAATGATATCCGCGGCTGTCTCGTAGGCAGCAGTCTTGTAGAAGTCGGAGGTCATGTTTCCAAGTTCCAGAAGATACTTAACAAGTCCTTGGTTGTAGTTGTATGTCCTTGAAGTTGTGTCGTAAAGAGACGACTTGTCTTTCTTACGGTAGCTGAGAAGCTCCTTAAGGGCTTGGACGCGCTCTTTCTCAGATTGCTGATGGAGCTTCTTGAGCTGCTCAATCTTGAAGCGAGATTGTTCATAAGAGTCAATGTCACCCATGACGGCGCGGATCTTCTTGAAGTCTCGGATTTCCTTCTTGAGGCCAATCTCGTTGAAGGTGAGGGTGCGAAGGGTTTCACCTTGTTCGTCGCAGAGATTCTGGAGTTCGTGGTTCTCCTTCTCGAGCTTGAGGATGTAGTCGGTAATGGAACGGGAGTTCATGGTAGTAGACATTGTAAGTTTTATAAAAACAATGTATTCTTGCTTCACTTAGGTGTTTAAAGGATAAATTCAAACAAAATGTATAAAATGGTAGCTCTCACTAGACCTATTTACATCCAAAAAACACCTACAAAATTTCTTCAGACGAGGGTAAGAACTAATAGACGCCTGGTCAAACCTATACGCGTCCAAGCCGCTTTACCTTCTCCAGATCTTGTGAACTATGCACAACTTCAACTTGTCACATGGATTCTACCCATGACGATCGCGGGTCGTCTACTTAAGGTGAAGTGGCCGGAGCTTGCGGTCGGTCTCACCGCCATGACTGTGGCAAAACTAGCTCTCGCGGCCAATGGAATTATACATTATTAATGTCCATCCATAAAAAATACGGGATCATCTAGGGATGAATATGAATGACAGGGTGTAGGATCAGGTGTCTTGTATCCCTTTTCTTCAATTATTTCCGATTTGGTTTCTATATCAATTTGTCTCTTAAGTGCACTTCTTTCTTCACCAAGTTCATGAACTCTTTTCGCATAGTTCATGAATGTGTTATTCAAACCATTTTTACGTAACAACATTCTAATCATATCCTGATATCCCCAAATCGCGTAATTTATATCCTTCAACTTATCCCTATGTGGACATTTAAACTCGTGTTTAATCAAAAGTTCATACTCTTTGATAATATTTTTTCGTTTTTCTTCATCAGAAACTTCCTGTATTTTAATTTCAAGAATCGTAATCTTATCTATTAGATCTCCATTCGAGATCTCAATCTTCATGTAAATGCCACGTGTTAAAACTTTATATCCATTATAGATATATCAAATGTTTGCTTTAAAACCCATAATCATACGACCCAATGTCCGTACCTGCGCTAAAAAGAACGATTCTGTAGAACCTGTCGAAGCTCCAGGTCGAGTACACCCTCTAAAAAAGTTCATCATGGAAAAGTTCAAGATTGAAGAAATTGATTATGAGAAGTTTAATAAAGAGAATAAATGGGCTATTCGCCCAGGTAAAAAGAAGGGGGATAAAGAATAGATCTGTTAAATAGAAAACATGTCTTTCGCACTCACCTTCCTTATCCCAACCACACGAAATGTTAAAACTCGCGTATTTACGGATCCTGCCCAATATGACATAGAAGTTAATGCAGCCCGTGGATTTAGTAAACCATTAACTACTCGCGCACGTACACCAATGACACGAGTCATGGAAGATTTTTCTGATCTGAATGAAGCCTCTCAACTTATCAACCATGTGACAGAACATGAAGTCATTCAGGCACAGAACTTCTGGGCGGACTCCATCGTGGATATTTCCAACTCTTTCCTTACGGGTGGAGACTACGTGAGTCTCGCGGGTGAGCGAGCGGGTGAGTTGTATGGTTATGAACATTCTAACGTACTCTTCAAACCCACAAAGGCTGTAGAACAACAGTTTCGCCCAACCGCAAATGACGCTATGTCTTACTTTGTGGGTCACGATGCTGTAATCAGTGGTTTCAAAGAAGATCAAGGGTTCGCCATCAATGCCAAAAAGGGTTTCAGTAGGGTGATATTCAATAATCATCAGATTGATTGTCATGGTGAAGTGGCACACGCCATGGGTACCTACGAGTTCACATGTGCCACCACTGGTGAAATTTCAGAAGTTGAATATACATTCGGCTACAAGCGCAACATGGATGGTAAGGTGCGCATCTGTTTACACCATTCCTCCATCCCGTATGCGTCGGGTAATAAAACATCTCACGTGGAACGAAAGGAAACGTTTCAAGTGAAGCGCAAAATTGTATTTGACCCCGCACAATTTGATGAGAAGGAGAATGAACTTCGTCATGTTTCTACTGCGAGTTGGTAATTATGTTTAGTTTAAAGTCCCTGTCTAACCCATTGATACTTATCTTTCCCTCGTCCACAAGACGCTTAATCGTATTACCAACCTCTAGGTTGTCGTTATACGCCTGTGTGTGTTTTGGATCAGCTGGTAGATTGGGCATGAGCATATTGAAGGCCATCATTTTCTTGGCCATTGGAAGCTCGGGACTTTGAAGTACATGTAAAATATCTCTGGGAATCTGCGAAGGATCCATTACTCTTTATTGATATTTATTCTTTAATAGTACTACCGCAGGTACTGAACCCTTTGGTGGTTTTTTACAGAATATCTTACACTCACAACAATCCTTTACCGATACACGCTGCTTTTTAGTCGCATAACATCGTGTAGGTAGCATGATATCTTTGGATATGTAACGTGCTATTTGGTCAAGAAGTATCATCCTATTTACTTTTAGGTTTAGGTTTTTTCTTAGTCTTTTTTACTTGTTTCGCAGCAGTTAATACAGCAGCCGTACTTGCAGCTGCTTTTGAGATCAAAGCTCCTGTGCAAATAGGACAAGGCATCCTATAATTTTAGTCAAGATAAAGAATAAGCGTGATTAACATATAGATGTACGGTCGCCGGAAGGCAAAACCAATTGGATTTTCTAGTCGTGATGATCCTAGAAAGTTAGTTATTCGTTTGGGAGAGTCCAATCCACTACCACCACCCCTTTATATCGCTCCACCCGAACTCTTACCAGTTGGTGTACATTATATAGTTGATCTAGATAATGTGGATAATGATTTAGTTATGGATAATGATAAACTAACCAGGATTTGTAATAACTCATTAGAAAATGGGGAAGCGACTATATTAGATAAGATGATACATCACTTTGAACCCCATGGATTAACCTTGTTGTACTTACTCTCAGAAAGTCATTTTTCAATGCATACATGGCCCGAACATCAAAAGATTCGTATAGACTTCTTCACATGTGAACAAAATGAAAGTAAGTGTATTTCTGTGATAGATCATTTGAAAAGTGAATTTGAATCCACATCTATGAAAATCAATATATTAAGGCGTTAATTTTCATGTTATAAATTGTCTGAACATATAAGATGAAGACTATAATACTTGTCTTACTCATAATCTCAGTAGGTCTATTTATCTACCGGAATAAAACGGAGTCAAGTATTAGTACACGGGGATTGGAAGTATTACACCACCTCGAAAGTCCGTATCAAACGATTGACTTAGCAAGAGATAAAAAGACGAATCATGTTGCTATGTTTTTAAATGGTGCGATACAAAATCACACCAAAGAGTTCAATAAATCACATTACGCAATGGTTGATATACCAATTAAACTGTTAAACACCCCCTTGAAAAATATCCTTATTTTGGGTGGAGGTGATGGATATCCAGCTATGCGAGCTCTAAAACAAAAAGATGTGTACATCAAGAATGTTGAAATTGATCATGTGTTGATTGACTTTGTAAAAACGAACCCAATTATGAGAAAGTATACACAAGATGCATTCAATAACCCCAAGTTAGATTTAACAGCCATGGATGCCTATAAATATATATACACGGACAAACGAAAGTTTGATGTAATTGTGTATGATATAGCTAGAACCACGACAAATAATACAGTTATGGATTTTGATTCACATGACGACCATATAATTAAAAATGTACTCAATGATGGTGGTGTATTAAATTACACTATGGATATGCGTGGTGAATTTGAAGAACTTAGACCTTTATACAAAAAGTATCTTAAATTAAAGAAGGGGAGTAACAAAAAATATCATATGATATTGATACAAACTGAAGATGATTTTAAACGTTTTAATGAACATTATCCAGTTAGTATTAATAGAAAACTAAAAGAGACTTATCCTATGAGTGAAATTGGTATCATGATGTATGATCTAAAGTGTTCGTGTGGAAACTATCGTTATTATGAAGAATTATACTTTTACATTTCTAAACAACCATTCAATAAAACAAATGAAGATATAGAATTTTATCCGTTTCACAATCTTACCAGTGGTATCCCATAATCCAATTCTTCAAGGATTGGGTCATTTTTGTAATCAACTTGGTAATATATCTTTTTTACCCCACTACTCGCAAGAGCTTTGAAACAATTAATACACGGATAATGTGTGATATAGGCTTCGGCATCATCGATGGAGACACCCCTCTTCGCTGCATCGGTGATGGCATTAATCTCTGCGTGAATCGTGGCTTGCTCGTGGCCCCAACGTACAATAGACTTATGATTTGTACCCGCGAGGAATCCGTTGTACCCCATACTTATGAGTCTATTGTTCTTCACTATAACACACCCCACTTTTAGTCTATCACATGGGGAGCGAATAGATGCCAGAGTCGCAGCTTTCATGAAATAGTCGTCCCAAGAGATTCGTTCTTTGGATTCTTCAGAAGGAGGAGAGCGCTGACGCCTAGCATCCTTGGTCATAGACATGAAACGAGGTGATGAACGTTGTGCACGAGGGCTGTCCATTTATTTCATAAGAGTTTTTATTCTCTAAGATAGCTTAAAAAGTAACTTTCATATTTAGATATGAGCGCACTTTCCCTCTTTTCGGGATGCGGGGGTGATACCCTAGGAATGAAGAACGCTGGACTAGATGTCAAGTGGTACTCGGAACTCCAAAAGCCGTTTTGTAAAACGCATGAATCTAACTTCCCCAATTCGGAGTGTATAGGTACTGATATTACAAAGATTCCGGATGAAAAGTTCAAGGAGTTGAAGGGGGAAGTCAAAGTAATATTTGCTGGATTCCCGTGTCAAAGCTTTTCACACGCGGGTAAGAAGCGAGCAGATGACAGTCGTGGACAGTTGTATCTGGAATTTGTTCGCGCAGCTAAGAATATTGAACCAGATTTCATCATCGGTGAAAATGTAAAGGGTATAACTTCACGGACGACAACTACAGGTGAAAAATTCATAGATGTCATCGAACAGGCTTTCAAGGATATTGGATACACGTGTGAACATCAAATGTTCCCGGTTGTGAAGTATGGAGTACCCCAACAACGTGAACGACTTATCATCGTAGGTTGGAAGGATCCCAACTACGTACATAAATGGCCGGAAGAACTAGACGCGGACGTCTCCCTCAAGAACATTCTCAAATTTAACATGGAAGGTACTATAAAGGTACCAAAAGAACTCATAACAAAAGCCGGTGTAAAAGAAGAGAGTATTTTGAAGGGTGATGGAACATATGAACAATCAGGTGCCAAATCACGTAAACTTGCTACAGAGGCGATTAATTCGTCCGATTTTGCTACTTACACAACTTTACTGAAACAAGCTGTTAGCGCCTTGGATGATTCTGTTCACCCATATCTAAAGGATAGGGTTAAACAACGAAATCTAGAATATAATGGAAAAAAAGTGGGAAAATATGGATTCTCATTTGGTAAACGGGTTTCCCCAATTCATTGTGAAATAGTTGACATTACAAAACCGAGTAAAACTATAATTTCTACATACGATCATCAACCACGCCTTTTTGTCGCACAAAAGGTGAAGGAAAAATATTATTTACGTCCATACACAGTTGATGAACTCAAACAAATTCAGGGATTCCCGAAAGACTACGTGATGGAAGGGTCTTTGAAAGATCAAGTAGTCCAGTTGGGAAATGCGGTTCCACCGCCACTTATTCAGAAGATTGTCGAGTCAATCTCTCCCTAAGAATGTTTAGGGGAACTTCATCATCCTCTTCTCGGAGACGGTTGAGGAACCTAGTGGAAAGAAACCAATTAGGACGTGGCCTCGATTTGAAGAATCCAAAGTTTGTTGTAAATTTGAACAATTGACCGTAATCGTAGAGTGACATCATCCCAGACTTTACTGCAACCTCCAAGAGCTTTACCGTAATACGAAACAGTTCCTGGAAGTTGGAGACTTCAGCCGAATTACCCCTGGAGCGCAGTCGCTCCACACAATCACTCAATTCGTCAAGTGCCGTAGAATAATGATCTGGTGTAACATACTCATCGTTTGCAAGCTCACTCGCTTTACAGATATCAACCGAGTGTCCATCAACTCGAAGAAAGATGTAGTAGACATTATCTCCACTTGGAATGGTGTCGTT
>Ga0206682_10003079_pt1 | contig 14552 bp, 17 predicted proteins | sample M240m12015metaG_FD_155444 | JGI IMG/M metagenome (GOLD analysis project Ga0206682, IMG submission 155444) | Ammonia-oxidizing marine archaeal communities from Monterey Bay, California, United States - M2 40m 12015 | ecosystem: Environmental > Aquatic > Marine > Intertidal zone | place: USA... | reverse complement strand
ATGTGCTAATGAACATAATTCAATAGACTCATCTTTTTCCATGGATTCCAACTTATCAGGTTTATTATAAACCTTTCTCATATTTGATCGTATAGGCACTAGCCATGGTTCCATTTTTTCCTTTTCTGATCCAGGTAAAAAGCCATTATCTTCTGTTGCAATTGTTGGCCTTGTAATTACTATTTTATTATATTGTCGCTTAAAAAATTGATCCAATGCAACTTGCACTGCTAACAATGTTTTACCAGAACCAGCTTTGCCCACAATAAAATTAAATGGGTGCTCTAAAATTTGAGCTTTAGCTTTTTTCTGTTCTTCTGATAATGTTAATGAAAACCGTACTGCACCTTTTGGTGGAGTTTTTTCAGTATTTGCCTTTGCCATCTCGTGACTCCTTTTGTTAACTATTTTATATAAATATTGTAACAGTGAAAGAGCCGGCTATAAACCGACTCCCACAACAACTAACAACCCATTACTTGCTCCGCTACCATTTGTCTCCAATTTGGAAAATTCATTTGACGAATTCTAATCGCTTTAATCAATGAACGGAAATTTAATTCAACGGCATCAAATTTCTTAAATGCAGATTTCAATGCACTTAAAGCTTCTTTTTTAATTTTCATATCTTTAATTTCTGGCTCAATTACCGGAAGTAAATCAGTCATTCTTTTTAACATCTGATCTGGAGTTAATGTTATATCCAATACAAATGCACGACTACGAATTGCACTATCTACTTTTTGAATTGGTAAATTGGATATAAAAATTATCTTACCGGTAAAATCAAATGATCTAGGAAGAGCATCACCGTCTCTATCTTTAAGAGGCTTAGCTGACATCCAACTAATAACTCGCTTATCGTAACTATCTAAAGCTCCTTTCAATAAATTAACACCATCTGAATCTTTAAATACTGAATCACAATCATCAAATATAATTAGTTTATCACTATTTTCAAATAATGTAATAAACATACCCGCTGCAGTACAACGTCCTTTTACATGAACAAAATCAATACCTTCTTCAAATCCTACTTCATCTAATGTTTTTGTAATATTAAATGTCTTTCCTAATCCTGGCATTCCGGTAACAACTAATGATGGAGAAACTCCGGCTGCTACCATTTTTGTCAAGTTATTCATGTCATCAAACATTGCCGATGGACGTTTCTTTTCTTGGAAAGTTTTGAAATTCATTTTCATGTTTTTGGTTTTTTGGTTTTTAGCTATACGCATATCTCTATCTTTTAATTACTTATAATTAAAGATAAGGAAAAGATCTCACGCTACCAAATCTTTTTATAGCTTTTTTTAAAAAAGACCAAAAAAAAACCCTCCATAGTAGGAGGGCTTTTAATATTAAATAATCAAATACTATATAGTATCTAGACCATGTACTAGTACTTTACCATAGAATTCAGGACGAACCATTTTCTTAGCATAACGAGTCATAACACCTTTTCTTGGAGTAAAGTTGTCTGGATCGTATACCAATGGAGTCATAATTAATGGAATGTATGGAGAATATACAGCACCTGTTTCTAGGAACTGAGATCCTCTATATCCCAATAGAATGGTATTTTCAGTCATGTATGGATTTTTATAAACTTGGAATCTATTATTAATAGCACCAACTTTTTGAACACCCATTGCAAATTGCATTTTATCACCATCTGTATCAGCAGCATATCCTGGAATTGATTCTAGAATAGTTGCAACAGTTGGAGAACATACAAGGAAGTTAGCTCCACCTCTTAAAGTTAATTGGTGAATTTTGTTCGAAACTTTCTGAATTTTAGTACCTAAAGTTTGGAACCATGTTCCTTGGTTATATGCTTGCGCTTGAGCATTTCCTGCTTGGAATGCAGTGGTTGCGGCATCATATTCATAACCAACCTTAGCAGACCATCTTTCAACAGTTTGAGCATTTTCTTGAAGCATACCTAAAATTTCCAAATCAATTTCTTGCGAAACGTATTCAGATAACATGCTAGTCAATTCTGCTTCAGCATCAATTGAGTGGTAAGCATTCAAGTCTTGAGCAAATTCTGGAGACCAAACTGCTTTCAACTTACGTGTCTTAGCAACAATGGCTTCAGATCTCATTTCAAGATTGATTTCTGGAATATCTAAAGCTTTATCATCTTCATTAGAATAAGCACCAGGATCTTTATCTTCAAAGTCACCTCTGGTAATATCAGTAGGTTGTTTGTGATAATTTACTTTTGCAGCTGCGGTATCTACTACAGGTGTTGCTGCAGTCGATACTAGGAATTCAACATGTGAATCATTAGCAGTTACTTGAGTAAATTCTGGATAAACTACTGCTCCGCCTAATGCTAAGTTAAATGCACGAACACCTTCAGAATCATAACCGTCTAGGCTAGATGATGGTACTTGTACAATAAAGTGAGCTTTTCCAATATTTGATGCAGAAAATTCGCTATTAAAGTTTGTACGAATATTAAATGCAGTTTGAGACATTGCGGTAGCGCCGGCTGCAAACACATTAGTTGTCGTGCTAATAGAACCAGTTTTACAATTTGCTACTGTTAATGCAACTGTATCAACGTCATTGATAGTGTAACCAAAACGTCCTGGGCCGTAAAGACCTTCAGTTCCGGCATTTGCACCTTCAGTGATACCAAAAACAGAATCTGCTTGAGAAGATCTTCCTTGATCAGTCAAGAAATCATTTCCACCTTCTGATCCGCCGATTGCGCCTTGCTTAGTACCATATTTAAAGTCTAGATAAAATATCAGACCTGATGGCAAGTTCATTGGCTGTACAGATACAAAATCTTTAGCTGCAATTTCAGCAAAAATTCTACGAACTAATGGAAGAGCTACCCCTGCCCATTCTTCGCCATTTGCTGATGTATTAGTAGCATTTGCTTCTGTTACCAGTTGCTTGGCTTGGTTCTCTAAAAGAACGGCCATTCCTTTTCTTTCAACCTCATTTGACATTCCTTCCAATAGGCCGGTCTTTTCCCACTTACGTTCAAGTGCGATAGCAGCAGCATTTTGGTTGGCATTGCCATTTTGAGGTAATAATGAATTAATGTTCATTGTCATTTCCTTTTTTACAGATTAGCTAATTTTTTCCATCTAGCTGTCAAATCATTTCCTTCAGAAATTACTTTCTTGTTAGGAGCAGTAGAACGGCTAGGCTTGGAAGCATAACTTTCTTTAATTGTTCTTTTTGTTTTACCAGTCAATGCAAACCCTTCTGATAATGTAGCAAATACTAGTTTAACTTCACGAATAGATGTCGCTCTGTCAAAGTTTTCAATTACTTTCATTTTCTGAGATTCATTCATTGAATGATTTCTAAACAATTTGTTTGAGAATAATAGTTTTGCATTAAGAAGATTCACTTCATTAATTTTACCTTTCAAGAAACGAATAACGTTATAAGCTTCGTCAAGGTCTTTTTTAGCCGCACCATCATTTACACCAGCAGTGTATTGAGATTCGTCCATTTTGTCCTCGTCATCTTTAGCTTCATCAACTTCTTCTTTCTCGTCTTCTTCTCTTAAAGCATTGATAATTTCATCAATTGAGATGTCATCATCATCGCCTTTAGCTTCATCAACTTCTTCTTTTTCTTCTTCTTCTTTCAACTTTCCTTTACCAGGATCATCTTGATCAGATGAAGATGCCTTTGAAGGAGATTGCCCATCGCCATTTCCTAATCCAGTAGATTTAGAAACTTCTTCTAGTTCTGGTTCTTCTTCTTCGTTCATTTCAGACTCGAGTTCTTTGATAATTGCTTCAAGTTCTAGATCTTCTTCACCTTCCATTGCTGGTTCTTCGGCTGGCATTTCTTCTTCAAATGCTAACCCTTCAACAGGTTCATCTTCCATGTAATCTTCTTCAACTGGAGCTTCTGGTTCAGATACTACTGGCTCGGCTTCCATTTCTGGCGCTTCATCTTCTAGTCCTTCTTCTTCAGCTAGTTTAGCAGATAACATAGATTGTAATCTAGGGGTAAAAGCTTCTTCTAATGCAATTTTAGCATTAGCAAGTGCAGTTTCTCTTACGGCTTTCGCGTCTGCAATTGCTTCTCTTAATAAATCATTTGCCATGATTTGTTCCTCTTATTTAATTTGGAAATAAGGCTATTTGAAGCCTCAATAAGTACGGAATGTACTTGAATGAATAAATGTTGAGTGACTGTTTATTAAAATACAGTATCGTTACATTTATATATATGCATGTAATTTAAAAAACATTCGATTATAACGTAAAAAAGTGCCATAAGGCACAATTTTTACTGGTTTTGGTCATCCAACCATTGATAATATTTTGCACGGTCAACTTCTTCTTTACGCTTTTGACCTTTAGATTTAAATTCTTTACGATTTTTTAAATCTTCCATTTTACCGGATTCTTTAAGTTCACGTTTAAATGTTTTCAATGCAAAATTAATATCACCTTTTGGATATTGCTTTGTTGATAATACTTTAACTCCTACGCTAGCGCCTGGAACAATACTTTTTTGATGTTTACCTTGTTTACTCATATAACTTTATTTTTCTTTTTAATATAACAAATATATTTCAAATGTCCTAATCTTCTCTGAGAGATTCGCCTATCTTATAATATCGATTTAAAACAGTACCCATATCTTCATATGCCGATTCTAAACGTTGTTGCATGGAACTCATTTCAGTTGCAGTCTTTTCAAATACCTTATATGCCTCATTCATCTGTTTCATATGTCTAGAAGTAGTAACATTATCAAACCAATGTTCAGTTTCTGATAATGTCATCTTTTCTGCCCGTTCTACTACACTTTTTAAAGTCTCTGCAACTTCTTTTAGTCTACCCGAACCATATACCATCTCACCTAACTTATGAAAATTACCAACTGCCTCAAGAAACTCATTACGTTCTTCTTTAGTCATTTTTTGGTCATCTGTTTCTCCTAAATATTTTTCATTTAAGATATGTTTCATTAATTGGTCTTCGTATTTTTTCATTATAAATCTCCTATACGTTTTACCATATTTTGTTTTCTATCTAACATTTTACCCATGGCTTCTATTTGTTTTTCTGCGCCTTGTAAATATCTAGCTACTTGATTTTGTAATTGTTGATATTGGGGATCGCCGGTTTCTTCATCTTTAGCTTCTAATGAAGTTGATAATTCTTTTTCAAAATCATTTATCGCCTCTAATAATCCAGATGTTTGTTCAATAAAATACTGATAATCAAATGGGCCAGATTGCTCTTTTAATAGTGATTTTAATTTCATTTAAAACTCCGTTATAATATCAGTAATAATACGTTCAATTTTACCAAACTGATTAGTTGTTGACCCATTAATAGATTCATTAACCGGTGAAAGGAATGCTCCTTGCGTAGATGGATTAGAAACAAAATCAAATGCGATTAATTCAAAGTCTGGTTGTACTTCTAATGTCTCATCACCTTCACGCATGACTTCTTTAACAGACCCCATTCCTCTAGAGGATATACCTAATCGAATGCCCGATTTAAATAATTCTTTTAATATGTTTCCGGCAGGTGTACCTAATACTTCTACTTTACCTACTAAATCATTGCCTTGCCAACCCATATCTAATATGTTATGAGATACATTTGCCAAATTAACAACTGACGAATCTGGATGATCCAATTCTCCTAATGCACGTCGCTCTTTTATAAAGGTACCAGCATAATTACTAGCTTCACGCATTAACGTTTCTTTTGGATATATTCTACCATTTTGGTTTTTTGACTCAGCTCTTTGTAAGACGCCATTAACAATCAATTTACCATTATTTTGAGATAATGATTCATTTATTGATTGAGGTGAAATTTCAAATACTGAATAATCTACTAATAATTGTTTATTCATTTTATTTCCCCTTCATATATAATCCAGAATTTATAAATGCTTGATGTGCTTCAAATCGTTTTCGCTCATCAGAATATTTACGTTTCTGTTCTTGCAATGTTAAATTTTTATTTTCATTGGCCGCGATAAATTGTTGCCATGTTCTATTTAATATCATTGGGATAGTTCCTTTAATCTATGAGCAACTCTTAACATACGTTCATTTATTTTAGCAAATCGGTTACCAGTAGCTTTCCAAAAATGTCCAGATTGTACACCCATCTCAGTTTTTAATCGTAAATTATTATTAACAATTTTTTCCATTTCACTCAACATTTTATTAACTTCCATTATACCTCTGTTAACTTTTTGTTGCGGTGTAGATGTAGGATCTTTTTTAAAATCGCGGTAAGATACTTCATGAAGATCTTCCATAGTTGCTATCATTTTTTTATAGGTACTTTCAAAATGTCTATCACTAGTAGAAGTTTTTTTATAATCAAATACTTCTGCGTTATCTTTTTCATCTTCTTTCTTACCAAATGCATGCGGTGTCTTTGGAGGACCTTCGCCGCCATCTAAATTGCTGGTAACATTTGCCTCTTCTAAATCTTCTTCTTTATCTTTAACGGCCTTTTTCATTGGCTCTTTTTTATTACCATCGCCATCCATATCTAGATAATCAGGTTTAGCTGCTTCATCCACTTCTTTATCTTTAACGGCTTTTTTAAAAGGTTCCTTTTTATTGCCATCTCCATCTAGATCCAAAAAGTCAGGTTTAGCTTTAGCTTCCTGCATATATTTTTTCATTTCATCGATTAATCTCATTATATTGTTCCTTGCACTTTAAAGACATAAATTTCTGAATTAGTACCGCCATAAAGTTGTGATATTGATAATGGATGTATATGGCCTCCAGTATCGAAATGATCTAATGTAATGGCATCTCCGCCACCAGATAAACTAGCCGATGCATTACCATGAGTAGCAACTCTTATTGCTCCATAACCATACATTGAACCAGTAAAGTCAACTTGACCTCCCGTGTATTTATATACTTCTGTTATATTGCCTGGATGGCCTAATCTATCAAATTGATTTTGAGCCGTTTTAAACTGATCTGCTAACATTATTTAGTCCCTATAGTTTTAAGTTCATTAACTAGTTCATAATATCTAAGCATAGTCAATACATCTTTATCTTGCAGTGAATGCCGCTTTCCTAACTTAGTTAATAAATTTGAAACTTCTGTTAATTTTATACGTATCACTTTATTTGGAATGCTTGATTTCAGTTCTGAAATAGTAGATTTTAAATTTAAAATTTCAGTTATAATATATTTTCTTAATTTTACAGAATTTGTAACATTATTAATATATTCACGCAACATACGTTTTTGTGATTCATTTAAATTTGAATATTTCTGATTAAATTTATCAACAACTAATTTTGAAGCTAATATACGCACATCTTTATGTTGAGTAGTTAACATAGTCTGATCTTTTTTCGTATTTAATCGTGTCTGTATATGTTCTACTAATGAAAATTTATTTGTAGTATATTGAGCAGGATCATCTGCTTCCGCATATTCAAATAATTTATATGTTGATGCATGAGTTTTGTAATTTGTAATTCTAGACTTAAAAAAATCTTCAAGATTGTATGTTGATTTTAAATCTTTAATTAAATTATATTTATCTCTACGTAATTGCGATTCATTTAATTGTTTACGTGTACGTAAAACAGCTTCTAAAAATTTTGAAGCTTTTGATTCCGATAAAAACTTTTCAGTAGATAACGAACGGTATAATTTTAATTCAGCTGTTAATGCAGAATTTGTTTTAAAATGCTTTTTAAGTATACGCAATGCTTGCGAATTTCTATTATTCATTGTATCTGATGCCACTTGCCTTACTAGTAGTTCAAAGACAATGCCGGTATTTTTAACCTTTGCATGTTTTATTCGTTTCATGAAATGTCGCCCTGTATAATCATACTTTTTAATAAATATGCTATGTTTTTAGAAATCAATATATTTTATTCGTTGATTAATTGACTCTCATCTAACATTGTACCAGAATCTTTATCTTGCGTCTCATTTAATAAAGTCTGTTTTATAATATTAGATGATTTCATTGAATCAATTAATGAATTAATTTGAATATTTTCTGTACTTAATGGCGAACCTCCGCGGTAATTATGCTGTAACGGCGATTTATCTGTTGATAATGATTTACCTAAAGCTTTAATTGCTAATGGATCACGGCCATGCGGCGAATCATGAGTACCCCATGATTGGTGCTTACTAGGTCTACCCGGACCTGCCACATGCTCTTGTTCTTGACCAGGCAATAAACCATCGCCGGTTGCAACATGCATTGATGCAATATCATGAGGCGTACCAAATGACTGATTTGTTTTTACAGGATCATTGCCTTCTGATTTAATTTGTTCTTTACGGAAGTCTTGTTTAAGGTCTTCAATAACTTGATTTTGTTCAGCGGTCCATTCAGCTTGGCTAAGACCAAATACATTTTCATAAATCCATTTTTGTGAAAATAATGTAGATTCCTTCATATTTGTAGCCAATCCAATTTTACTTTCTAATATTTCTACTTTTTGCTTTTCATATACAATTGATGGATTAGTTAAAGATAATTCAAAGTTAACTAACTCTGCATCTTTATAACCTTGCGTATATAAATGTACAATTGCAATTTTAGTTAATTCAGATGTAAATATTTTTTGTATACGTTCAATTGTCCGAGCAAATCGCACATCTTCAGCTGCTAATGTAGCTTTTCCTTCCACACCTTCATCATATCCCAAGAATGCTTTAGGTATTTTTAATGCTGCAAATAATTTATTTTTTAAATAATCAATATCTTCAATTTGACCTTCAGATGACATTCCTGGCAAAGCTTCTATAGATGTTCCAGATTCTCCACCACGTACAGGCATAAAATAATCTTCAATCATATTCTGCATATTGAATTTAAGATTATAATCTCCTGTCTTTTCATCAATATAAGGAACCTTTTTCATTTTATTGACAATTCCTTGAATATGATTATCAACTTCTGCGGGTGGAATATTTCCTACATCAATCTTAAAGATTCGGCGTTCCGGTGCTCTCATTATACGATGAATTAACATCGCATCTTCCATAAGAGTCAATTGTTTAAATATTTTTCGGGCCGGTTCGATCATTGATTTACCATACGGTAAAAAGTTTGTATCAGATAACATACGAAAATGAGCAATTTCAAATGCCTGAAATTCTTGTAAATTACCTTCTCCTTTAAAGGATGCAAAATTATGAGAACCTCCTCCATGAGTATTGTTCAGAGTAAATTTATGTGCATATGGATTTTCTGGATCATATCCTTCTTCTCTCATTACTTCATACGTAGATAATGGCATTACATTTACAATTCCTACTTCTTCTTCAATATCTAAATGTAAATAAAAATCACCATATTTACATGCGTTACGAATCCATGGCCATAAGTTATAATCTATATTTAAAATATCATAAAATAAATTATGAAGTATTTTTCTTATATCATCATTAGGCGATGTTATTGTCAATGTATCACCATCCGCATCTTTAACGGTGGATTCGTCTGCATAAATGTCTAATGCAGAAGATAATATAGGATCCATATCCATACCTTCATAATCTGTAAATAATTCTATTTTAGATGTATGAAATGTTTGGTTTTGATTGTATGTACCATATCCTGGCTGTCCTTTATGGACTCCAGAAAATCTATCCACATACCGTTTATTGGACATATTTCCGGTGGATTGTATCCTGTTTGTATCAACAGCTTTTAATCTGTTTTTTGAGATTCTACGTACAACAACGTTGGTTGCAAATAATCTACTTAATCGAGCTCGTAATGAAGTATCAGTCATATTTTACCTATATAAATAAATATTAGAGTAACCACTTTAAATCGGCATTTTCATCGTCACCGGATTTCCATTGCCATTCTTTTGGTGTTTGTTGTGTTGCGGAATAAACACCTTGAGATTTTCCAAAATGTCCTAAAGCTTTTCTATTTAAATCCATACCTTGTTGCTGCAATCTTAATGCTGTATCTCTCATCCATAATCCAGTAGAGAATGACATTACCAAGTCATCATTATATCCACGAGCTGCTTCTGCTCGATGACCTAGCCAAACAAATGTAAACAATTCATCAATTAATCGTTTTGAATGCACTACTGGTGTTTTATCTCTAAAATATGTTTCTAATTTTGATATTACTAATGGACGAGTTCTTGATGTCATTGAAAATCCAGGAACTGTTTTTGATTTACCTTTTAAATCATATCCTTTACGTAATTGAACATCTTCATCCACATACCCGTCTTGTTTATACGAATAATATAAATTTGAATATCCTTTATCTAAAGCAACTTGTATTGACGCCCAACCGATATTTGCATTTTCAATAACTAGTAATGCGTTATTATATTCTGTTGCAACGGCTATTAACATGTTACCATACTCTGTCGTTCCTATCTTTCCTTTATATTCTGCAACTTGGTGACATGCTTCCGTATCAAATACATGAAACGCTGAATAGTCTGTTGAATCGCCGCGCGCAACATCAGCAACTACCATATAGTTTTTATTGTAATCAGCATATTCCCATATCCAAAAATTAGAATCAAATCCTCTTTTTTCTACTGGATCTTTAACAAATGTATCAGAGTAATATTGTAAAATTTCACCATCAACAACTGTATGACCGGATGATATAAAATCACAATCACATTCTTGGGCCGCGCCCTTTTCGCCTAATAATCCTGTTTGTTTATCACGCCATACTTGGTCACGATCCGGATGTACGGTCCAATGTAATTTTATTGTATTAAATTCACCACCGGCTTCGGCATCGACCCACATCTTATGAAACCAGTTACCAACTCCATTAGGGGTTGATAATGCTATACAATCACCACCAGTTGCTAATGTTTGCTGAGCAGATGTCCATATTTCATCTATACGATCAATGAATGCCGCTTCATCAAATATTAATAATGATAATGCTTCAGATCTACCGGCATCGCCTTTTGATGAAATTGCCTTTATTTGAGAGCCGTTTGCATAACGTAATGATAATTTATTATCTTCTAACGTCTTACCTTTTAACCAATTGGGTAGATTCTCATTCATTACACGCACTTTAGTTACAAGATTTTTTGCAACGTCTTGTTTTGTAGCAATAACTAACACGTTAAAATCAGACCGAAATATCATTTTCCATAATGCATATCCGGCAGTTAATGTTGATATACCTAACTGCCGTGATTTTAAAATTATATTGTACCGGTTGTCTTTTAATTGAGTTAATGATTTTTCTTGAAAAGGATATAAATTAAATAACATTTTACCCTGAGTAGGATGCTGTATAATACAGTATTTACGCATAAAGTGTACCGGGTCTTGTGAACACCGTTTATATTCATCGCGTATAATTTCTTTAAGTGATTTCTTTATTGCCATTACATTAAATATAATAAATTATTTGCAAATATACAAATTATTTCTTATTTCTTTTTTCTACAGTACGGCCACCAAAATAAGCACCGATTACGGTGATAAGGACTAGTTGTAGTAAGTCTGTCCATTTAGCTTCTACTTCAAATGCAATTGTACCTGCATCAATGAATATCATTAACACGGTTGAAACGACTAAGAATACTAATACTAGAGGTCTTACATTTTTTGATAACCAGGAATCAGAATTCATATCAGCCTTCCAGCGATCTGTAATATTCTCTTCCATTTTAGTTTCGTAATCTGATATTAACTGTTGCATTTTTTGCTTTGCCTGCAACTTTTCTTCTTTAGATGTAGTCAAGTTATCGAGCACACCGCCTACACTATCAACTAATTCTTTTGCTCCGCCGGAGAATATTTTATTCAATATACCCATATTCTTCTTTTATTAATTTAGTAACTTCAGATTTAATTAGTTTAGTCATTTCATCGACTTGCAATTCCACATCTTTATCTGCCGCGCTTACAGCCGATTCCATTTCTTTTTGTAATAATGCTTTCTTTTTAGTCATTTGCTTTAATTTAGAAATCATTTGTTGTTTTTTTGACCCATCTGCCTTGGCATATTCGCCGGCGGCTTTTTTCATGTCAGCCACAAGCTTGTCAAATTCTTTTCCAATTTTATTTAATGATCTATTCTTTGCCATTAGTATTCTCCGCAAATTGATTTCTAATTGTTTCTTTTAATTTATTATAATCAGTCTCAACTCGTTCAACTTGAGATGATATATCTACTTCGCCTAGCTCGCCATCTGCATTTCCCCAGACCGTTTCTTTCATAGATTCTTTTAATATCTCTACTTCTTTATCAGTATCTTGAAACCATGATTCAGCGTTAGCAGACATTATTTCATTTTGGTAGCGTTGCCAAGACTCGGAGCCTTGAGATTTAATACGACTTTCTTCTTTTAATACACAACTAAAGCACGATTTACGCTTAAACCAGAATTTAAAATTTAAGCGTTTTTCGTGATTACGCATTTTTGTTCCACATTTAGGACATTCATCTGGAACTGCTAAAGCATCTTGAACTGTTTTTAAAACAGAATTTTCAGGCTCACGTGACTTGAATCCATCATGTTGAGTAACGCGAGTACGAAATCCTTTTGGATCAGTTTCAATCCAAATTTTTGGCTTACCAGTTTTAAACCGTTCAATTACTTCATCTTCTGGAATAACTGTTTTTGTAGAACCTGTGTAAATTGATTTCCTAGTCTGAGATTTATGATTCCCGGCTAGTAATTCATTTACAGCTTTTATATTTTGTAACTTATCAGACATATTATTCTAGGCCTTGACGTAATTTAATTACCAAACGCTTTTTAGCAGAGTCACGTAATCCTAATCCATTTATCAATTGAATTACATAATCAACTTGTTGCATTGCCGGTTTAGTTGCTAATACATTTTTTAACTGCACGAAGGCTTGAGTCTTGTCTAACCTTGCCTGTCTACCAGCTAATGCACCAGACATTTCTCCGGAGTTTTCCATAGTAGGTTCCGGTGCGGCTTCTGGTGCTGATTGCTTTAACATCATAATTAATGCGTTATTAACTGCGGCATTTCCGCCTGATATTGCATTGATTACTTTAACTAGGCCTGCAGCTTGTTGGCGCGGACTTCCTTGAGCCAAAGCACGCTTAAGCATTTTCACTCCAGCATTTTTTTCTATTTTACTAGTTTCACGCTCTACACCGGTAGTAACATCAACTTCTTTTAGAGAAGTACGAATTTCTTTTCGAATAGTTTCTCTTAATTTAGATTCATTCATAATGTCCTTCATATTATTTTATATAAATATACAGTTATTATTTTGTAAAACCTTTATCCATTGCAAAATTAGCTCTACTAAATTCTACACGGTCCACAAATTTAACTCCTTGGCCAATACGATCAACGGCTACATATCCTTCAGGAGCTGTTACTCGTAATCCGCCTTTACCATCATCTACAAAATGTTTTGTATTATATACAGCATTATTATATTTTTTAACAAATATTAATTTCGCATCTGCTAGCAATTTTGACACAATAAATATATTTAAAATATCCTGTCTACGTTCATTAAACATTGACATCTGTTCTTGTTTTGCCAATGTAGCCTTTTCTATTCCACGATCAGATTTTAGTTTTGCAATTTTTTTATCAACTCGGAGTTCATACCATTTCTGGAACGCTTTAAACGATATAGCCGCATTATCAACAAATTGTCCGGTTTTTATTTCTTGATTAAGGTATATGTTTAATAATGGACTTGGAAGATTATCATAATTTATTTTTATTGAATCTGCCTTTTTGATCATCATAGCAACTTCCTTTGCCTCGGATGCTGTCAGTGTTACTACACCAGTAGTGTCTTTAAAAAATGCATCATCGAACCAAACATTAGAATTACGTTTTAATCCACTTACATCGGCTCCAAAAGATGCGCCACTATCTAATGATCGGTATGTTGTATGAAATACTATACCTAATTTTGCAGAAGCAACTTGTTTTCCTAATTCAGAATCTGCATCTACTGCATATGTTATTGTATTAGGACGGAATGAATAATGTTTTTTACCATCAATATTTGTAGATTTTAAAATACTTTTATCGAACATGAAATCGCCTTGTAGTATATTTTTAATTCCTAATGCTGGTAAGTATTCTAAAGCCAATTTTAATTTATCTGCTAAACCTTGAGCATGTCCATGGTTCAAATCTATATCTTCTTTTGTGTAGTTAATCTTAGGTTCTTTATTAAAGATGGACTTTGTTCCTACAAAAAATTGTTTATTATCTGGATTAATTCCTGCAAATATGGCTGGTGCACCATCCCATTTAACTGATGTATTAACTTTTGCATCGCTATTTCCTTTAAGATTTTTTAACATTTCAATTAAAAATGAACGAGCTGTTTTATACCCCTGAGCCCCTTGGGTTAATATCAATTCTTCTAAATGAGTTAAATGTGTATTTGCTTTAGCTTCAGTTAATAATTCTCCTAACTGGCTGCTCCACCATTCTTTAGTTAATTCTTGTTCTTTTGGCGGTATACGCATTTTCATAGCAGATCTTCCATTAATTAATAAATCACCTTTATCACTCCAGCCAATTGTTTTCACAACCACTTTTTTATTTTTAA